>JGI20189J14885_1000057_pt1 | contig 38141 bp, 34 predicted proteins | sample NGESurdeep072012_10_FD_14885 | JGI IMG/M metagenome (IMG submission 14885) | reverse complement strand
GGAGCCGGCAACGCAGAGATCGGGCGCCTAGCCGGATGAACCCGCAGGGTGCCTCGGGCACCGCGCAGCGCTGCCCCTGGCATTTCGGTCGAGCCTCCGGAGTTGGACACTAAATAGCCTCCGCAGCAATATCTGTTCGGAAGAAGGCCCCTGGGAATCGTACCTGCCGGGCCCCGGCCAGCGCCTTTTCACGGGCTTCAGCCACGGTTTTACCCAGGGCGGCGGACGTCACGACACGCCCTCCGTCGGTCACCAAGCCCTTGCCCGGCTCGAACTTGGTTCCGGCGTGGAAGATCAGCGCGCCCCGGGGAATTTCGGCCAGGCCCCGGATCTGGAGACCAAGCGTCATCGCCGCGTCATCGGGGTAATGGGCGGAGGCGACGACGATGGCGACCGATGCCTGCGGGCTCCAGCGGAGGTCCGGAAATGACGCAAGCGTGCCTTTCGAAGACGCCAGGGCGAGGGCAACGAGGTCCGATTCGAGGCGCGGGAGCACCGCCTGCGCCTCGGGGTCGCCAAAGCGGGCATTGAACTCGATGGCCCGAACGCCGGACTTGGTCAGCATCAAGCCGGCGTACAGAACACCTCGGAACTCGTCGCCTGACGCAGCCAGCTCTCGAACGGCGGGGCGCAGGACCGAGTCCATGACCTCTGCAACGAGTGCGTCATCGACCCCCAGCGGTGGCGAGTAGGCGCCCATCCCACCGGTGTTCGCTCCCTGGTCGCCGTCGTGTGCCCGCTTGAAGTCGCGAGCGGGAGCGAGCGGGATCACCTCACTTCCGTCGGTCACTGCGAGCAGTGACAGCTCTGGGCCTTCGAGGAGCTCTTCGATGACCACGGTGGACCCGCTTCGGCCGAACCGTCCCTGAACGAGCATTGCGTCAATTGCTGCGCCTGCTTCGGCGACATTCGTGCAGACAATTACGCCCTTCCCGCGCGCGAGCCCGTCCGCCTTGACCGCCACACGACCGTCGCGCTGGGCCGCCCATGCCTTCGCCGGTTGGGGTTGTGTGAAAACTTCAAAGTCGGCAGTTGGAATTCCGGCGCGGACCATCAACTGCTTGGCAAAGGACTTGCTGGACTCGATTCGGCCGGCACCACGATTCGGGCCGAAGACGTTGAAACCGGCGCCGCGCAGCGCATCGCCAACGCCGGCGTCGACGGCCGCCTCAGGCCCGAGGATGACCAGGCCGAGCCGCTCGCGCTTGGCGAAATCCACGATCCGCACCACGTCGGAGGCGCCGATCGGGACGTTTCGGGCCATGCCCCCAGTCCCTCCGTTGCCTGGTGCGCAGTAAACGCGCTCGACGAGATCGGACTGCACGCACTTCCAGACGAGCGCGTGCTCGCGAGCTCCAGAACCGACGACGAGCACTTTCACCGGCGCGCTAGCGGTATGAAAAGGAACCCGGATGTTTCCTTTTCATCGGCGGGCGCTTCGCGCGCGCCTGCTTATCCTCCGGTATAAGGATGGGCTTTGATCTCAAAGGCTTCTCCCCGCCACGAATGGGCGGTAATGGGGACAAAGTCATGGCCGGGGGGACCCCGACCAACCCTGCAGCGCTGGTTCTATAGCAAGGCGCGCTGCGTGCTTTATTCCCACTCGATGGTGCCGGGTGGCTTGCTCGTGATGTCGAAGACGACCCGGTTGACGCCCTTCACCTCGTTCACGATCCGGTTGCTGATGCGCGCGAGCACCTCGTAAGGGACGCGCGCCCAGTCGGCGGTCATCGCGTCTTCGCTGGTGACGACTCGAATGGCGACCACGTTGGCGTAGGTCCTGTAATCGCCCATCACGCCCACGGTCTCGAGCGGCGTCAGCACTGCGAACGACTGCCACACCTGTCGGTAGAGACCATTGCGCTTGATCTCGTCGACCACCACCCAATCGGCGTTGCGCAGGATCTCGAGACGCTCAGCGGTGACCTCGCCGAGGCACCGGATCGAAAGCCCCGGACCGGGGAAGGGTTGGCGGTAGACCATCTCTTCCGGCATCCCGAGCTCCATCCCGACCGACCGCACCTCATCCTTGAAGAGGTAGCGGAGCGGTTCGATGAGCTGGAAGCGAAGCCCCGGTGGAAGCCCGCCGACNTTGTGATGGGTCTTGATCTTGACGGCGGTCGAAGAGACGTCGGCCGCAGTGGACTCGATGACGTCCGGGTAGAGGGTGCCCTGGGCGAGGAAGTCGATGTGGCCGAGGCTCAGCGCCTCCGCCTCGAACACCGTGATGAACTCCCGCCCGACGATGCGCCGCTTCTGCTCCGGGTCGATCACACCGCGCAGGGCGTCGAGGAACCTGTCGGTCGCGTCGACATACCTGATGTTCATGTCCAGGTTGCCATGCATGACCGCGAGCACTCGCTCCGGCTCCTCCTTGCGCAGAAGGCCGTTGTTGACGAAGACGCATGTCAGCTGGTCGCCGATTGCCCGATGCACGAGCGTCGCGGCCACGGCCGAGTCGACGCCGCCCGACAGCGCGCAGATCACGCGGCCCGACCCGACCTGCGCGCGAATGCTCTCGATCGCTTCGGCGATGAAGGAACCTGCCGTCCACGACGCATCGCACTTGCATACGCCGTACAGGAAGTTCCGCAGCACCTCCCTGCCGCTGGGTGTGTGCACGACCTCGGGGTGGAACTGGATGCCGAAGATTCCGTGCCCGTCGGTGAACGCGGCCACTGGTGAGTTTCCGCTCGATGCGAGCGAGTGGAAGCCGGGGGGCAGCTCGCTGACGTGGTCGCCATGGCTCATCCAGACGGGCAGCTCGGAGCTCAAGCCCTTGAACAGGCCATTGGGCTCCCGCACCGCGAGGAGCGCGGGACCGTATTCGCGAGCCTGGCCGGGATCGACCTTGCCCCCGAGGTGGTGGGCGATCAGCTGCATGCCGTAGCAGATTCCCAGCACCGGGACGCCGGCGCGCAGTGCTTCCGGGTCGACCTGTGGGGCACCTGGCTCGTAGACGCTCGAAGGGCCGCCGCTCAGGATCAGCCCCGCCGGGTGGCGTTCTTTCAGCTCCGCCCAGGGGGTCGTCCCCGGCACCAGCTCGCAGTACACATGGGCCTCACGCACACGCCGCGCGATGAGCTGGCTGAATTGCGAGCCGAAGTCCAGAACGAGGACGGTTTGTGCCCGGGCGCCGCCCTTGGTCTCCTTGCGGGGCCGGGCGGCGGTGGCGGTCTTGCTCAGGCCTTTCCCATCCCCACGTGCTGGGCCTGCTGGAAGCTCTTGCCCTCTGAGGTGATCGACGGCGCGATGACCATCTCGACGTGCTGGAACTCGGGGATGTCGTTGGCGCCACAGACGCCAAGCGCAGATCGAAGGGCTCCCGCAAAGTTCTGCGAGCCGTCGTCTACGCGCGCCGGGCCGAGCAGGATCTCTTTGAGAGTCGCCTTGGTGCCGACGTGGATGCGCGTTCCACGCGGCAGGTTGGGGTCGGGCGTCGCCATGCCCCAGTTGAAGCCCTTGGACGCGGACTCCTCGGCGCCTGCGAGCGGCGTCCCGATCATGACCGCGTCGGCTCCGGACGCGAATGCCTTGCACACATCCGCGCCGATGCGCATGCCGCCATCGGTGATCACTGCGACGCGCCTGCCGCCTCTCCTCATGTGCTCGTCACGCGCGGCCGCGACGTCGGCAGTGGCTGTCACCTGCGGCACGCCGACCCCGAGAACACCACGCGTGGTGCACGCAGCACCAGGTCCGACGCCGACGAGGATGCCGGCGATCCCGGTTTCCATCAGCTCCAGCGCAGTTTCGTAATGCACGCAGTTGCCGACGACGACGGGGATGTCGCAGGCCCTGACCAGCTCCTCGAACGAGAGCTGGTGATAAGACCTCGACGAATGGCGCGCGGTGAGCACTGTGCCCTGGACGACCAGGACGTCCGCGCCGGCTTTCTGGGCCAGCTCGGCGCGCTCGGCGGCACGGGCGGGGATCGTCGAGACGGCGCACGCGATGCCCGCAGCCTTGATCGCATTGATCCGCTCCGAGATGAGCTTGGGCTTGACCGGTTCGCGGTAGACCTCTTTGAGGAGCGCGTTGACGGAAGCCTTGTCCGCCTCTGCGATTCGCTTGATGATTGGGGCGGAGTCTTCGTAGCGGGTGTGGACCCCGTCGAGGTTGAGGACTGCGATGCCGCCGAGCTTGCCCATCGCGATCGCAAACTCGACATCGACGACGCCGTCCATCGCGGAGCCCCAGATCGGGATCGGAAGCTTGAGGCGGTCGCCCAGGGCGAAGGAGATGTCGACCTCGTCGGGGTTGAGCGTCACGCCACCGGGCACGAGCGCCACCTCGTCGAAACCATAAGCGCGGCGTGCGTAGCGTCCTATTCCAATCTGGAGTCCAGACTGGCCGATCTGAAGGCCAGACTGCTCCCCGGGAACCACTCCGCGGGTTGCGAGCCGACTCTGATTCAGGGTGTGCTTACTCCAATGGCGGCGGGCTTTTCGAAATTATAACTAGAACCAGACCGCGACCACGTTGTGCGATGTGAGGCCGCATATCCTTTACCTGTGTACCGGACGCTGGAGTACCTCCGCGGGATCTCTGAAGACGACGTTCGCCGCCTCCGTTCGCGAGGGATCCAGCACACAAACCAACTGCTACACCGCACCTCGCTTGGTATCGATCGTGAGCGGCTCTCCAAGAAAACCGGCATCACCCCTGAGCGCTTGCTCGAGTTCGCGCATCAGTGCACGCTGCTCGAGGTCTCAGGCATGGAGCGCCAGCTGCCAGTCGTCCGCCGCTTCGGCATCGAATCGATGAAAGGGCTGCGCGCTCAGGACGCGACTGAGCTGCACGCCAAGGTCGCGGACGCCGTCGGCCTGGCCGGCGCCCCAAGCCTTTCGGATGTGCAGTACTGGATCAGCCAGGCGACAGCACTGGACATCGTCGAAGAGGTGGAGGAGGAGAAGCCCCCGCTACCGTCGATTAGCTAAACAGCACCATCCTCGCGGCGCCGGCGTTCGCTCCGATAAGAGGAACGGAAGGCGCCGTTCGGGCGCTTTTGGTCGTGTTCGAACGCGTGCGGCCCGCCATTCGGGCACTTTTGGTCATGTCCTGGCGCTGCTATGTAAAGACGCTGCGCCGGCGCTTCAGATTCTCGTAGACGCCCTTCTGGATCGTTTCGCGGACCTCGTCGGCGAGGGCCATCACGAGGTTTCGGTCGTCGGCCGCGTCCGGGGGGTATGTCTCCACGTGGATCGGCTCGTGGAACTGGATCCGCCATTTGCTCGGCAACGGCAGCAACCCGAGTGGGCCCAGCCACGGCCAGAACGGCGTCACCGGCATGTAAGGCATGCCGAGTGCCCTGGCCACTGGCGCGAGGTCGGCGATCATGGGGTAGATCTCCTCCGACCCCACCACCGACACGGGGATGATCGGCGCGCCCGCCCGAATCGCCGTAGACACGAACCCGCCACGTCCAAATCGTCGTAAGCGGTAACGGTCCTTGAAAGGCTTGCCCGTTCCCCTGACGCCTTCCGGAAAGACAAGCACCAGCTCATCTCGCTCGAGCAATCGGCGCGTGTCGTCGGGATGGCCCACTGTCTGCCCGGTTCGCCGAAGGAACCAGCTGAGTATGGGCATGCCCATGAAAAGGCTCGCCACCAGCGCCCTCACGTGGCGAGGGTGAGGGTGCTCGACGAACATCGCCGTCTTGATCATCGTGCCGTCCCATGGCAGCACGCCGGCATGGTTGGCCACGAGGAGGGCTCGACCTGCCGCCGGCACGTTCTCGATGCCAGTGGTCTCGACCCGCCAGTAGTCGCGGTACAGGACCTTGAAGACGGAGAGGAACGATTCTGTCCATTGCGGGTCAAACCCAAAGTCGTCCACCGAGTACGCGGTGCCACGCTGAGCAAGCTCGCGCTGCTGGTAGGCAAATTGAACAAAACCCATTACGCGGTTGAGGTCGATGATTTCGTGGCCGGTCGCTTCGCGTAATCGTGTCGACAGCTCGACCAGACCCTGCATGGCATAGGCCGGCGCATTGCGCTGCAGACGGCGAACCGCCTTGGGCACGCGAAGACCCTGCGGGGCCGGCTTGACGATTTCCGCCTTGCGGCTGCGCTTCTTCAGCTGTTTCTTGGGCTCGGTCATCACGCCGGCAGGCTCGGCGGTCACCTTCGGGTCACCAGCGAGGTCGAGCCCGGCTGATGGCCGCGGAGCTCCTGCCGCCGGCGCCGCTGCAGGAAGACCTGGAGCTCATACTCCTGCGGCGGTGACGGCGCTTCGATAACCTCCGCCGCTTTGCCTCGCGCGAAACCGTCCATCACGGCCCGGGTTGAGTAGGCCGGGCTCCAGCCGAACTCTGCCGCGAGCCGGGTGCAGTCGGCGACCGAGCCGAAAGCCAGGACGTCGGCGAGGTGGCCGGGCAGGAAGATCCCTGTCAACGCGCGCAAACCGATCCTCGCCATCCACCTGCCGTACGGAAAAAGAACCGGTGCGGGGCGGCCACCCATGATCGCTATCGCCTGGCTGACGAGCACCACGCCGCTGCCGGCGACGTTAAAGACGCCAGGGTGCTCGCCGAGGACCGAGCGGACAATTGCCTCGGCCGCGTCCTCTTCGTGCAGCAGCTGAAGGCGGGGGTCGAAGCCGGCAAAGGTGGGCACGATCGGCAGCGACAGATATTTGGCGAGGGTCGTTTCCTCGGTCACGCGATAACCGAGTCGCAGTGTGGTGACATCGCAATGCGGGTTGCGCAGCGCGAATTCGCCGACAAACTGCTCCACCTCGCGCAGGTCGCGCGTGGCGCTTGGGCCTTCGCGTTCAGGTCCAACCATGTCCTCCGAGAAGAAAGAGGGATCGGTGGGGCTCGCGTCGTAGATGGCCTGGCTCGACTTCACCACCACGCGCTCCACCCGACTCCCAGGCCCCGTACAACCGGTCAGCAAATTCATCGTGCCGATCACATTCGTCTCGTGGGAGGCGCGGCCATCCTGGGCCGAGTCAACGGTCAGCGCCATGTGCACGACTGTGTCGATGCGCAGCTGCCTGATCAGCTTTGCGATCGCGGCGTGCCGCGTGTCGGCGTGGACGAAGTCCATCTCCTCGAGCGCGCTGACAGGGTCTGCCACGTCGCAGCCGAAAAGAAAGCGCACCTGCGGAGCCAGTCGGCGCGCGACCTCGGCACCAAGAGGATTGGAGACACCCGTCATGAGGACGCGTTTAGGTCGGGAGGAAATCACCTCTCCCGATTATGGATATATCCCTCTAACCGTCGTCGCGTTGGCTACGCGCTGGACTGCGAGCGCGTAGGCGGCCAGGCGCATGTCGATCCGCTTGTTCACCGACGTGTGGAGAATCTCGTAGAACGCGCGAGTGATCACGTGGTGCAGCTTGGTGTTGATCTCCTCCTCCTCCCAGAAGAAGGCCTGGAGGTCCTGGACCCACTCGAAGTAGGAGACGATCACGCCTCCGGCGTTGGCGATGATGTCGGGGATCACGAAGATTCCAGCCTCGTGCAGGATGGGATCCGCTTCAGGCGCGATCGCTGCATTTGCGCCTTCAGTGATCAGCCGCGCGCGAATCTTGGCCGCGTTGTCGGCGGTGATCTGGTCTTGCACCGCGGCAGGCACCAGCACCGTCACGGGCAGCTCCAAGAGCTCCTCATTGGTGATGTTTTCCGCCTTCTTGAAGCCGCTGATGCTTCCCCGTACCTGGCGGTGCTCCTCGAGCGCAGCGAGGTCCAGGCCTTTCGGGTTGTAGACCCCGCCCTTCGAGTCGCTGACCGCCACGACGCGCAGCCCTGCTTCGGACAAGAGCCTCGCTGTCGATCTGCCGACCTGGCCGTATCCCTGCACTGCCATCGTCGGGATCTCGTCTTCGACATGAAGGTACTTGAGCGCCTCGAGGGTCAGGTAGGTGGCGCCTCGGCCGGGGGCGTCGACCCGTCCCTCGGATCCGCCGACGTCCACGGGCTTGCCGGTCACAGAAGCAGTGACCGAATGGCCCGAATGCATCGAGATCGTGTCCATGATCCAGGCCATGGTCTGCGGGTTGGTGCCCATGTCAGGCGCAGGAATGTCCTTCTCTGGGCCCAGCAGGATGGCGATCTCGGTTGCATATCGACGCGTGAGGTGTTCGAGCTCGTTTTGCGAAAGCTTTAGCGGGTCGCACGCAACAGCGCCCTTGGCGCCTCCGTACGGCAGGCCGACCGCCGCGCATTTCCAGGTCATCAACATCGCGAGCGCCTTGACCAGGTCGAGCGTGACCAGCGGGTGGTAGCGAATACCCCCCTTGGCCGGCCCCCGGCTGATGTTGTGCTGGACGCGCCAGCCGGTGAACACGTGGACCCCGCCATTGTCCAGGCGAACGGGGAAATGCACGGTCAGCTCGCGCTTGACCTCGCGAAGGCCCCTGCGCGCATCGTCTGAGAGGCCGATGACCTCGGCCGCTGCGTCAAAACGCTGTTGGGCGGACTGGAAAGCTGTGACTCGAGTCTCGACCGCCATTTGCGGTCTCCGAGTTTACTCCGAGGACGGGTGGCCTTCGGCCACCCTTATGAGAAGGAACCCGGATGGTTCCTTCTCATCGGCGGGCGCTTCGCGCGCTCCTGCTTATCCTCCGGTATATCGATGGGCCTTAACGAAAAAGGCTGTCTCCTTGCCACGAGTGGGAGTCTCGGAAGACAAAGTCATGGCCGAGGGGACCCCGGCCATCCCTGCCACGCCGGTCTCTCACGAATGCGTGTCTAGGCCAGAATTGGGCCGATGTCCAGGAGGCGGGTGGTCAGCATTTTCGTGGTGGCGGCGGTCGCCATGGCCACGGGCTTTCTCGTCGCCGGGCAGGCCAAAGTTCAGCTGCTGACGCCCTCCAACCAGGTTGCGCGGTACCAGGCCCTAGTGCGCAGCGTGCAGGAGCTGGAGGCGAGCAACGCCGACTCGCGCCAGAAGATCGCCGCGCTCCGCGCCCAGATCGACGCCCTCGAGGCCGCCGCAGCTCAGCGATCCGCGGCGACGCAAGCCTTACAAAGCAAGGTTGCCGACCTGCGGGCGCGCGCCGCGCTGACGCCGCTCAGCGGCCCGGGAGTTGAAATCGACCTCGCCGACGGCGTCCCCGGGCCCGACTCAACCGGCGGATCCGGTTACCAGGTCAACTTCAAAGACGTGCAGGACCTTGTCAACCTTCTATTTGCTGAAGGTGCCGAGGGGATCGCGGTGAACGGGCACCGAATCACGCCGTTGAGCTACTTCTCGGGTTCGGGTGGCGAGGTGATCGTCGACCAGGGGCCGCCCCTCAGTGCGCCCATCAAATTGCAGGCGGTCGGCAACCGCACGCGCATGGAAGCGGCCCTTGACGATCCTTCGGTGCTGCCCGACATCCGGGCCCGCGAGGTGCAGTTCCAGCTCCAGGTCAGCTTCAGCGGAGGTCCCGACTATTCGCTCCCGGCCTACGACTCCAGCCTGGAAACAAGCCATGTCAGCCCGCTTTAAAAGACAGGCTTCGAGCCGTGCGATCAGCGTATGGCTGATTGCTCTGTTGGTCGCGCTGGTGGCCACCATTCAGATCCGAAGCCAGGCCGAGGTCGAACGCAGCTTTGCAGGCACTGACACCACATCGCTCGCATTCCTCATCGACAATCTCCACCGCGCCAACGACTCCCTCCAGGCTGAGACCGCCGACCTGACGCAGCAAGAGGCAACGCTCCAGTCCGGCGGCGACACTGCGGCGAGCCAGGTGCTCACGGATGAGGCCAACCGACTCCGTGCGGCCGAAGGCCTGGTGCCCGTTCATGGACCAGGTGTGGTCCTGGTGGTGAACGCGTCAGGCCTCGGGGCGCTCGACCTTCAGGACGCGCTGAACAACCTCGGTATCGGCGGTGCGGAAGCGATCGCCGTGAACGACAGGCGATTCGTGGTCGGCGTGCCGATCGGGCAGACGCAGGGTGGCGTCACAGTGGGCGGAGCTTTGGTGCCCGTGCCATGGACCATCTCCGTGATCGGCGACGCCAATCGCCTGGCGCAAGCCGCCGACCTCATGACGCAATCGTTGCGGGCTGATCGCCGCGTGCGCGAGGCAACCTATCGGGTCGAGGCCGATGTCGTGATCCGAGCTGTCGTCAGCGAGCGGCCTTTCGTCTATGGGGTGGCGCCTTAGAGCACGAAAGAGGACTGATGTCCTCTCTCGTGGGCTCTCACCTGGGGTCTCCCTGCTAGGCAAGCAGGCGTTTGGAGATGGAAGATTGGGTGACGGCCGGGGTGAACCCGGCCTAGCGGCCGCGCTTCGATCTTTTAGCTTTTTCTGGTGCCGGACCCCCGGCGCTCCTGAGCTGGGCGGACAACTTGTCCAGACGTTTATTGATTTTGTCGATGTCGGTGTGGCTCGGGATGCGCAACCGATGCAGCGCCTGCTCGATCGCCTCGTCCACCATGCCTTCGAGGTCGCCCCTTCGGCGCTCCATCTGGTTGACCAGGTCTGAAGGAACGTTCAGGGTCTTGCGGACATAGTCGAGCAGCGCCTGGCCTCGCTCCTGGAGCACGCCACCGTCAACCATGCGCGACGGCCCACGCTTCTCTTCTGAAAGCACTATCTGCGACAGCGTGACCTGCGTCAGGTCTTGGCCGGTCTCGCGATCCACGACTTTGATCTCATGCCCGTCGCGCACCAGCCCGGCGATCCCCTCGAGCGTGACGTAGCTGCTGGTTCGCGTGTCGTAGAGCTTGCGATTCGCGTACTTCTTGATAATGTGTCGCTCGGGCGTAGCTGTCATGTTGTCGCCAATTCTAAGGCGCTGCGTTATGGGCTCCGTGGATTCAAGGAGGTTCGTGAAATGGCCGCCAGGAAGCGCGCATCGACTCAGTCAAAGCTTCTCAACCGCGCAGTCAAGGCCGGCAGATCTGCACTGCGTCAAGCGCAGAGGCGACTGCCCCCGGACGTTCGCAAGCAGATCGAGCGGACTGTCAAGGACGGCCAGAAAACCATCCACACCGCGATCAAGCAGGTGGAGACGCGGCTCGAACGTACTGCTAGGCAAGCAGACCTACAGAAGGCGATGAAGCGCATCGACGAGCTGAGCAGGATGGTGCGCAACATGGCGGCGGCCGCTGCCGCCTCGTCCGCGACAACGCGCACCCGGCCGGCGACGCGCAAGGCGACCACGCCCAAGGCCTCGACCCGCAAAGCATCTCCGCGAGCTGCGCGTGGTACGGCCACCGCCAAGGCCTCGCCAGCCCGCAGGCGTACGAGACCAACGAGACGACGGGCAGGGCCATCCTCCACGACGCCCGAAAGCACCGACGGGCAGTCGAACGGAGACGCCTCCTAGAGCCGCCCGAACACCCTGACTCCGCCCACCAGCACAGCACGTGGGCGGAGCTGGTCCCAGCTCGCGGTGGGTTCGTTGAGAGGGTCGCGGTCGTAGATCTGTAGGTCGGCGACCATCCCCGGATCCAGCGTCCCCTTGTGGTCCTCTTCGAAGCTGGCGAAAGCGCCTCCCACCGTATATGCGCGCAAGGCGGCGAGCATGCCGATACCGTTCACCTGATCCTCGACCGCGGCGCGGACGCCAGGCCACGGGTTGGGGTCGGTGCTCACCGGGAGGTCCGAGCTGAAGGCGACGGGGACACCGGCCTTCATGAGCGGTCCGTGGGCCGCCAGGTCCTTGCGATCTCGGGCCGGAAAGAACAGAGCGGACGCCACGCGGCCGAAACGCGCCGCCGTCGGCTGCATCACCGCCACCATCCGCAGCTTGGCCAGCCTGGCTTGAAGATCGGCCGGACAGATCGTGCAGTGCTCGACGCGGTGCCTGAGACCGGTCGCGCCAGCCGCTTCCACGGCGTCGCACATGGCCTCGATCGCGCCATCTCCAATCGCATGGGCCGCGACCTGAAGACCCGCCCGGCTCGCGCGTTCGACTAAAGCGCGCAGCTCGTCGGGCGTGGTTCGCCACACCCCGCCTCCCGATCGCATCGCGACGCGCTCTGCGCCGCCGTCCACGAAAACCTTGATCGGGCCAGCGCGCAGCATCGGGCCGCCAAAACCTTTGAGCACCCCAAGGCCAGAGGTTGCTTCCAACAGCTCCCACGACAGGAACTCGTTGATGCGGATCTTCAGCTGTCCACCGTCCGCGAGGCGTTGATAGGCCCGAAGGTCGTCGGCAAATCCACGGTTGACGGCGGCGCCGACCGACGTGACTCCGCGCGACAACAGCAGCCGCTGAGCCAGCAGGATGCCGTCTTGGCGACGCTCGATCGGCGGTGGCGGCTGCACATCCGAGACCAGCCGCATCGCGGCTTCGAGGAGGAGCCCATTCGGGAGCCCATTCCGGTCGCGGCCGATCCGACCTCCCGGGGGATCCTGGCCCGGCCCCATAAGGCCCGCAGCTTCCAACGACGCGGTGTTGGCCACACGTGCATGGCCGCCGCGCTCATCGATGTAACAAGGGCGGTCACGAGTGACCTGGTCCAGCTCGGTCCGATGCGGCGGCCTGAGCTCCGCCAGCTCGTCGACCCGATACCCCAGCCCCAGCTGCCACTCGCCTTTCTTCAGGCTGCGCCCATGCTCGCGAAGTCGCTTCACTATCTCGTCGACGCTCCGCGTCCCGCCCAGGTCCGCGCCGAAACGTGTCAGGCCGTAATAAACGACATGCGCGTGTGCGTCATTGAAGCCGGGCAGCACCGCGCCACCGTGCATATCGATGACGCGGGTCGTAGGACCTTTCAGCCGCATCACCTCGGCCCCGCCCACGGCGGCTACCTGGCCGCTCGCGATCGCCAGGTGGCTGAAGGCTTGCAGACCAGAGCGACCAAGAGTACGAATGCTTCCGCTAGCCAGGATCAGGTCGGCGTTCACTCGAGAATAAGTGTCCTGCTTCGGACGCTTAGAGTAGCGACGTGAGAGTCATCGACCTTCGATCCGACACCGTGACCCAACCCACGGCTGAGATGCGGCGCGCGATGGCCACGGCTCCGCTTGGCGACGACGTGATGGGTGACGACCCCACCGTGAACAGGCTGGAGGAGATCGCCGCGACGCGCATGGGCAAAGAGGCTTCGGTTTTTCTGCCCAGCGGAACGATGGGCAACCTGATCGGGATTGCTGTCAATGCGCGGCAGGGTGAGGAGGTGATCGCGGACTCTGAGTCTCACGTCTTTCTATATGAGGGGGCCGGCGCTGCTGCCGTTACCGGAGTGCAGATCCAGCAGGTCGCGACGCCTGCCGGCGTCATGTCCCCAGAGCAGATCGAAGCCGCCATACGGCCCCGGGACGACTTCCACTTCGCGCTGACGGCAGCTCTCTTTCTGGAGAACACACACAACCGGCACGGCGGCATCGTCTGGCCCCTCGACGCGCTGCAGGCAGCCGCCGACACCGCCCACGAGCAGGGCATTCGGGTGCACCTCGACGGAGCTCGTATCTTCAACGCCGCGGTTGCGCTCGGCATCCATGTCGCGGACATCGCTGCGCCCGCGGACACCGTCACCTTCTGCATCTCGAAAGGGCTGGGCTGCCCGGCCGGCAGCCTCTTTTGCGGTACCCGGGAATCAGTTGAGAAGGCAAGGCGCTGGCGCAAGCGTCTCGGCGGTGGCATGCGTCAGACGGGGGTGCTGGCCGCAGCCGGCTTGGTCGCACTGGACACCATGGTCGACCGCCTGGCCGACGACCACGCGAACGCGCGGACCCTTGCCGAGGGCTTGGCAGAGCTGCCGGGCATCACCTGCGATCTCAGCCGGGTCCAGACCAACCTCATCTATTTCGACCTCGCGAGGATCAGCGGCGCGCAATTCCAGGAAGCGTGCCGGCAGCGTGGCCTTCTGGGCGAGGCGATGGGCCCGCGGCGAATTAGATTCGTCACCCATGACGGCATCGCTGCAGCCGACATACAGTCGGCGCTTGAGATCTGCCACGAGGTGATGTCTGCCTGAGCTGAAGCTGTCCGATGACGGCCTCTACTACTGGGACGGGGCACGATGGGTGAGCACCCTGTCGAACGACGGCCGGTCGCGGTGGAATGGATCCGCGTGGGTGCCGGTGGGCGCGCCGGCGCCGCCGGGATTCTATGAACAGCCGCACACTGGCCCGCGGGTGCCCACCGGGTGGACGAAGCCTCTGCAGTATTCGGTGGTCGCGTATTACGTCGCTTACGCGATCTGGGCAGTCGCCGGACCTTTCCTGCTGGCCGGCCCGCTCTCCGACTACATAAACCAGGCGGTGCAACAGAACGCGGCGCTCAACCCGGATGTGCCGCCACCTTCGCCCGACGTGCTGGCAACTATCAACAACATCCTCACTGTGGCCCTTGGGGTCGGTGCGGCGATCGGCGTTGCGATCGGGGCGGTGGCCATCATCGGAGCGTTGAGGCGGTGGACCTGGGTGTTTTATGCGGTGCTCGTCCTGCTTGGGCTGACGGCCGTCTCCTTTCCGTTCAGCCTGATCAGCGCCTTCACCACCTCGTCCCTGAGCCCGTTGAAGCTGCCAATCGCCGTCACGGCCGTGTCCGTTGCTTTCGGGATTCCTGGGGTCGCGCTCTTCATCTGGATGGCGGTGGCCGCGTTCCGCCGCGGGCCATGGGGGATGGCGCGGGGTGCGGCCTAGCTGAGCAGCGAGGCGAGCAGCTTGGGGTCGATGTTTCCGCCACTGACAACGGCCACTGTGATCGGTCCCGGCTCGAGCTGCTCGAGCGCCGCGTAGGCAAGCGCCCCAGCGCCTTCCGCCACCACCTTTGCCGCGGTCGCCAGCTCCGGAATCGCCGTGCGCAGTCGCGGCTCGGGAACTGTCAGCCACCGATCGACGCACTCCTTCAAGAGCTCGAACATGCGCGCGTCGAAAGGGGCAGTGGTTCCATCCGCGATTGTGTCGGGCTTGATCGAGACGGGGCCGCCGGCTTCGAAGCAGCGGGTCCACAGAGGGTAGCCGTCGGATTGCACCCCTATCACCTCGATGTCCGGCCGGGCACCCTTCAGGGCCGAGGCAATGCCGCCGATCAAGCCCCCGCCACCTACGGGCACGACGACGCGGCCAAGGTCCGGCAGATCCTCTAGAAGCTCGAGCCCCAGTCCACCGTGGCCGGCCATCACCTCGGGGTCGGCGAACGGATGGATGAAGGATTCAGGTTCCGACTTCCATCCCTCCGTCGCCAGCCATTCGAGCATCGCGTCGCGGGGCATAAGGATCGGGACTGCACCCCATCGCTTCACGCCTTCGACCTTGGGGGCCGGCGCCGTGTCATACATCACCACGCGGCAGTGGACGCCCAATTGCTTCGCGACGTAGGCGCAGGCCTGGGCGGCGTTGCCCGCGCTGACCGTGATCAAGCCGCGGCGCAGCCGGTCCGGGGGCAGGTTCAGGGCGGCGGCGAAAAAGCCTCGCACCTTGAAGCTGCCAGTCGGTTGGAGGCATTCGAGCTTGAGCACCGCCCCGTCGACCGGGACCATCGGCGTTCGAATGACGTGCGGCCTAGCACGTCCGGCCGCAGCCCGAATCCTTTCAAGGTCGATCACCGCTGATAATCGTAGGCATGCCGATCTATGAGTACACGTGTGACGAGTGCGGCAAGAAGTCTTCGGCGCTGCTTCCGAGCTTTTCGTCGCCCGACCCAATTTGCCCTCACTGCGGCAAGCCGGCGCTTCGCCGGTTGGTCTCGACCTTCGCCACAGTTTCGTCAGGCGACGAGGGCGGTGGCGACTTCGGGGGCGATGGGGATGACTTCGGCGGGGGTGATGACATGGGTGGAGACGACGACGGTTTTGGTGGGGACGACTCGGGCGGCGGCTACGGGGGCGACGACTTCTAGTTCGTAATCTGCGAATTAGCCCCTGAAGCTATCGCGGCAGGGTTGGCCGGGTCCCCCCGGCCATGACTTTGATACCTCTGGGGTCCCCGCGACGCAGTCGCGGGAGGCAGCCCTGCGGCATCGCCGCACGCGCGATGAGAGGGAACCGACTGGTTCCCTCTTATATTTCCAACACGTGATTCGCCGCTTTGATCAGCTCAGGCCCGTGCGTGTCGTCGCGCGCGAAGATGCGGAACAGCGCCATCCGCGCCGGCAGGCGCTTGAACAGGTCGAGGACCCGGCTCTGCTGGTAGCGGTCCTCCAGGGGCTCATATATAAGGATGTCGGCGGTCTCGGTCATCGGGTTGAAAGCGCGTGACTCCTGGGCGGCGACGTCAACCTCGAACTCGATGCCGCGCAAGCGCTGCGGCAACCTCTCTCGTATGTGAGCCGCGAACTCCTCGCGCGTCACGCTGAGCGCTCCGCTGGGGATCTCTCGCGCGTCGGTAAGGCCCTGGTAGATGAGCTTCCACTTGAGCTTGCGGGCGACGACCTCCGCCCAGGCCCGCCCGAGCTCCTGCCGCTGGGCGTCTCCATCACCGGCCGCCCAGCGATCCACCTCGGACAGCAGCGACCATTCGGTCAGCCCCTGGTAGCGGTCCATCCGTTCCAGCGGATTGCCGCCCAGCACAAGCTCCAGGGTCGGACGGAAAACCTCTCGCAGCTGCAGGTCGATGCGGCGAACGGTCCGGTGGAAATAGACCTGGGAATAAAGATAGAGGCGGGCATTCAGAAACATGTACAGCGCTTCGGCCGCATGGGCGTGAAGCGCCAGGCCTCGTTCGGAGATAAATGAGTAGTGGATGATCCGCTGCACGTCGACCGGCCCGACGGCAACCCCGCATATATAAGAGTCGCGAGGGACGTAATCCATGTTGTCGGCCGAGTAGGCGCCGACCATGGCGGGCTTCAAAGCAGCCAGCCACTGTGGAGGGTTGAAACCCTCCAGCTCGGCCGACGATATGAGATACGCGACCCAGCTGGGATCGATGCGCTCCCCCGGCTCGAAGTCGGCGCCGGGCGAAGCGCCAAGAGCGCTGACGAGCGGAGACAGTGGACCTGTTACCAGCGAGCGGCCGATCACCTCGTGATCGATTCCCCAGGTGTCGAGGTAGTTTTCGTCGAAGAAGTGACCAAACGGACCATGCCCTACGTCATGGAGCAGCCCTGCGATGCGCATGGTCTCCTCGACCAACCCAACCGAAGGCGTATCCCTGCAGCTGGCGCTGAGGGTCGGGTGCAGGTGATGCGCCCACTCGCCGGCCAGGTGCATCGCGCCAAGCGCGTGCTGGAAGCGCGAGTGCTCGGCGGTCGCGAACACCCACCACGCGCTCTGCAGCTGGTGAATCCGGCGAAGTCGTTGCAGCCAAGCTCCGTCCAGGAGGTCTTGCTCCGCAGCGTCACCAGGCACCCCGCCCGGCCCGCCCTTCGTGATGCGAAGGTATCGATAGATGGGGTCGCTTGAAAGGTTGACTCGGGAGTATTCGAGCGGAGCGCCGGTCACTGACCGATTATCGCGGGCTGGTCAACAGGCCATCAACAGTTGACGACTGGACTCGCCGAAGGGATCGAGCTCTTCAACCTTGGTCGCTACTGGGAAGCGCACGAGGCCTGGGAGCGCGATTGGATGCCAGACCGCAAAGGGCCCGACTCGGGCTTCTACAAAGGATTGATCCAGGTCGCGGCCGGCTGCCTTCATTACTCTCGCCGAAACCGGAGAGGCGCTATCAACAAATGGAAGAGCGGCGCCGACTACCTTCGGCCTTACCTGCCGTCGCACCGAGGGGTGCGCCTTCAACCGTTGGTCGACACCGTGGACGGATATGTACGGGCGACCGGCGGACCGACTTGGCCGAATCTCGTGATGCCAATAATCAGAACGAAATCCTGACAAAGCGGCTAGGCCGGGTTTACCCCGGCCGACACCCAAGCGTTCCCCTTCCAAGCTCCACTCAGCGTGGCCCAGGAGAGGTGGGGGGTACCGCGGGGGAGGACAGCTCCTCACCCGCGCCTTCGATCACGAGTAAGGAGGGAAGCGGCGGCCGGCAGCCGATTCGATCAGGCCTCCGTGGCCAAGCCGCAACAGGTCACCGGCGTCCGCGCGGCCGTATGCGAAGACGAATGGGAGCAGGAGGTCGAGAGAGCTCGATCGGCCAAAGCCCGCGCATGACGCGACGCCAACGACAGCCGCATCGTCGAGCCTCCCCAACCACAGCATGCTGCCGGGGTGCATCGGTGCGCCAAGCTGGAGCAGCTGCCCGCCCGCGTTGGCGAGCTCGGCATACGCAGGGTCCAAAGGATCGATGGCGGAGGCCCCCGCAAACAGCACGAGCTGGGCACCCAACGCCGTCGCTTCGCGGTAAGCGGAGGCCACTGCTTCGCCGGTGCGAGCGACCTCGCGGACGCCGATCAACTCCGCCCCGTACCAGCCGAGCTTCGCCGTGACCGCAGCACGAAACAGGTCGCGCGCCTTGGGCTTGAGGCGCTCGGTAGCGACTACGAAGGTGCGCAGCGGCATGAAGGGCAGCAGCTCGATGACGGGGCCTTTCTCGCGGCAGATCTGTTCGACCGCGGCGAGCAGATTGCCCGGGACGGCGACCGGGGTGACCTTGCATCCGGCGACCTCTTCGCCCTCGGCCACGGCCTGGCCGTCCATCAGCGTGAACACCGAGATGTAGCCGAGCGCGTTGATGGCGTCGACGAGGTCCGCGCGCACGCGCACCAACCCGCGACGCGTGGCTGTGAGGCGCGTCTGGCTCTGCACTGGCGGCTGCGACTCGAGGCCGGGGCTCAACAGCGCGGCCGCCAGCCGCTGAGCGGCAACGTCNTCGTGCACGTCACCAGCCTCGAGCTCGACCACGTGCACACCGCCCGCCGACCGGACCCGCGCCAGGTGCTCGACGGCCAGCACGGTGCCCTTGCGAAGGTCCGGCCCAAGGTCATGGACCAGCACCCGGCCGACCACGTCCTGTGCCCTGGCCTCTGAGCCAAGTCGGTGAGCCTTCATTACTGGCAGCTTAGTGTCGAGCGTTCCGGAGTGGGACACTCCGATTTGGAATGGGCGAGCCTGCGCCGGTCCGGCTTTACAACACGTTCACGCGGACCAAGGAAACGCTGGTCCCGGCAACGCCGGGCATCGTGCGGATGTACTCGTGCGGACCGACGGTGTATCGATACGTCCACGTCGGCAACCTGCGGACGTTCATGCTTCCCGACCTTTTATCCAGGACGCTCGAATACCTCGGCTACGAAATCGAGCGGGTCATGAACATCACCGACGTCGGCCACCTCACCGACGACACCTTCGACCGCGGCGAGGACAAGATGTTGGTGTCCGCGCGTCTCGAGAAGAAGTCGCCCGAGGAAATTGCGGCGTTCTACACCGAGGCCTTCATGCAGGATGCGGCGAGCGTCAACATCCGGCCTGCGGCTCACTACCCCCGCGCAAGCGACTACGTACCTCAGATGATCGAGCTCATCACCAAACTGATCGAAAAGGGACACGCGTACGAGGTCGACGGGACCATCTATTACGACATCGCGAGCTTCACCGCCTACGGCAAACTCTCGCGCAACACCACCGACAAGCTTCTCGCCGGCGCGCGTGGTGAGGTCGATCCGCGAAAGCGCCACCCCGGCGACTTCACGCTCTGGAAAGCAGCCGGGGAGCATCGACTCCAGGTCTGGCCCAGCCCCTGGGGCCCTGGCTTTCCCGGGTGGCATATCGAATGCTCAGCCATGTCGATGTCGCTTCTCGGCGCTCGATTTGACATCCACACAGGCGGTGCCGACAACGTCTTCCCTCACCATGAGGCAGAGATCGCGCAATCGGAAGGAGTGACCGGCCACCGTGTGGTGAGCCTCTGGCTTCACGCAGGACTGCTGATGCTGGCCGGTTCTCGAATGGCCAAGTCTGCCGGCAACTTCTTTCGAATCCGAGAGCTCGAAGACCAGGGGTTCGACCCGCTGGCCTTTCGCTACCTCGCGCTGCAGGCCAAGTACCGCACCAAGCTGAACTTCAGCGAAGACGGCCTCGCGGGCGCCGATCGAGCGCTGCGAAACCTCAGAGAGCGCCTTCAGGAATGGTCCGCCGAGAGCAGAGAAACCGCCGGTGACTCCGATGCAGCCGCGGCCTTCGAGGCGCGGTTCAGGTCCGCGATCGCAGACGACCTTGACCTCCCTGCAGCGATGGCCCTCGTCTCTGAGCTCACCCGCTCCGCGATCGCTCGGCCAGATAAAGCCACGCTGCTGCGGCGGTGGGATCGCGTGCTGGGTCTCGACCTCGACCGATCTGTGCCGGGCCTCGAGCTGCCGGCTGGGGCGGCGAATTTGTTGGAAGCCCGCGAACGAGCGCGAGACGCCAAGGATTTTGCGCGAGCGGACCAACTTCGGGACGAGCTCGCCGCCGCCGGCGTCGTTGTCACCGACACCCCCGAAGGGCAACGGTGGAAAGTCCAGGTCGGAAAGCAACGGGACCGGACCTCGCGGCCCGGCCCCGCCCCTACTACCCCCTAGTCTCCGGCGCCGACCGACAAAGGGACAGCCGGGTCCCCCCAACTACCCATTTTTGGGCAAGCCAAGAGTCCCCTTGACTACGAACGCATGTTCGGCTAACGTCCCTAGACATCCATGCCCACATTTCCCGCCTTCGTCCCATCCAACTTCCAGGGGGACGTGACCCTCGACCACGTGATCCCGGCGTCCGACGCGAGATTCTCGCCCCTGCCGGATGATCTCCGGCCCGAGCTCGCCCGTGCGCTTGCGGCGCGTGGCGTCGAACGCCTCTACTCCCACCAAGCTGACGCATACAACGCCGTCCGCCGGGGCCGGCACCTGGTGGTGGTGACGCCGACAGCGAGTGGAAAAACCCTCTGTTACAACCTGCCGGTCCTTCAGCGTCTCCTGGAGCAGCCGGACAGGAGAGCCCTTTACATGTTCCCGACCAAGGCGCTGGCGCAAGACCAGCTGGCGGAGCTCAGCGCGCTCAAGCACGGCCTGCCCATCGATCTGCGCGTCGACACGTACGACGGGGATACGTCACCCGGGCGCCGCACGGCCATACGCGAGGGCGGGCATGTCGTCATGACCAATCCCGACATGCTGCACGCGGGCCTGCTCCCACATCACACGCGCTGGCGAAGACTTTTTTCGAGCCTCGACTTCGTCGTGATCGACGAGCTGCACATGTACCGCGGTCTCTTCGGCAGCCAGGTCGCCAATGTCATCCGGCGCCTCAAACGAATCTGTGCTTTTTATGGATCGAATCCGACCTTCATCTGCACGTCCGCGACGATCGCCAATCCGCTGCAGCTCGCCCAGAAATTGCTGGAGGAGGAGAACATCGAGCTGGTGGAGCGCAATGGCGCGTCACGCGGCGAGCGCCGGCTCATCTTCTATAACCCGCCACTGCTCAATCGCGAGATGGGCGTGCGCCGCAGCTCGATGCTGGAGGCGCGTCGCATCGCGGCGCCATGGATCCGCGGCGGGGTGCAGACAATCGTTTTCTGCCGCAGCCGCCTGCAGGTCGAGGTGATGCTCAGCTATCTCCGACAGGACCTCGCGCCGCGCCTCGACGCTGCGCAGCGCGTGCGCGGCTATCGATCGGGATACCTGCCGTTGCATCGCAGGGAGATCGAGGCCGGCCTGCGCAGCGGAGAGATCACCAGCGTGGTCAGCACCAACGCGCTCGAGCTGGGGATCGACATCGGCAGCCTGCAGACGGCGATCCTGGTCGGCTACCCGGGCACCATCGCATCCACCTGGCAGCAGCTGGGCCGAGCCGGGCGGCGATCCGGCTCTGTGGGTGTCTTCGTGGCGTCGAGCTCGCCACTCGACCAGTTCATCGTTCGACACCCTGAATACTTCCTCAGCTCCGATCCGGAGGAAGGCCTCATCGACCCTGACAACCTGCTGCTCCTCGCGGGCCACCTCCAAGCCGGCCTGTTCGAGCTGCCTTTCGAGGACCAGGAGCGCCTCGGACGCGCCGACGTCCGCGAGCTGCTCGAGCTGTTCGAAGAGGATGGTTCCGCTTCGCGCTCGGGAGGCCGTTGGTTCTGGAGCCGGCAGGCTTTCCCAGCGGACGAGATCCACCTCCGGCGCATCGCAGCGGACAACGTGGTGATCATCGACACGTCGCCGCCACGACCCAAGGTCATCGGCGAGATGGATCAATTCACCGCGCCTGTCCTGCTGCACGAGGAGGCGGTCTACCTCCACGAAGGTGCGCAGTACCACGTCGAGCGTCTGGACTGGGAGGAGAAGAAGGCTTACGTCCACCCGGTCGAGGTCGATTACTACACGGACGCGCTTGCGGCGGTCACCGTGCAGGTGCTCGACACGTTTGCCGGTCCTGAGGGCCAGGGCCTGTCACGAAGTCACGGCGAGCTGAAGATCACCGCACTCGCCAGCATGTTCAAGAAGATTCGCTTCCACACGCACGAGAACATCGGGTCGGGTCCCATCCACCTGCCGGAGCAGACGCTGCACACCACCGGTTACTGGATCACCGTCGACGAAGACCTGTGGCGCACGCTGGGTCGCGAGACCCTCGAAGCAGGATTGCAAGGGATGGCGCACACCTTGCGTTACGTCGCGAGCCTGCGATTGATGTGCGATCCTCGCGACCTTGGCGCGGTCGCGGAGGTGCGCTCCGTGACCACGCGCCTGCCGACGGTGACCGTCTACGAGATGTATCCGGGGGGCGTCGGTTACTCGGCCCGCATGTTCGAGCTGCACCGAGAGCTCCTCGAGCAAGGCGCGGCGCTCGTGCATGACTGCCCATGCCTCGCCGGTTGTCCGTCCTGCATCGGACCGCTGCATCTCGTGGAAGGAGCCAAGGAAGCATGTCTGCGACTCCTCTTCGCGAGCGCCTTACCCGTCTAGGCGCGCCGCCGCGGCCGCGACCCACGGTCGAGCGCGCTAGACCGCGCGGGTTCGAGGTCGTCGGCACTCCTTACGGCGACACTCTCCTGCGACAGGACGTGATCCCGCTGCCGGCGCTCGACCCAGACCCCGGCTCAGTTGCATACATCGACACCGAGACGACAGGCTTATCCGGCGGGGCGGGAACCTATGTCTTCGCTGCCGCTGTCGCACGGCCCATCGACTGTGGGCTGCGAGTCGCGCAGGTGTTTCTCCCACAGCCAGGCATGGAAGCCGCGTTCCTGCATGNGCTGCAGGCCGAGATCCAGCCGGCCCAGGCGGTGGCCACCTTCAATGGCAGCTCGTTCGACCTCCCTGTGCTGCGGACGCGATGGGTGATGGCTCGCATGCCCGGGGAGCTGGCCTGCCCGCCGCACGTGGACCTGCTCACCCTGGTCAGGGCCCTGTACCGCCATCGACTCGAGAGCTGCAACCTGCGCTCGGTCGAGGAGCGGCTGCTCGGATACGAGCGCGATGACCCCATCGACAGCGCGCTGGTGCCTGACGCTTACTTCGAGTATCTCCGTCATGACATCAGCCCAGTGCTCGAGGCGGCGCTCGAGCACAACCGCCTCGACGTAATCAGCCTCGTTCACCTACACTCCCGTCTTCTTGCCCGCCTCCGAGGCGGGGATGCAGGTATGGACGCCGCTGATTGGCTGGCGCTCGGGCGCCATCGATTTCGACGAGGCGCGCGGGCGGACGGTTGGCGGGCGCTGCGAAACGCGACTGCCTTCGCCAAGGGTGAGGCGTCGGCAACGGCCGGGCTCTTGCTCAGCCGCCGCCTCGTGCGCCGCGGTTCTATCGGGGCCGCGGACAGGTTGCTGGATTGGTTGGAGTCGCGCGTGACGGAGGACATGCGGGTTTCGATTGCACGCGCTCGCCTCCTCGAGTGGCGAAAGCGCGACCCATTCGCAGCCTTGAGCGTGGTCGAGGGCGCGCGCCGGCGAATGCCGGACGAGGCGGAGGTGCTCGAATCGCGACTGGTGAGGTTGCGCCGAAAAATCAAGAAGCGCTCGACCGCCAGCCTGCCTTTTGCCTGAGTTACGCGCGCCCGCGGATACGGACCTTCCTAGATGACAGCCGCCACGCGTGGCGGTTCGACAACCACCTCCGCGGTGGCCGGGAGAGCGAGGTCCGCGATGAACAGCTCCAAGCTGCCGTCCCGAATGCTCTGCCCCAGCGCCTCGACCACAGCCGGGTCGAACTCGGTACCCGCGAGCTCGGTCACGCGGTCGAGCGCCCTCAAGGCCACCATGCGCTCGCAGCCGCGACCGGCCGTCAGGGCCTCGTATGTCTCGGCGACCGCAAGGATCCGGGCTCCAAGTGGAATCTTCTCTCCGACCAGGGCATCGGGCTTGCCAGTGCCGTCCCAGCGCTCATGGTGGCCACGGACATATGCCAGGACCTCAGGCGAAAACTTCGCGCGGCGCAGGATCTTTTCGCCGGTCTCGGTGTGGCCCGGAGTCTCGAAACCCTGGCCTGCGGTCAGCGTCATGTGGCCGACATCATGGAGAAAGGCAGCTGTTCGCAGGTCCTCGAGGCGAGTCACCGGCAAGGTCGAACGCCGGCCGACCGCGTCCGCGATTATCGCCACGCGGCTCGAGTGGCCTCGCGTCAATGGGCTGCGGTGGTCGACGGCGTGTGCCACAGCGACGACGACCTGCGGGCCGGCTTCGGCCAGCATCGCGAACAGGCTGACGTCATCGAGCTCCAGCTCCGTGACCAGCTGCGGAAAGGTGCATGCGCGGTCTTTCCCCTCCCGCTTGGCCAGGTAGAGAGCCTGGTCGGCGGCCGCGACGAGCTCTGCCGCCGTCAGCCCGTCGTCAGGGTACGTGGCCCCTCCGACGCTGAAGGTCAGGTGACTGCCTGGCGTGGTGGCGATCGACGCCTCATGAACAGCTTCCACGATTCGCTGTGCCAGCCTGTGCGCGCCGATCGCACCGGTATCGGCAGCCATCACCACCAGCTCGTCCCCGCCGTAACGCGCAACGATGTCCTGGGCACGCGCCATGGAGCGGACTATCCTGGCGCCGAGCTGCAGCACCAGGTCACCGTGCTGGTGGCCAACCTGGTCATTCACCGATTTGAAGTGATCGAAGTCCACGAGCACGACCGAGAAGGTTGCGGCACGCCTGTCGGGATGGGCGAAGGCTGCCGCCAGCCGCCGACGGAACTCCCGCGCGTTGGCGAGCCCTGTCAGCCCGTCGGTGGTCGCCTCCTGGGTGCTCCGGTGGTAGCGAAGCGCGTTGGCGAGCGGAACCGCCGAGCTGCCTGAGAGGGCGGCGACCGAGAAGAGATCCTGGTTCGTGAAGCTGCCTTGGTCACGGACCAGGCTCAGCAATGCGGTCACCCCCTCACCGGATGCGATGGGGATGACCAGCGCCCTCCGGTCGGCTCCATAGGAGGCTTCGCCTGTACGGGCCGCCTGGGCGAGCTTCTCCTCGTCGAGGAATTCAGGCACCGCCCCCGGCTCCCCATCCGGCGCGCTTGCGCCCACCTCGAAGCCCTCGTGTGAGGCGAGGATCAGGCTCCCTCGATCGGCCATCGTCATCTGAACCGCGTGGTCGACGATGAGCTTGAACACGTCCTTGATGTCGGTGTCGCTGACCATCGTCACGCTCAGCTCACGCAGGGCGTCCGCCTGGGCCGCGCGCTCGACTGCCTGCCGCCGCTCCCGCTCCAGCTCCCGGGTCATGTAGCCGGTCGCCAGGGCGACGACGAGGAACAGGAAGATCTTGCCGATAGTGGCGTTCGGGTCGGTCGTGAAGTTCGCCGGCGTGAACGAGCCGCCGACAAATAGATAGATGAAAGAGATGACAAATGCGGAGACCACACAGGCCGCGGCGCCGAATCGGACCGCGTTGGTGATGACGGCCAGGAACAAAGCGAGAAAGAAAGGGCTCGAAAACCCGTCTGATAGGTAGACCAGACCAGTCGCAAAGAAAATATCCAGCGACATTGTGCTCAAGCTGAACTGCTTTCCAGGTTGGTACCCGCGCGCCAAAAGCACGTTCACTGCGACGTTCATCACGGCCCAGCCGGCCAGCAGAACGTCGACGGTGCCACGGGCTTCGGTCCCGGTGACCGTGGTGACGTTGTTCAAAACGGCCAGGACGATCAGGAAGAGCCATCGGAAGCTGACCGCGACCCTCTCGCCGACGCGGCGTCGGTCTGCGTCGAATTTGGCATCCATGGCGCGCGCTCGTACGTCCTGCCAGCGGCGAGAGTCTGTGCGAGTTTCGACCTTGGGCGTCAAGAGTCTGACTCACAGGGCAAGAACGTCTTACCGGTCACCTGAAATCTCCGAGCGACTGAAAACCGCCCCCAGTCCGTTATTCGAATACATGTGCCGCATCCAGCGGTCCTATCGGTTTGAATAACGCTCACAAATGATGGCTGAGGCAGTTCAAACTCGCACTTCCACTCGGGATTCGGCACGTTTCGGGTGGATGATCAACTAGAGCGGGCCGGCTAGCCCCAGTCTTCCTCGGATCGCTTCAGCTCGGGCCGGCCGCCGTCAGGCGACGGCCGGACCTCATAGCCGAGGTCGCGCAAGCCTTCATCAATCCACAGCAGCGCCATCGCCTCGGTGTTGGCCCACGTGGCCGGGGACGATCCCTGCAGGCCGGTATCGATGACAATGCGACCAGCCACCCGCAGCAGCCTTCTCGTCAGCGGCGCGGCCTCAAGGACTGTCAGCTCGAGGCCTTCGAGGACGCGCGACAGCATGAAGCAAGCTGCGTTGAACGTCTGCGCGTCGATCGGCTCGTTGGCGGACAGCTTCTCGGCCAGTCCGGCGCGCAGGTCGGTCGGGTCCATATGGCGGTTATTATTGTTGGCCCGAGGCCGGGAGATGGATCTGAACGAACCTGTTTTGCTGACGCCCGAGGGGCTGGAGAAGCTCAAGCGCGATCTCGAGGTCGCGTTGAAGCGCCGTGCTGAGGCGGGCGAGCGCCTCAAGGAAGCGTTCCAGCCGGGAGACATCGAAGACAACCCGGAGTACGAGCAGGCGAAGGAAGAAGTGGGCCTTCTCGACAGCCGCATCTACGAGCTGCAGGAGATGATCGGCAGGGCGGAGATCATCAAGGAGTCGCACTCAAGCGTGGCCGGCCCCGGCTCGACCATCGACGTGATCGACACCGAAGGGTCATCAGAGACGTACCACCTGGTCGGAGCAGTCGAAAGCGACCCGTCCGCCGGCCGCATCTCTGTCGAATCCCCAGTCGGACGGGCCCTCATAGGCAAGAAGAAGGGCGACAAGATAACCGTCAGCGTGCCAGCGGGCACGCTCACGCTGACCGTCAAAGCGGTCAAGTAACCAATCGATGTCCGTTCGGACATCGGATGAGGGAACAGCAGACCGGCAGCTGAACACGGATGCCATCGCCGACCGCACGACAGTAGGTGTGTTGCTCCGCCAAGCAGCACGCTACGGCGATCGCCCCCTGGTCCATTACCCGGTGGGCGAGGTTTGGGAGACCGCGACATGGGCGGATATGCAACGTTGCACGCTGGCTGTTGCATCAGCACTCATTGAATCGGGCGTCAAGGCCGGTGACCATGTCGTCCTGATGGGACCCAACAGCCTCGCGTGGCTCTACTGCGACTTCGGCATTCAAGCCGCAGGGGCCGTCTCGGTTCCCATCTACTCGGGCACGGTGCCGGAGGTGGCGCAGACCATCGTCGAGAACTGCGAGGCGGTGATGGCGATCGCGTCGGATTCGAAGATGGCGTCGAAGCTGAAGGTCAACGAAACCCTCAGGAGCATCGTGACCATCGACTCGGAGGTCGATGGGTGGCTATCGCAGCCTGCAAGGCGCCTTGGAGAGGTGTTCAAGCGGCTGCAGGCGATCAGCCCCGATGACGTTTGCACAATCGTCTACACGTCCGGCACCACCGGGGATCCAAAAGGGGCCGAGCTCGCTCATCGCAACCTCGTTGACGTGACGCGCGCCGTCGTCAAGGTGCACCCTCTCACCGAGGCGGATTTCACGCTCTCGTGGCTGCCGTACTCCCACGTCTTCGAACGAATCAACGGCACGCTGACCATCCTCATGATCGGCGGGCAGATTTGGCTTTCTCACGGCGTGGACAGGCTCGCCGAAGACCTGGCAGAGGTGCAGCCGACGATCCTCCTCAGCGTGCCTCGCGTGTACGAGAAGATGCACTCCCGCGTCATGGATCTTGTTCGTGAGGCGCCCGGAGTTCGCCGCGCGCTTTTCAACTGGGCCGTCGGCGTGGGCACGCGATACTCACACGAGTCGAGCCCAGGACCGATCCTCAAGGCCGAGCACCGGCTTGCGGTACGCCTGGTTCTGGGTCCGCTGCGCTGCCGGCTCGTCGGCGGGCGACTGCGCTTCTTCATCAGTGGCGGCGCCGCTCTTGCGCGCGAAATTGAAGAATTCTTCTGGGCGATCGGAGTGCCGATCCTCAACGGTTGGGGCATGACCGAGACGTCCTCGGGCGCTTGCTCGAACACGCTGACCCAGCACCGTTTTCTCACTGTCGGAAAACCGTTCCCCGGGATTGAGCTGCGGATCGAGCAGGATGGCGAGATCCTGGTCAAAAGCCCAGGCAACATGCTCGGCTACCACAAGAACCAGGTGGCCACCGCAGAGACTCTCGACCACGGTTGGATCCGCACTGGCGACACCGGAGAGATCGACGCGGACGGATTTCTGAAGATCACCGATCGGAAGAAGGACTTGATCAAGACTGCAGGCGGCAAGTACGTGGCGCCGCAGCAGCTCGAGTTCGAGGTCCAGCGCGACGACCTGGTTGAACAGGCGGTGGTGATCGGAGAGAGCAGGCCGTACGTGACCGCGCTGATCGTCCCCGACTGGGCGGCGGTCACCAAGCGAATTCCCGGACGCCCGGAGGACTTGATCAACGACAAGCGTGTGATCGCTTTGATCGAGCAGGCGGTGGACGCCCTCAACAAGAGGGTCGGCTCCTGGGAGGCGATCAAGTACTTCATCCTCCTGCCCCGCGCTTTCACGGAAGAGGCCGGTGAGATCACCCCCACCCTCAAGATCAAGAGGAAGGTCGTGGCTCAGAGGTACGCGGATCAGATCGAATCGATGTACACCGGCAGGAAAAAGCCCGCGTAAGAATATGAGGAAGAACCAGTCGGTTCTCCCTCATCGACAGGCGCTTCGCGCGTGTCTGCTCTCACTCCCGGGATTCGATTTATTACGAATTAGTCTCTTCAGGCGACGGATTGGCGTTAAGAGAGACAAAGTCATGGCCGGGGGGACCCCGGCCAACCCTGCCGCGCTGGTAACAGACCGCTCATTTCTTTCGATTTCGGTCCGCGTAATCTGGGGGTCATGTCTGGACCCACCGACATGTCGGAGCTTCATCTCGCCCTCGACCGCCTGCGCCCCCAGGTTTGCCACTGCGGGCTCAAGGGCGAATGCCTCGGCTGCAAGGGAATCGAGATGGTGCGCGCCCAGGCCGAGGCGGTAGTCGCCGCCGCGAGCCAGCCGATCCTCATCCAGGTCGCGCAAGAAGCGGCGATGAGGGACATGGCGGCGCGGTTCCAGGGGATGACCGAGCGGCTCCTGAGCGACCCCGAGATCAGGCGGTCCGCTGAGGACATGCAGCAAAAACTGATGTCCGACCCGGAGACACGCGAGCTCCTCGAAGAGCTGATGAAGCGACTGGGCACTCAGCCGGAGCAATGACCTAAGAGCCCTTACCTGGGCGGTGGACGATCGACGCGTCCTCGGCGCCAAGAGCCTCTTGTTCCTCCGCATCGACCTGGCGCGGTTGGAACAGGCGTTGAGCAATCAACGTTGGGACCACCGCCGACAGGATCACCACCGTGAGGAGCTGCGAGTACTGCGCCCCGCTGACGAGGCCGTGGTTGAGCCCGTACAGGGCCGAGATGGAGCCGAACGTGAGACCCGTCGCCATCAACAAGGTGATGTAGTTGCGATCGCGGCGCCCCACACCGAACGCAGCCGCAACGGGCCAGACACCGATTAGCTTCGCGGCCATCTTCGTCAGGAACAGGACTGCGATCACGCCAGCCCCGCCGACCAGGGCCGGGACCGAGATCAGCAGCCCGGCGCGAAGGAAGAAAAACGGCGTGAGCAGGGCGAATGCGGCCGACCTCATCCGGTCCATCAGGACACGGTCGCCTTGGAAGACTCCCGCCGTGACAAGGCCAACGAGGTATGCCGGCAGCACCGCCTCGCTTCCGGCCGCGGTGGCGAGGCCGCCAAGAGCGAGCAGCACCAGGAGCAAGAACTTGAGCTCGGGTTCGCTCACGCGGTGTCCGAAGGTCCGCATGATCCACCGCAGCGCAGGGGACACGCCGATCAGGGTGATGGCGGTTGCCGCAACAAACGCGACGAGCAGGAGGTTGAACCCGGCAAAAAGGGCCCCGAGCGCCAGTACGGTGCCCAGGTCCGTGACGAAACAAGCGGCAAGGATCAGCTTGCCAAGGTCGTCACGATTGAGGCCCGTCTCGACCATCACGGCATAGACCACCGCAACGGAGGTCGTGCTGAGAGCCACCCCGCCGATCTCGGAGGCATGCAGGTCCCAGCCGAGGGCGAAATAGCAGACCGCCATGGCGGCGAGGAACGGGAGGGTGAAGGAGGCGATGCCGATCGAAAGGCTCGCCTTCCAGTGGCGACGCAGGGACACAGGGTCGATCTCGGCGCCCGCCAGGAAGGTGAGCGTCACCGAGCCGAGGCTGGCAAGGAACGTTGTGAATGCGGTCTGCTGCACGAGACTCGAGACGCCTGGGATATTGCCGGCGACTACGCCGACAAGAATCTCCGCCAGCGCCACCGCAATCCCTGCCCGGATGCTGATCAGCGAAGCGCCGAGAGCCAGCGCCATCCAGATGGCGGCGACCGTGTAGATGTTCATCGCTCGTCCCCCTCTGCCAGCGAGTGCTGTTTCGTTGGTAGAGGCCATCAGCCGGGCGTTAGCCCGAGCGTTTCAAGGAGCGAGCCTCATCGCGCCGTCTGCGCGATATTACTGAATCAGACTGCGTTATGCGCTCGGCACGGCTGTGGTCGGTGTCGCTGTGGGGTTGCGAACGGGCCGGTTCCAGAGCGGTATGGTTCCCGTCTGCAGCCGCTTGATGATCGCCTGCTCCCGCGCGGGAGTGAGCTGCTTGTTGGTCACGGCGGCGTCCAGCACCGGCTTCAGCTTGGCGACCAGGCGATCGCGGAACTTGACCTCGGTCACGTTCTGGGCGACCGCGATCTGGGAAAGCGACATTCCCTTCTTGAGGTCCGCCTTGAGCGTCTGGTCGGAGATTCCAAGAGCTGAGGCTTCCGCGCTCAGCAAGGCCGGGCGGAAAGCCGCCAGACCGGGGCGGGGCTGGAGGCCGGCGGCAATCGCGCAGGGCGCCTTGCCGGCGAGTCGCTTCTGGATCGCGTCGGCCCTGGCCTGCGTCAGCTTTCCGCTCTTGACCTCACCGGCCAGGGTCTCGCCGACGGCCTTCTGGTAGGCGGCATTGAGCGCAGCCGGGCTGGCCTTCAGGTCAGCGGACAGGTGCGTCAGGAAATCGGTACACAAAGCCGAGGACTGACCGGCCTGATCGAGCGAGACGCTGGTCGTTTGCGATGGGCTGGACGACGTGGTGAGAAAGGGCAGGTTGTAACCGGCCGCGGATGCGCTGACCAGAACCACTGCGCCGGAGACCGCCGCCGCGCCGGCAGCAAGGCCGGCAACGCGTAGGAAGGTGAGGTGAGCCAACTTGTTCATCGACTCATTAACGCCCACGGGACGCCGCCGTTTCTCAACCGGGCATCAACGTTTTGTAAACCCGGCTGTGGGCGACGGGAGGGCTATATTCGCACGATGGAATCGCCCCCCAAAGTCGGGTGGACCGGCAGGCATGCCGTCGAGCTCTACGTGCGTACGTACACGACGATGCTGCAGAGCTCCGGCGACATCAAGGCCGAATCCCTCGTGCAGGCCCACCTGGGCATGGGCTCGGTCCTGCACCCCCTGGCGGCCGAGCCGCAATCCGACATGGGGGCACTCCTCTATGCAGTCCGGCGACTCCCTGACGCCATCAGCCGTTGCCGCCACGTGGTGATGGGTCAGAGCCCGCAGGGTTTTCGGGCTGTGCTCGGGGCCGACATTCTCAGCTGGAAGGCGGTGAAAGCGCCTGCCCGGCGACGGCGCTGGTACCAGGACGGCACGACGCTGGCCGTTTTGATCGCATCCAACTCGGACATCGACGACCTCGTCCCGACGCTTGTCGCCTATCAGATCGAATGGAACAAGCTGCACGTCGCGCTCCAGGACGTGGAGCTCGCCGGTGAGCAGGCGCGTTCGGCCGCGGGCGCGAGCGAGGATGACTGGCGCAGGCTGCACGATGCATGGGGCGAGAGCTTCGATGAGACGCTGGCGCTGATCAAGCGCGAAGAGTGCAAGATCGTGATGCGTCTTGTCGGCGGCAGCCACCTGGGTTATGCGCGCAACGCCAGCCGCTGGTGGCTGCCGATCGCGGCGGCCATGGATGAGCTCGGTGTGCGCGACGCGCCTGTTTACTTCGTCTCGTCCAATGCCCACAGCCTCATCAACGTGCTGACCAACGTCGCGCGGCAGTTCGACACGGAGATACGCGACTGGGTTCGACGAAACCATCCTGAGCTCGACGAGGAGAGGCGTAAGCTCGAGGCCGGCAGCAGCCGCGCGTCTCCCGACAACTGGCTGTACTACAGCGCCCGCCACCTTTTCGACACTCACCCCGACCGCGAGCGGCAGCGGCAGCGGCGATCGGAGATTGAAGCGGCGATCGGCATCCGGCACGTTCCTGCGCGACGAACCGGTGTCGACTCGGCGGCGCAGGTGTTCAAGCTGTCGCAGCTCGACCCGTCGGCGATCGATCCGAGGGTCGGCCGCGTGGATGAGCAAAAGCTCCGTGCCTCGGGCGCGTGCATCCTCAACGTCGACTACCCGTTGGGAATGGCCGCGTACCACATCCTCCGACAGGTCGCCGAGCAGGCGGCGTGGATCGCGGGGGTCTACGTACTGGGCAAAGCGGCCACCCTCAACGCCGACGTGGGCGACGTGATGATCCCCAATGTCGTGCACAACGAGCACTCCGGCAACACCTACTGGCTGGATAACTGCTTCGCAGCGAACGACGTGCAGCCGAACCTCGTCTACGGGTCCGCGCTCGACAATCAGCGTGCTGTCGCCGTGCGCGGCACCTTCCTCCAGAACCGCGACTATCTCGATTTTTATTACCAGGGGCGGTACACGGTGGTGGAGATGGAGGCCGGTCCCTATCTCGACGCTTGTTATGAGATCGCGCAACCGGATCGATATCCGATTGGCGAGAGCGTCAACATGGCCCGGATCACCTTTGACCTGGGCATCGTGCATTACGCGTCAGATACGCCGTACACGCAGGCGCGCACGCTGGGCGCGCGCGGCCTCAGCTATCGCGGAATGGATTCGACGTACGCGTCGGCTATCGCGGTTGCGCGACGGATCCTGCAGCGGGAGGATGCCCTGCTGAGCTGATCACGCGCACGCGATCGTGCGGGTGGTTGTGCTCGCCGGCGCCGTGGTTTATCTCTCCGCACGGGTGGCAGCTTTCGACCTGAATCGTTGTATGCCCGATGGAGAATCGATCGCACAGTCTTCTCTCCAGGTCCCGCACGACATGCTCAGCCTCGCGCAGCGGGCAGTCGTCAACCACCACGTGAACGCTCAGCGCCATCTCGTCCGAGGAGAGGGCCCAAACGTGGAGGTCGTGCATTCCGCTGACGAGCTCTGTGCCAGTGATCTCGGCCGTCACCGCAGCAAGATCGATCTCGCGTGGTGTGCCTTCGAGCAGAAGGTTCACAGTTTCGCGCACGATCCGCCAAGCGCCGAAGGCGATTAGAACGGCGATGGCGAGCGACAGCAGCGGGTCGATGTAGAGCCACCCCGTGAGGAGGATCACGGCGCCGGCCACGACGACTCCGATGGATGCGCCGATGTCACCCGTCACGTGCATGAGCGCTGCACGCATGTTCAGGTTATGTGTGTCGCCGCGGAGGCCAAAAGCGACATAGGTGTTGATCGCGATACCGACCAGTGCCGCGACGATGACGATGCCGCCCTGCACAGGCTCCGGGTTTGCGAGACGACGCAACGCCTCGTAGCCGATGGCGATGACGATCACGATCAGGACGATCGAGTTCAGAAGCGCGGCCAGGATGCTCACGCGGTGGTATCCGTAGCTGCGGCTCTTGTCGGCCGGCCGGTTGGCCTGGGCGACGGCGAACCAGGCAAGTCCCAAGGCGAAGACGTCGGTGAGGACATGCCCTGCATCTGACAGCAGGGCCAGTGAATGGGAAGCCAGACCGCCGGCGAGCTCGACCACCAGAACCAGGCACGTGAGGGCGAGCGCCAGCTTCAGCGTCGAGATGCGATCTCTCACCGTGCCCATGAACTCACTCTACCCACATGTATCGAACGGTAATTGCCGCCTTCGGGGTCCCCTCCGCCCGGCCTATTGGCCGGGCTTCCACCAGTCCTCGCCACGCTCCAGGTACGCCAGGAGCATGCCGTGGCGAAGGCCCTGGTGGCTGACGTGCATGACCGCCAGGCCGTACCAGTCCAGCAGCAGCAAGAGCACCTCGACCCCTGCCCGCATGGCCTTGACACGGTTGGGCGGAAGCTGGACCTTGGCCGCCACATCGGCCGCCTTCCCCGCGTCGAGGCGGTTCTCGCACGTGAGCAGGGCGGCGGTGGTGAGAACGATGGGTGGATTCCGCTTCGCCAGCACCAGCGGTAGGTTTGAAGCTGTTCCTCCGGTCGCCACCAGACGCTCCACGTCAGCGTCGGGCGCGTGAGCGAGCTCGTGGAGCGCGGCTCTGCGCAATCGCGCGCGCTCCTCCGGCTTGGGAGGGTCCGAAAGGTGCGTACTGGCGAGAACACCGGACCCGATGGGCAACGTGGCGGAGCGCACCATCTTGCGAGCATTGCCGACGACGATCTCCGTCGAGGCGCCCCCCAGGTCGGCCATCACCCATTCGCGCCTCCCTGCGTGGCTGGAGGCGACCCCCAGGAAGCTCAGCTCCGCCTCCCGATGGGCCCCGATGATGCGGACTGGCGTGCCAATGGCATCGCCGGCCAGGCGCATAAAAGCCTCGCGATCAGACGCTTGACGCACAGCTTCGGTCGCTCCCGCTATCAGGACCTCGTAGTCGTGCGTTTTGGCCTGGGCGACCACTGATCGAAGAGCTCGCATCGCAGTCTTTGAGCGCGGCCCGATGAAGCCGGTCCTGGCGACCTGGGCCCCGAGCTCGGGCATCTCGACGTAATGGGCGACGTCGACCAGCCGCCCGTGCACCACGTCGGCCACCAGCGCATGAACTGTGTTGCTTCCGACATCGACTGCCGCCAATCGCATTGCACAGCCACTCTAGAATCTCCGTGAGTGCCAGAGAAGCAATCAGCCCGGCCTAACCTGCACGCGCCGGCGCGCAAGGTGCGAGTAGAGCGCGACTCCATGGGGGAGGTTGAGGTGCCTGCAGACGCTTATTACGGCGCCTCGACGCAGCGCGCGGTCCTGAACTTCCCAATCTCCGGCCAGCCGTTCCCCCGCCGCTTCATCCGCGCGCTTGGACTGATCAAGAAGGCGGCCGCCCAGACCAACCAGGAGCTGGGCCTGCTTTCGAGAAGGCGGGCGCGGGCAATAACGGCCGCGGCGCAGGAGGTGATCGACGGCAAGCTAGACGACCAGTTTCCCATCGACATCTATCAGACAGGGTCCGGAACGTCGACGAACACCAACGCCAACGAGGTCATCGCCAGCCGCGCCATCGAGATCCTGGGCGGCGAACGTGGGTCGAAGGCCGTGCACCCCAACGACCATGTGAACCTCGGCCAATCCTCGAACGATGTGATTCCGACCGCGATCCAGATCTCGTGCGCCGTGGCGATCGCCGACGAGCTCATCCCCGCGCTTCGAATGCTGGAAAAAGCGCTTGAAACCAAGAGCAAGGAGTTCTGGCCGGTGGTGAAGACAGGCCGGACTCATCTCCAGGACGCCACGCCGATCCGGCTCGGCCAGGAGTTCAAGGGGTACGCCGGCCAGGTGGAGGAGTCGATCCGCCGGGCGGAGGCGGCAATCGAGGAGTTGGCGAAGGTTCCCCTCGGTGGCACGGCAGTCGGCACCGGGCTCAACTCGCACCCGCAGTACGCCCGCATGACCAGCGCGCGCCTCGCTAAGGCCACGCGCATCGGCATCCACGAAACGCGCAATCACTTTCACGCGCAGGCGACGCTTGACGTCCTGGTCGCGGCGCACGGCGCGCTGCGAACCATCGCCACCAGCCTGTGGAAGATCGGGTCCGACATCAGGCTCATGGGCTCCGGGCCGATTGCGGGGCTCGGGGAGCTACGCCTCCCCGAGACGCAGCCAGGTTCGAGCATCATGCCCGGCAAGATCAACCCGGTCATCATCGAGTCGTTGACGATGGTCGTCGCTCGTGTGTTCGGCAACGACGTCACCGTCGCGCTCTGCGGGCAGTCGGGCAGCCTGTTCGAGCTGAACGTGATGATGCCTGTCGCGGGCGTGACGTCTCTCGAGTCGATCACGCTCCTCGCGGCGTCCGCGCGAAACCTCACCGAACGCTGTATCGAAGGGCTGCAGGCAACCGACAGAGGACCTGAGCTGGTCGAGCGCAGCCCGATGCTCGCCACCGCGCTGAACCCGATCATCGGGTACGACGAGGCGGCCAAGATCGCCAAGGAATCGATGCGCACCGGCCGCTCGATTCGCCAGCTCGCGCGGACGAAAGGCATCTCCGAGGCGCAGCTCAACAAGGTCCTCGACCTCGCGAAGATGACCAAGCCAGGCCTCGAAGGCCCCGGTGGAGGCGGCTAGCAAAAAAGGAGTCGCTCTTGCGTGACCTCCGGCTCGAGGTCGTCGATGGCGTGGCGATGCTGGTGATCGACCGGCCTGGCGCTCGCAATGCCCTCGCGCTGCAGACCATGGACGAGCTCGACGAGGCCCTCGAGACAGTGAGGGTTCAGCGCGCCCGCGTTCTCATCATTCGCGGCGCCGGGGACAAGGCCTTCTGCGCNGGCGGCGACNTCAAGGAGCTCGAGNGNATGCGCTCCGAGTCGGAGGCTGCGGAGATGGCACACCGGATGCGCGCGACCCTCGACCGCATACCGCAGCTCGACATCCCCGTCATCGCGGGCCTGAACGGCGACGCGCTGGGCGGCGGCGCGGAGCTCGCCATCGCGTGCGACTTCAGGATCGCGGCGGAGCACGCGCGCATCGGCTTCCCTCAGATCAGTCTGGGGCTGATGCCCGCATGGGGTGCTTCGGAGCGCCTCGCCTCCCTCGTCGGCCGTGGTCGGGCGCTGAGCATCCTGCTCGGCGGACAGCCCGTGGCCGCACCCGAAGCGCTCCTGCTGGGTCTCGTGGAGATCGTGGTTTCCACCCCGACCTTCGATGGTCGTCTGCAGGCTCTGGCCAGCGCGATAGCTGCGGCGCCTCCCGCCGCAGTCGCTGGAATCAAGAGCTCCGTCAATGCGGTGCAACCTCATCGAAATCCTGAGCTGGCCGACACGACGGTCGAAGCGTTCGCGCGCATCTGGGCGGACCCCGCTCACTGGGAAGCGGTCGAGAAGATGGAGAAGCGGCGCCGAGAGAAGCGGTGACCACATCGCACGTCCCCAACCCGCTCTTGCGATTTCGCCTACCGGGCGTGCTGCTGGCAGTCGTCATCGCCATCGGCATCACCGGGTATGCGGTGATCGACAAATGGGACTTTCTGGATTCCTTCTACATGACGATCATCACCATCAGCACCGTCGGATACACGGAGGTGCATCCGCAGGGCACCGCGGGCCGGATCTTCACGTCCCTCCTAATCGTGATCGGGGTGGGTACGATGCTGTTCGGCTTTGGCGTGTTCGCGGAAGCCCTCACCGAAAACAACTTCGGCATCTACAGGAGGCAGCGTCAGTTGGAGCGCCAGCTCGGCCACCTGCGCGATCACTTCATCATCTGCGGCTACGGCCGCATCGGCACGCAGATTGCCATTGAGTTCGACGACCACAAGGTTCCCTACGCGGTGATCGAGCAGAACCCCGAAGCGCTCGAACGGCTTCAAAACGAGAACCGCCTGCACATCGAAGGCGATGCCGCGAGCGAAGACATCCTCAAGCAGGCGGGCATCGAGCGCGCCCGCGGTTTGATCTCGGCAGTCGACTCGGACGAACGCTCCGTCTACATCACGCTGTCCGCCAGAGCGCTGAACCCGCAGCTCTTCATCATCTCGCGCGGAGGTCGGCCCGATTCGACGAGGCGCCTTGAGCTGGCCGGCGCCAATCGCGTCATCTCCCCCTACCGGATGGCGGGCCACCGGATGGCCGAGCTTGCCGTGCACCCCGCTCTCGTCGACGTCCTCGACACTCTGCATCACGGCGGGTCTGAGATCGGGGTTGA
>JGI20189J14885_1000043_pt1 | contig 41708 bp, 42 predicted proteins | sample NGESurdeep072012_10_FD_14885 | JGI IMG/M metagenome (IMG submission 14885) | reverse complement strand
CGTCTCGAAAAGAGAGGCGACTAATAATCATGGAGGGTTTCAAAGGCCCGTTATATACAGTGGACACCTATGGGCCGAGGTTCCTGTTCAACATGAAGCACACGTTAAAGCGCCAGTGGACGCTCGGGATCATCTCAACTGTGATCACCGTGGCCGCCTTGGCTGTCGGAAAAGGCTTTGGTCAGGTGACTCATTCGTCGATCCACGCGAAGGTCATCGCGTGGAGTGCCGCTGTGGTCGTCTTGATCGCGGGCGGCTTCGCCATCAAACACCTCGCCACTGCCCTCGGTCGACTGACCGCACGAAATTCCAACATTGGCGCTGGCGCCACCATTCGCCTCGTCGCGACGGGTGTCGGTTACCTTATTCTCCTGTTCGCTCTCCTCGGCGTGCTGGGCGTGTCTCTGCAACAGCTCCTGATCGGTGCAGGGCTCGCGGGTGTCATTCTTGGCATCGCCGCGCAACAGAGTCTCGGAAACATCTTCGCCGCAATTGTCCTCTTAGTTGCGAGGCCGTTTGTCGTCGGTGACGAGATTCGTGTTCGCTCCGGTGCGATTGGCGTACTCGACGCGAAGGTGCTCGGGATAGGGCTTACCTACGTCACCGTTCGAACGGATGATGGTGTGCTGAAAATTCCCAACTCCGCGATGCTCGCCTCGGGGATCGGTAGACCCATCCCAGCGACCACGACACCCGTAGCGAAACCAAAGGACGAACTACCTCCTACCGAAAAGGAAAACCAGTAAATTTTGCCTCGCGGATTTTCGGAACCGTTGCACTGCGTTACTTCACATTGCACATTCGAAACGGCCACTTCCAGCGTTGAAGGCTAAAAATCGCCTGCGAACTACGATGGAGACCACGCGGGCGTAGTTCAGCGGCAGAACATCAGCTTCCCAAGCTGAGAACGCGAGTTCGATTCTCGTCGCCCGCTCCAACGATTTGCATTTAGATTGCCCTCGTGTCCAGGGAATTTATCTGTCCGCGTTTAACCGTCGGTAACCACAGTTGTCCCGGGGGAAGTGCCCGGATAGTGCCCAAGTTCGCTTCTGTAGTGCCCGTGTAGTGCCCGGCGGACACGGTTCTTACGGAGTATCGCTTCCAGAAGGTCTCAGGACCCATTCCTTCACCTGAAGCGTTTCGGGTGTTCCCCTCGACGCTGGCCGCGTGTAGTCATCGGCTTTATATCCAGCGAAGACATAGCCAGCTTTCTCTGCAACTCTCTCAGAATTGACATTGCCCTCAAGAGTCTCCAAAAAAAGCTCAGATGGATCGAGAACGTCAAGGGCCCATTTACTGGCAAGCACTAGGGCACGCGTGGCAAATCCTCGCGCGCGTCCCCATTCTGCAATCCAGTAACCCAGAGCTACTCGTCCGAGCATGTACGGCGCGACGATCACGTAAATGTTGCCGATAAATGCGCCATCGTTTGCGTCGACGATAGCGAATTGAGCCGTAGTACCTGAATTCCAAAGTTCGGAGTGGCGCTCGATCCAACCTTGAGCGTCCGACTCCGCGTACGGGGTAGGTAACGATGCTGTCCAGCGCACAATCTCTGGGTCCTGGAGTGCGCGAGTGACTTGAGCAACGTCATCCAGCGTGAAATGGCGGAGCGAAACGATGCCGTCGGAGAACGATACCTTGAGGTCTGGGAACTGCTGCATCAGTTTATTGTTCCACGGCCGCCAACCCAGTCGCGCCAATGTTGGTCAGACTCTCGCAGGATGAAGACACCCGTGACTGGTAGTGGATCTGATGCCTCGAGTCTCCGACACCAGGCTCGAACATATTCCGAAGCACTCCTCAGACGTGATCCGCAAACCCGTAGCCGTCGTTGCCCTAGTGGAAGCAATCAACAATTACTGTGCCGACGCGGGTCCCTTCGCTGCGTGGGCAACACTGGCGATCAAGCGCGAAGGGCAGAAGGCGGTACGTCGGGAAAAACATCCCAAGCTGGGTCAGCGCGATTTTTGAGCAGCGACCATTGGTCAACGACCAGTTGAAGCAGTCGGAATTTGCGGGAGAAGCCAAGCGGTGGTCCGGCTTTATCGCTCCTCTGTAGTGCTGAATGAGCAGGCGGCTGGATTGGCAGAGTTCAGACCGGTGGAGAGGTCGTCCCACGCCTGGCTTGCAATGTTTTGATTTATCTGTGCCTGGCCGGCACTGACGAAAGATCCAATGACGGCTGCCAAGGCTGCCCTTACAGCCGTGGTTTCTGCGTTTGCCTGCAAGAACCCCGTGAGGGCCGCTTGCAGTGAGCCGGTGGGGCTTAGCATCCACTTTTCTATTACTTGATTTAGGAGACCATTGAGAGCGCTGTTCGCAGCGCCTCCGTCCCAACTCGCGGCGTCAAATGGGTTTAGATATGACATGGCTTGTTGGACGAATTTGTTGTCATTAGAGAGCTTCGTGAAACTTATGGCGAAGTTGCGCATGCAGACATATTCGTTTGAGTCAGATGTGTTGTAATTCAACACGCTCGAGGCTGGCCCTGACTGTGAAGGGAAGTCACCCAGATCTCCGAGGACCATGCTCAGGAGAAGGTCCTGCACCTGAGTGGAGTCTGCTACCCAAGGCGGAAACGATTGGTTGGGATCTGGTGGGGTTGCGGGGAAGTACCACTCGAGACAGCGTAGAGGCCTTTGGCCTGAACTGCAGGGGGTAGAGGGGAAACTGAAGGCTTTCGATGGACGTTTGAGAGATACCCCAACACGGGTCCTTGCCTTTACGACAAAATAAAGATTCGACAGTACTGGTGTGGTTACGTTGTTGGCAGTTTGTACGTACTGTGTTACCAGGCCTTGTGCGGCTAACAATGTTGAGGAGATGCTTCCAGAGCAGTGTGTCTGTGTGGTGATAGGGCAGAAGTACCCATTATCCAGGCAGTCAGTTTGCTGCTCGTTGCACAGATCTACCAAATATCCGGTAATGGGAAAGCCGCCGGTTTTCTTCGGGGCGTGCCAACTAACTTCGAGTTCGTAGTTGGTGGGAGAGTACGTGTAACCCACGGATGGGACTTTGATTTTAGAAACCTTGATGCTCCCGACGCGGCCGGGTGGGCCGAGCGGTGTGGTGGTGGTGGTTGGGGAGGAGGAGGTTGAGGAGGTGGGGCTCTGACCCTTGGAACGGGGGAGCCAAAGCCAGGTCATTTCCCCCACTATGGTGCTCGTGGAAACTCTGTTGTATACCTGGGAGTTTATAAATTGGCGCGTGGGAGAAAGTTCCAGGGTCCCAGAAATTTCCGGAGCACTGGCAATGGTCATTGCCATGCGTGAGAAAAGGAGTTGCCCACCAAAGGACTGGGGGAACGAGACAACTATTTTCGTTGGACCTTCTGGAAGTAGATAGCAGGTTTTACTTGACAGAGATTTCAGGGCGCAGGTGAAGTAGTCACCAGTGGCGGTGGCGCCAGTGGCGGACCACTGTGACCACTTTAGGTTCTTAATGATGGTGGGTGATTGCGCGGTTTGTGCGCATATAAGCGTAATTGCAGAAGGCATTATTTCTGGCATTGTGCCGACAGTATCTCCTTTACCCGGAGACCAGGTGCACCCGTTATGCGTGGGGACAGCAACAGAGCCTGTCGGTGCAGCGGTGGCGGGTGATTGAAGAGTGATCGCCGAGGTCACCAGTAAAGCGGCGATGACGCACAGCTTAGCGAGGCCGGGCGAGGGCGCCCTTGGGCGAACTTTTGATCGGGATGTGTTCTTCACAAACCGCTCCTTGATGGTGTTTTCTTACCCTAAGTATGTCGCGACTGGTGGGGTGTGCACGCACGCAGACCCGCGCTTGGGAGGGCTTTGTGCCCTGGTTGGGGGGTCTGTGGGAAGTAAGTGGCCGGAATCCACTCTCTTCCGACGACCTTTTCGAGAATAATCCCATCGCCGCTATCCATTAACAGATGAATATCGAGATGCTAGAAGATCTCTCTCGGTGGCTGGAGCGCCAAGTTAACGCCGATCGCAGGCAAAAGATTGTCGGGACCGTAGCGCCCACTTAGCGCCCATTCGAAGGCAGAGTACCGTTTCAACTGCTAAAAGCAAGTGTTGAGTAGGACATTCGAGCCTGAACCCTTTATCGAATCATTGCTTCCCAAGCTGAGAACGCGAGTTCGATTCTCGTCGCCCGCTCCAAGGAAATCCGTCTAAAGCCCAATGATTACAAGGGTTTTTCGTTGACCAATAGTCACCACCGTTGACCACCACTGCCCCGTATTACATGCCCATATATGCCCGTGGTATGCCCGTGGTATGCCCGAAGCTCGAACATTACTTCCACCAGATCCCGCCGTGGAGCGAGCGGAGCGAGCGAGGCTCCCCGGATCTAGCCATCGAGGCTCTCCCTAATTTCTGATTCGAGACGGGTATCTTTGAGAGCTCGTGATTATGAATCTCGGAGGTTTTACTCAGCTATTCCTATAAATTTCTGGCAGTAATACTAAGGTATAAATCAATATTTATGAATAATATGCTAAGGTATGACTATGCGAAAATCACCAAGGGCCCAGCAGGCCCGCCGAGAACTTGATCGTAAGTTCAAGAGCGGGGACGTCGAAGACATCCGAACTCGCCCGAAATCGGGATGGGTTCGAGCTGTTCGTGGCGCACTCGGAATGAGCCAAGCCGCTCTCGCCAAGCGCCTCGGAGTGACGCCGTCTGCCGTCCACCAGCTTGAGCAAGCAGAAGTGAACGGCGGAATCACGATCTCCAGATTGGCGGAGGTCGCTCGGGCGCTCGACTCCCAACTCGTCTACGCGTTCCTACCAAATTCCACACTTCAGGACACTGTCGTCAGGCAGGCCCGTCGAGTCGCGACTGAGCGGCTCGGGTACGTCGAGGTGACGATGGCTCTCGAAGACCAGGAGATCGGGGATGACAGACGACAGGAGGCGATTGCCTCTTACGCCGAAGAGCTCATCGCCCATGGATCCATATGGGAGTCCAAGTGACCGACGACGAGCTGTCCATCGGGACATTTTCACTGAAATCCATTGGTCCTGAACCGACTGGCGCCACACCAATCGAAGAGGAAGACTTCGAGGGGCTCATTCCCGACTTCGTCGCGACCCGAGCAGATCTGAACAGAGTCGAGTTCGACAACATTTCGAAGGCACTGACATGGGGCATCCAGCAAGCGAGAGTGCTTGGATCGGACGGACTCCTCGAGTACGGCTTCCTGATGAAGCTTCACCGCCAGATGTTCGGCGACGTGTGGCGGTGGGCTGGAACCAATCGACGTCGAATCACCAACATCGGGTCGCTACCCGAAGTCATCGTCTCCGAAGCGCAGGCGACCCTCGAGGACATGAAATACTGGCACGCCAACGGAGTCTTCGAGAGCGACGAGCGCGCCGCTCGGCTCCACTGTCGGCTCGTTACCATTCATCCGTTTCCAAACGGCAACGGACGTTGCACCCGCTTAATCGCCGACATGTATCTGGTCAGTATTGACGAACCCATGTTCACCTGGGGATTGAGATCTATCGATGTGGACGGTGACGCACGAAAGCGATACATCGATGCTCTTGTCAAAGCAAGTAACGAGGACGACTACGACGACCTGCTCGCGTTCGCTCGGAGCTGAGATTTGCCTCCTTGAAAACGTATAGAAGAGTTACGTAGTGAGTGAGTATCAACGTCTTAAGTAACCCGCCCTGACCGGGCGTCGGGCGCGTAGCGCCCGGCAGCCCGAAGGCCTTAGTGGTTCGATCCGATAAATCCACCTTCGTCTCTCAACGTCCAGGTTTCACATATTTCTGAGTTGAAGCCCAATTGTTGTCATCCTTCTGCGAGGGCAATCCTCACAAGTTAGGTGACAAGTAATTCTTCAGCAGCAACGTAGAGCCCGTCGCGGGCTCGCCGTGCGGACGGAAGATAGTTCGTGTTTCTCTCGCCAGAACTGCCGCTCGCTAAAAGTTGTCTCACTCGGTACTATTCGATTCGTCCGGCCCGGATAGACACCGTCAGGTCTGTAGTGCCAGAGAGTCTGTGTTTGCAGCATGGTGGTGGGGGCACCACGAGGACTGAGGTTCCCCAGAGAAAGTGGACACGGTTTATGCGGCGTGTTGCTGTTCTCGTGCCAACGATAACTCGTAGCGAATGGGGCTGACGCCACCGGCCTTGGCGCAGCGTCGTTGGTGGTTGTAGAAGTTGAGGTAGTCGGCGACGCCGGCACGTAGTTCGTCCATGTTGGCGAAGACGTGTCGGTAGAAGTACTCGTGCTTGAAGATTGACCAGAAGCTCTCGGCGCTGGCGTGGTCGTAACACGAACCGGTCCTTCCCATCGAGCGAGTTATCTTGAATTTCTCGCACAACGTCTCGGTCTTGCGGTCGCTGAGCTGACTGCCGCGGTCGGCGTGAAAGATCGTGCCGGCGACGTTCGAAAAGCGTGTGGCGATCGCCTGGTCGAGTGAGTCCGTCACGATCTCGGTGCGCATATGGTCGGCGAGTTGCCAGCCGAGCACGCGACTGGACCCCTCGTCACGCACGCAACAGAGGTAGACGTCGCCCGTGCCGATCTTCAAATACGTCAGGTCGCTCGTCCAGAGCACGTTCAGCCCTTCGGGGGCGAAGTCGCGCTTCACCAAGTCCTCGGGGTAGGTGGCACTGGGGTCCGGCGTGGTCGTCACCTTGAAGGTGCGCGGACTGATGCCCGCGACGCCCAGTGCGGCCATGCGGCGAGCGACGGTGTTGTGGCTCACCGTCTCGCCGTCCTCGTGTAGATCCTTCGTGACGCGCGGCTCGCCGTAGGTGTCACGCGAGTCCTTATGGAAACTCAGGATCTTGGCGTCCAGGTCGCAGCGGCGCTGGGTGGCCGGTGCCGTCACGTCGCGGTGCTGCACCCAGCGGTAGTAACCGGACGTGGATACCTCCAAGAGCCGGGCCATGCGCTTGACTTCGTAGTTCACGTACTCCGCGTGCATTAACGCAAATCTCTCGGCTTTGGAGGATTTGCCGCGAAGTACGTGGCTGCTTTTTTTAAGAAGTCGTGGTCCTTTTGCAGTTCGCTCACTTCGCGGCGGAGTCGCTGGAGTTCCAACCGCTCGGCGACCGTGAGCGGAATGTCAACCGACGCGTTCAGAGTTTCCTGGCGTCGACGCTCGTCCCTCACCCACTTTGAGAGCGTGTTCTCTTCAATGGAGAGTTCGCTCGCGACGGCTCGCACGCTTCGACCGGTGTCGATCACGCGGTGCGCCGCCTCGGTTCGGAACTCTAGGGTGAACTTCCTTCTGCTGATGGCCATGGGGACATCCTCTCAGCCGAGCTCTTCACTCGGCTAGTTGGGTGTCCACTTTCTCTGGGGAAGCTCAGACCGTGGACTGTTGCCTTAGAGCACGTGCGTCAGACTTCTGATTTTCTTCGCCCCCTTCGGACCTGGCGCGAGACAAGGAGGCATTATGGACATCGTCCACTACCGCTGCGCCGGTCTCGACATCTCCAAGCGAGACGTCAAGGCCTGCGTGCGCGTCCAACAACCCGACCAGGCTCGAGCGAAGTCGAAGGTCACGACCTGGGGCTCGACCACCAACGCGATCCTCGCGCTGCGCGAGTTCCTCGTCGCCGAAGAGGTGACCCTCGTCGTGATGGAGGCGACCAGTGACTACTGGTTATGTTGAATTCAACATAACCAGTATTCTCTTGATCGCCTGTGGGGGTGTCCTCCACGTTGTTTTCTAGTGTTTGAACTCTCGTCGGCGACACGTTCTCTTGATTGTCTACAACGTTGATTCCGTGGTGTCGTTGGCGATGCTTTCCCATCCCTCGGCTTCGCCGACGACCTCGACCGAGAGAGCCTGGAGCTCACTGACGAGTTCCTTCAGTCTGCGTGTGTTGTCGAACCACGGCCGATAACGTTCCGCTTGGGTCACGCTGAGCGTGCGGGTGAGCGTCTTCGCGCCGACCTTGCGCATCCACGACGGGTAAGGGCCGTGGCGGAACTTCGGATCGCGGTGACATCTACAGGTCGGGGTGCTGCAGCGGGTCGTTCGTTCAACGAGGCTGCCGGGAAGACAGAAGTCCAGTCGTGCGATCTCCTCGAGGATCTGGCGTTTACGGGTGCGAGCTTGGCGAGAGGTCATAACGCCTTGCTAGCGCCTGAGCGAGGTCCCCCCCTCGATGGCTTGCATCCCTTAGGCTTCAAGCAGTGGAACGGACCGTTCGTCGGCCACCAACGTGGCGCCGCGTCGTGAGACTCGGACCTGACGCTCCTCGATCGGCGGCGTCGACGTGCGCGCCAGGGGTCGCCAACTGATGCGAGTCCAGCGGGTGGTGATGCCCGACGAAACCGAGTCCTGGACGGTCCTCGACGACGTTGGCGAGCTCGTGACCGCGATTGAGGCTTATCTCGCGCACCTCCACGCCCTCAATCGCTCACCCACGACCGTTCGCACCTACGCCACCAGCCTCAAGCTGTGGTTCGAGTTCTTGCACCAAGCACGGCTTGGCTGGGACGAGGCGAGGGCCGAACACGTCTCTCGGTTCGTGGCCTGGCTGCGCGCTCCCGCCGACAACGTGATGGTGCTCGACGGCGGGAGCGCTCGGCGCAGCGTGGCGACGGTCAACAAGCACCTGGCGGCCCTGTTCTCGTTTTACGACTACCACGCTCGCAACGGCGTCACGCTGGCCCAAGCGCTGATCACGTGGCGACGCTCGAACCGGGGCGGCTACCAATCGTTCCTCCACCACGTGAACGCTGGTCGACCGGTCGTCACTCGACCGCTGCGACTGCGACAACCTCGCCGCCTACCGCGCACGCTCAGCGCCGAGGAGGTCGGCGCGCTCGTCGAGGCGTGTGAACACCTACGGGACCGGTTCTTGCTGGTGCTCTTAGCCGAGACCGGCATGAGGATCGGTCAGGCTCTCGGGCTGCGCCACGGCGACGTCATCTCTCATCGCCGCGAGCTTCGCATCGTGGCGCGCGAGGACAACGCCAACGGGGCGAGGGCGAAGACCCTCGAGACGACGACCATTCCCGTCTCGCCCGGCCTGGTGCGTCTCTACAGCGCCTACATGTTTGACGAGTACGGCGATCTCGACTCGGACTACGTGTTCGTCAATCTCTTCGCCGAGCCCTACGGCGCCCCGCTGCGCTACCAGGCGGTCTATCAGTTGGTGCGTCGACTCCGCGCGCGCACCGGCGTCGAGTTCACCCCGCACATGCTGCGCCACACGCACGCGACCGACCTGCTGCGCCGCGGCGTCGGCCTGGACGTGGTCGCCACGCTGCTCACCCACCGATCCTCGACGACGACGTCAGAGACCTACGTCCACCTCGACGTCGCCGACCTGCGGAGCGAACTGGTGCGCTCGGGCGCGTGGGGGGAGACCGGTCCGTGAGTGTCGTCGCTCGCTCGAGTGTCGCGCTCAGCGCCGTGGCCGGTGACCTCAACCTCGACGCGCGCTACGACGCCGACGTCTGGCGCGCCGACGAACTCGGGGTGGGTGCCGCTCGCGGGCGCGGCACGCTCACGTTCAGCGCCGTCTCGCCGCCGTGGCTCAAGACGGCGACCAAGGCCTGGGCCCGCCAGCGACTCACCCTCGACGCGGCCTTTAACACCGTGCAAGCGGGCGTCGCGGCGCTACGACGCTTCTCGTCATTCATGGCCTCGTGCCAGGCGCCCGTTACTCGTCCCGAGCAGATTGATCGGCCACTCCTCGAGGCCTACTTCGCCTGGCTCGGTGTCCAGCCGATCGCGAATGCCACGAGAGCCCTGTCGAAGGTGTTCTTGCGATCCTTCTTGGAGGAGAACCGTCGCTACGGCTGGGTGGAGGGCATTCGCGCTGGTGCGGTTATTTACCACGACGAAGTGGGCAGTCGCCGGCGCAGCCTGCCTCGCTTCGTCCCCGAGTTCGTGATGGCCCAACTCGAGTCCGACGCACACTTGGCGCGCCTCGCGCCGCACTACCGCCATCTCGTGGTGGTGATCACCGAGACCGGGCTGCGCGCCGGGGACGCCTGCGCGCTGCGCGCCGACGCCCTCGTCACCGACACGGCCGGTTGGCCCTGTCTGCGTTTTGAGGCGCACAAGATGCGAGCCGAACAGATCGTGCCGCTGTCGGACAGGGCGGTGCGCGCACTGAGAGACCAGCAGCGTCTCGTCGCTGACACGTGCAAGCAGGGATCGCCGTGGCTCTTCCCGTGTCGTCGAGACCCCAGCCTCGCCCAGGGTTACGACGCCTTCTTAGCCGCGTTCACCCGCTGGCAGCGCGTCATCGCACTCCACGACGAGGCCGGACAGCGCGTGCACGTGGTGCCCCACCAACTTCGCCACAGCCTGGGGACGCGCCTTATTAATAAGGGCGTTCCCCAGCACGTGATCCAGCGGCTCCTCGGGCACGCGAGCTCGGAGATGACCGCGCTCTACGCGCACCTGCACGACACCACTTTGCGCGAGGAGATGGAGCGCTACTGGAAGAGTCGGGTCGACGTGGAGGGACGTCTCCTCGGCTTTGACCCCGAGGCCGTCACGGCCGACGCCGAGTGGCTCAAGCACAATCTGGGTCGTGCGGCTGACAGTCTGCCCAATGGCTACTGCGGCCGGCCGCCTCGCCAGGAGTGTCCCCACCCCAACGCCTGTCTCACTTGCCCCGACTTTCAGACGACGGTGCAGTTTCTTCCCGTCCACCGTCGCCAGGCCGAGGCCACCAAGGAACTCCTCGACGCGGCCGAGGCGGCCGGGCGCGAGCGCTTGGCGGACAACCACCGTCGGGTCCTCACCAATTTGGAGAAGATTATTCCCGCGCTGGAAGCGCTCGAAGGAGACGGATGACGGACCGCAACGAACGACTTCGCCAGGCGGCCCACGATCGCCACGACGCCACGCTCGCCAGGGCCAGCGCATCACTGCGTTCTCTCGCGTGCGCCCCCGAACCCATCACCTTCAGTCGTCTGGCTCGCGTCGCCGGGGTCTCTCGGTCGTGGCTCTACCGCCAGCCCGAGCTTCGTCGCCAGATCGACCAACTTCGCCAATCATCATCGCCACCCAGCCGGTCGAGAGCGTCCGTGCTCCAGCGCGCCAGTGCCGACTCCAACCGAGAGAAGCTCACGATCTATCGCGAGGAACTCACACGCCTACAGGCCGAGAACCGCGACCTGAGGGAACAACTTGCCCGACGGTTCGGTGCGGAACGAGCCGCCGCAATACTCAACTTGCCCTGATGCTCGTCGTGGACATGTCTACGACGAGGAAGCATCGTTTGAAGAGGGAAGACGCTTTCAACGATCAAGAGAATACTGATTATGTTGCGTCCCGGATTATGTTGAATGCCCTTCGAGGGCCCTTGGTGCTGGCGGTGATCGCCCGAAAGTTTTTAACATAATCCTGCGGCCCTGCGATCGCTCAAGATTTCCTCTAATGCAGTTCGAAAAGGAGGAAGTCATGTGGAGAGATTTATCGAGGGCTAAGGCTACGGGGCCCCTAGTGCCCTACGTCGCGGGATACAACGCGGAACTCGAGTCGAAGGGCTACCGGCCGAGTTCCGTTGCCAATCATGTTCTATTGCTGGCGCACGCCAGTCGCTGGTTACACGAGCACGGCTACCGCGCCGAGGAACTGGCCGAGCGAAGCGAGGCTTTTCTCGTGGCACGGCGCGCCATTGGTTACACGCAGTGAATCTCGCCCGAAGCCATGGCGCCGTTGCTGACGTACTTGCGCTCGCGGGGCGTGGTGACGGTGCCCACGGCGGTGATCGCTACAGCGCGCGAGCGCGTGTTGGACGCCTACCAGCACTATCTGCGCACAGAGCGCGGCCTGGTGCCGAGTTCACTCGACAACTTCGTGCGAGTGGCGCGAACGTTCGTGGACAAACACGGCAGTGACCGGTGACCTCACGGGCGTCACGGCCGGAGACGTACTGGACTTCGTGAGCGAGCAGTGTCGTCACCAGAATCCCAATCGCGTCGCGACGGGACTACGAGTGTTCTTACGCTACTGCCAGGTGGCGGGACTGACGACTGGTTCCCTGTCCGAGGCCGTGCCCCGAGTCGCGAGTTGGCGCTTGTCGTCATTGCCCAAGACCCTCGCACCCGAGCACGTTCGCTCGCTGCTCGAAAGTTGTGATCAGCGCAGCGCGACGGGCGCACGAAACTTCGCTATCGTCACCGTGCTGGTGCGACTCGGGTTACGCGCGGGTGAGGTGGCGAACCTCGAACTCCGTGACGTCGACTGGCGCAGTGGCGATCTCAGCGTGCGAGGCAAAGGATCTCGAGTCGACCGCCTGCCACTGCCCGTCGACGTTGGTGAAGCGATCGCCCACTGGTTGGAACACGGCCGTCCGTCGTGTCAGCATCCGAACGTGTTCTGCCGGATGCTGGCGCCACTCACTCCTCTCTCAAGTGGTGGCGTGAGTGACGTCGTTCGTGCGGCGTGTCGCCGAGTGGGGCTGGCACCAGTGGGCGCACACCACCTGCGCCACAGCGCGGCGAGTGAGATGCTGCGCACCGGATCGAATCTGACCGAGATCGGTCAGGTCCTTCGCCACCAGCGTCTCGCCACCACCGCGATCTACGCCAAGATCGATTACCGCACGCTCGCGGGCGTCGCCCAGCCCTGGCCGGAGGCGTCATGACGTTGCGCCAGTCGCTGGAGGACTATCTCGCGATGCGTCGCGAGTTCGGCGACCAGTTGGAAAAAGCCGGCCACCTGCTCACGCAGTTCGTCACGTTCTTAGAAGAGCGCGACGCTGACGTGGTGACCGTGGAACTCGCGCTCGCCTGGGCGACGTTGCCCACCGACTGCGGCCCGGCCTGGAGCTCGGGACGCCTCGGCATGGTGCGCGGCTTCGCGCGTTACCTGCACGCGTTCGATCCGCGAACCGGCGTCCCGCCGATCGGACTGCTCCCTCGCGGCAAGAAGCGTGCCACGCCTTTTCTCTACTCGAACGAGCAGGTTAGGAGCCTGATGGCGGCGGCCCGCGACATCCCCTCGCCACGCAGAGCTCTCACGGCCGAGGCGATCATTGGACTGCTCGCGGCGAGTGGGCTGCGCGTCGGCGAGGCCCTCGGCCTCGACCGCGGTGACGTGAATGTGACCGATGGTGTACTGACCGTTCGTCACGCGAAATTCGACAAGAGTCGCCTCGTCCCCCTGCACCCGAGTTGCGCGGCGGCGTTGCAGATCTACGCGAGTCGGCGCGATCAGCTGATACCTCGATCGGGTCCGGCTTTCTTCGCGTCACCGACCGGCCAGCGCGTGCACCACTGCAACTTCTCGGGAACCTTCCACGCGCTCGTGACCGACGCGGGCCTGGAGGTTCACCCCTCGTGTCGGGCCCGTGTGCACGATCTACGACATAGCTTTGCCGTGAACGTGCTCACGAGATGGAACGCGGAGGGGGCGGACGTGAGCACGAAGCTCCCGTCGCTGTCGACCTATATGGGTCACGTCGATCCGGCTGACACCTATTGGTACTTGTCCGCGACGCCCGAGCTATTCGAGCAGGCGGTGACCCGTCTCGAAGCGGTCTACGAGGTGAAGTCGTGACCCTTGCTCCCACGTTGGAGGCCTTCTTCACCGAGCGGCTGATCGGGCAACGTCGCGTCAGCCCCCACACGATCGAGGCCTACCGCGACACCTTTCGGCTCCTGCTCGCCTTCGCTCAAGATCAGACTGGCACGCCACCCTCGAACCTTCGTCTCGAGGACCTCGACGCGGCGCTCGTCGGATCATTCCTTCACCACTTGGAGGTCGATCGAGGCAATAGTGCGCGCACGCGCAACGCTCGCCTCGCGGCGATTCACTCGTTGTTTCGCTACGCCGCGCTGCGTCATCCCGAGCATGCGGCGCACGTTCAGCGCGTGTTGGCCATTCCGGCGAAGCGCTCACGTCGAGCGCTCGTCGAGTTTCTGAGTGACGAGGAGGTGACGGCGTTGCTCGCGGCGCCCGATCAGACCACGACCATCGGGCGCCGGGATCACGCCCTTCTCCTCTTGGCGCTACAGAGCGGGCAGCGAGTCTCGGAACTCGTGGGACTACGTCGAGGCGACGTGATCGTTGGGGTCAGGTCACACGTGCGTTGCACGGGCAAGGGTCGAAAGGAACGCATCACGCCTCTCTCGAAGACGGCGGCCACGGTGTTGAAAGAGTTTATGGGAGAGAGTGTCGGCGCAGGCAGTGAACCGCTCTTCGCCAGCACCCACGGCGCAGGTTCGCTCAGTCGCCACGCCGTGGGGGCGCTCGTTACTCGACACACAGCGACGGCGGCGCAGAGTTGCGCGTCACTTCAGTCCAAGCAAGTGACGCCCCACGTCCTACGCCACACGGCGGCGATGCGCCTCCTGCAAGCAGGGAACGACATTTCGATGATTGCACTGTGGTTGGGTCACGAATCGATCGAAACAACTCAGATCTACATTCACGCCGACCTGGCACTCAAGGAGAAGGCCCTGGAACGAACGACGCCGATCGGCGTCAACTCCGGGCGTTATCGACCACCCGACGTGTTGCTGGCATTCCTAGAAGCACTGTGATTATGTTAAAAACTTTCGGGCGATCACCGCCAGCACCAAGGGCCCTCGAAGGGCATTCAACATAATCCGGGACGCAACATAATACTGGAAGCCCTTTTACTTCCTGCTCGAAGAGGGACCCTTTGAGATCATGTTGGCGAACCCCCGGCACGTGAAGAATCTTCCTGGTCGAAAGACCGACGTTTCGGACGCGGCGTGGTTAGCGCAACTCGGCGCCCACGGTCTCGTGCGAGGTTCGTTCGTGCCACCCGAGCCGATTCGCCAACTGCGTGATCTCACGCGAATGCGCACCACCATCATTCGTGAGCGCACTCGTGAGATCCAACGGCTGGAGAAGTTGATGGAGGACACGGGGGTGAAGCTTTCCTCGGTCGCGACCGAAATGCACGGGGTCTCGGCGCGGATCATGCTCGACGCCCTCGTCGCTGGTGAACGCGACCCTGAAGTTTTAGCCAACATGGCCAAGGGACGACTGCGAAACAAAATCCCTGAGTTGACCGAAGCACTCACCGGGCGATTCAGCGAACACCACGCCTTCCTGGTTCAGATCCAGTTGGACCTCATTGACCAAAGGGCCACGGCGATCGAGGAGATAACGTCGCGCATCGAGGTGATGATGGAACCTTTTCGCGAAGCCCGGGATCTGATGTCCACGATCCCGGGGATCTCCACGAAAGTGGCTGACGTGATCATCGCCGAGACCGGCGCCGACATGAGTCGGTTCCCGACCGCCGGTCACCTGGCCTCGTGGGCCGGTGTGTGTCCCGGATCAAACGAGTCCGCGGGGCGGGTGAAATCAACGTGCACTCGTCCGGGCAACGCCTACTTGAAGGGTGCGCTGGGCGTCGCGGCCTTGAGCGCGTCGCGCTCGCACGACACCTACTACGCGGCTAAATATCGTCGGATCGCTTCGCGTCGTGGCCCCGTCAAGGCCATCGTCGCCATCGAACACGCCATGCTCATTACCGTCTGGAACATGTTGCAAACCGGAGAGTCATTCAAAGAGCCGGGTGGAGACTATTACTCCAAGCGCAATCCCGAAAAAGCGAAGCGTCGCGCCGTCGACCAACTTCGAAACTTGGGCTACACGGTGACGCTAGAGCCGACGGCTGCTTGAAGGTTCACTATCTTCGCGTCAGTTCCATCGAGTGGTCATATCATTTATTTCGTAATACGAGGTACTTTCCATTCGTTATCCGAGCATCTTAAGATTCGCACATCGAGCCGACCATGCGGCTCGTTTGAGAGAAGTCGTAGTGCCCGTAGTGATTTCATCCAACCTTAGAACACAGAAATATCTATTTTATCAGGTATTTTGTAATCACGGTTCTGGCAAAGCATCCGCTTCACAAACTGAGAACGCGAGTTCGATTCTCGTCGCCCGCTCCAATCAGGATTCTTTGCGCTGTCTGAGCTTTGGCCCGGCGTCCACTCACGTCGTTCGCCGTCGTTCGCCGTCGTAGCGCGCTGATCTTATCCACGCTCGTTGGTAGGTCGTCGACCCGTGACTACGCGCGCGGTGGCGTGTACTGTGACCCAATGAGCCAGCGCCAGACCCCTCCGTTTCGTGCCGACCACGTGGGCAGCTTCCTGCGTCCCGCCGAACTGCTGGCGGCTCGGCGCGACGCCGCCGACGGGCGCCTGGACGCCGACGGACTGCGCGCGGTCGAGGACCGGTCGATTCAAGACGTCGTCNCGTTGCAGGAGGGCCTGGGCTTCCAGTCAGCGACCGACGGCGAGTTTCGCCGCACGTCGTGGCACATGGACTTCATCTACCAGCTGGGCGGTGTTCGCCGCTCCGACGAGCAACTGGAGGTCGCCTTCAAGAACGCGGAGGGGACCACGTCATTCACGTCGGCCGCCCTCAAGATCGACGGACGGGTGCGCCTCGACGATACGATCTTCGCCGACGCCTTCACGTTCCTGCGCGACACCGTCACGACCGCGGTTCCCAAGATCACTATCCCTTCGCCGAGCATGGTCCACTACCGCGGCGGCATGGCGGCGATCGACCCGTCGGTCTACCCCGACGTCGAGGAGTTCTGGAGCGACCTCAGCGCCGCCTACGCCGAGGAGATCCGGCGCCTCGGAGCACTGGGCTGTCGATACCTCCAACTCGACGACACCTCGCTCGCTTATCTCAATGACCCCGCCCAGCGCGAGATGATCGCGGCGCGGGGCGACGACGCCGTGCACCAGCACCTTCGCTATATCCACCAGATCAACGCGGCGCTCGCCGGACGCCCCGAGGGCATGGCGGTGACGACGCACTCGTGCCGCGGGAACTTCCAGTCCTTCTGGGCGGCCGAGGGCGGGTACGACTTCGTGGCCGAGGCACTCTTCTCCGAGCTCAACGTCGACGGATTCTTCCTCGAGTACGACGACAGCCGCTCGGGCGACTTCTCGCCGCTGCGCTTCGTGCCCTTGGGCAAGATGGTCGTGCTGGGACTCGTGACGACCAAGCGCGGCGACCTGGAGACCAAGGACGAACTCAAGCGGCGCATCGACGAAGCCAGCCGGTACGTGCCGCTCGATCAGCTCTGCATCTCGACCCAGTGCGGGTTCTCGTCCACAGTAGAGGGGAACTCGATCACCTACGCCGACCAGGTCGCCAAGCTGCGCCTCGTCAAGGAAACCGCCGACGAGGTCTGGGGCTAGGCGCCCGCTCCGCCGGACGGCACCGTGGAACTCTCGGTGGAGCGGCGACGCCACGGTCGTCGTCTCGGCGACGCCGACGCCTCGACCCCGTGGCCCACCGGCAGGATTTCGGCGTGGAAGCGGTCACGGACCGCTCCCCAGATTCCCCGCGGCTGCCACAGGACGACGACGACCGCCACCGAACCGAAGATGATGAGACACCACGCACCCTGCTGCTGGAGCGACTGCTGAAGCGCGAAGAAGATGATCGTTCCGACGATCGGCCCTTCGATGGTGCCGAGTCCTCCGATCATCGACACGAAGAGCATCTCGGCCGCCCACTGGAGACTGAAGACGCTGGTGGGTTGGACGACTGACTGATCGTGAGCACGGCACCGGCCGCCCCGCAACCCGCCGCCGCGATGATGAACACCGTGCGCCGGGCCGCCCGGACGTTCACCCCCGAGTTTCGCGCCGCGACCTCGTTGTCGCGAATCGACGACACAACTAGACCCAGGCGGCTGCGCAGCAGGAGGCTGGTCCCCACGACCACCGCGAGGGCGACGAACCACGCGGCCAGGTAGGAGTAGTGGGCGGTTGGACTGAGGTTCTGCAGGCCGGGCATCAGGCGTCAGGCGCCCCCACCGAGGACTGCCACGGTGCCGATCACGATCAACGCAGTGTCGGCCACCACCCACGTGGCGATCGAGAAGTAGCCCCCGCGCAGACGAAAGAGCAGGAAGTTGACCGGGACGGCAGTGAGTCCGCAGACCATGACCGAGAGCGGGAGCGTAACGAAGGGATTGATCCCCTTGTTTGAGGTCCTATGAAAGTCAACGGTCACGTGTAAAGCAGATCTCGCGACTTGCAACTAATGAGAATGTCTTCGCCGCAGTATGCCCGTGGTATGTCCGGGGTGAATTGACGCTTGAAACTTTGTTGAATTTCTAGGCCTTAATCAGGCTTGACACGTAGGCATGTCTTCTCTAATGCCCAGCTTCCCAAGCTGAGAACGCGAGTTCGATTCTCGTCGCCCGCTCCAAGCGTTTTCCTTAGGGTCTCGTACTCGCCGCGTTTTCCGCTGATCTGCCTTGTCCGAGGATCTTCGCTGTCGTGTTCCTTGAATTGCCCAATGGACGTCCCTACCGCCGAATTGACAGCAGACGTCAAATCTCTGCTGGCGCAACAGTTGGGCGAACTCCTAAAAGCACGAAGAGAGCGGCGTTCCAACTTGGAGTCACGTCGTTCACTGGTGTGCTCAATACGTCGTGCGGCAATCCGCCCTAGACGACTTGAAAGTCCGTCGTCACTTCGAGGTGGGCTTCGTCAACCGGTTGGCGAATCGCTCTCGCTGCCCTTCCCCTCCTGTTTCGACCTTTCAGTTGACGCCAGCCAATGGGCGATGACGTAGTTCGCGTTGCTCCGTACGTCTCGCGGATCTCCCTTTTGATCAGATCCGGAACTAGATGTTCGCGTGAAGTTCACCTTCGGATAACTTTCGCTTATTCCCCCATTCAATCTGACTTGTAAGGATTCAGTTAGTGGGCATCTCCAACGAGGTGACCACGGTGGAGATGAAAATGGTTGACGTGAGAGTAGAGGACACCTCGAGATCGACGTCCGGTCAAGAGAGTGCGACAACGACTAACCCCTCGGTACTCAACGAATCGGCAACACGCCCTCGAACGGTGAGCCAGATGCTCGACGACGCACCGACGAGTCGATTCCACCGACGCGCTGTCATTATTTCCGGCATGGGTTTCTTCACGGACGCCTATGACCTCTTCGTCATTGGCACGGTCGCCGCCTTGGTCAAGACCCAGTGGAACCTCTCCACAAGTCAGACCAGTTGGGTCACGGGCGCCGCCATTCTCGGAGCGTTCATCGGCGCGTTCGTCTTTGGAAGACTCGCTGACGTTCTCGGTCGAAAAGTCGTCTATACCGCGGTCGCGGTGATCATGCTCGTCGGGGCTCTCGGCTCCGCCTTTGCTCCGAACTTACTTTTCCTCATCATCGCCCGTCTCGTCTTGGGTCTCGGGATTGGCGGCGACTATCCGGTCTCCGCCGTACTCATGAGCGAGTACTCGAACCGTGCCAATCGCGGACGCCTCGTAGGCCTCGTCTTCTCAATGCAGGCCGCCGGTTTGATCGTGGGTCCCCTCGTTGGTCTCGCGTTACTCTCCTCGGGTATTGACTCCTCGCTGGCCTGGAGAATCTTGCTCGGACTCGGCGCGGTTCCGGCCGCGGCGGTGATCTATCTGAGGGCCAAAATGCCCGAGTCGCCCAGGTTCAAGGCGCTCGTCCAGGGTCGAGCGGATGAAGCGGCCGCTGAACTCCAACACTTCGCTGAAGGAGTCATTGACACCTCTTCGATCTCAGACGACGGCCAACATCTCTTGAAGCTCCGGCAATTCCTTGCTCAGCCGAGGATGCTCTTGATGCTCATTGGGACCGCGGGTTGTTGGTTCCTCTTCGACTACGCCTACTACGGCAACACCTTGTCGCTTCCGAGCATCTTGAGTGAAGTCTCGCCCTCAGCGAGCACGGAGATGAAACTGGTGTTGACGCTCGCCCTGTTCGTCGTGTTCGCCTTACCCGGCTACCTGCTGGCGGTCTGGAAGATGGACAAGATTGGCCATCGCCGTTTACAGTTCATCGGTTTCGCGGTCATGGGCGCTTGCTTCGTCCTGCTCGCCGCGGTGCCCACCCTCACCACGACCGTGGCGCCGTTCATCGCCATCTTTGGTGTGAGTTATCTGTTCACGGAATTTGGACCGAACATGACCACCTTCGTTCTGCCGTCGGAAGTTTTCCCGGTGAACATGCGAACCACCGGTCACGGCGTGGCCGCCGGCGTGGGCAAGCTCGGAGCTTTTGTCGGGGTCTTCGTCGTTCCTCAACTCGCGGCTCACATTGGACTGCGCGGGGTGCTCTTCGTCGCCGGCGGCGCGGCGGCGCTCGGCTTTCTTCTCACGAACGTCTTACCCGAAACGTCGGGTCGAGCGCTCGAAGAGATCTCCGGTGAAGATCAGCGCCGCGAGCGAGCGGACGCAACCTCACACGCTGCCTAGTTCGACGCCACGCGACGCACTCTTCGCCCTTGGCGTCTCGCCCGCACGTTGAAGGTACTGAAGTTGACGGAGCGACAGGGTCGAAACGTCGTGACCTGAAAGCACGAACCCGGAAAGTGACGTGAAGTAAGCGCGGCTTTTCACACGCAGTTCGCGGGTTCAATTCCCGTCGCCCGCTTCGTAGCTCGCTCCAAAGGGCCGGTCGGGTCTCAGAGAGGGATCAAGGGCGCCGACTGTTCGACCAGCTGACTCAGCGAGCGAGCTGACCTCGTTCCCGACGAGAATGGACACTCCATGATCCATCAGGTGTCCAAACTCTTCCAACTCCAACTGACTAGTTCACTCAGTGCGGTAAGGAGTGATGGCACTCAACGCCGATCGGTGGTCGATACGTGTCCGGAGGAGTAAGGCTTCGCTCGCTTCGTGAGCGTCTGGCGCGCGTAAACCCCACGGTCTACGCAGTCGCCGTGATTGTCCTCGTCGTCATGGTGGGCAACGTTCTCGCGTTGACCGGGTTGGTGAACTTAAGCCCCATGACCTACACGACTGACCTCACGACGTCAGTATGCCGGTTGACCTGCGGACGGGCGTGGATCGACCCCAACGTCGGTTCCATCACGCAGCCGTTGGGTCATCTCGCGTCTATGGATCTCCTCCATCTCCACGTACCGTGGTGGAATCCCTTCGAGGGTCTCGGCACGCCGCTGGCGGGAGAGATGCAGTCGAGCGCGCTCTTCCCGTTGGTCCTCTGGTTGGCGCTGCCCGGTGGGCTCGTGTGGTTCCACGTTTCGCTCGAGCTCGTCGCTGGCATCGCCACGTACTTTCTCGCCCGGCGTCTTGGCGCGTCAACGATTGTTGCGGCGGCGGGCGGTGGCCTCTTCGCCCTTAACGGAACCTACGCCTGGATCGGCAACTCGGTGTTGAACCCCGTGGCACTCCTGCCCATGCTCGTGCTCGGTGTTGAGATGATCATCGCGAGCGCGCCGCACCGCCGCCAGTACGGGTGGTACGTGGCGGCGCTCGCGCTGGCCCTGTCCCTCTACGCGGGATTCCCCGAGGTTGCTTACCTCGACGCGCTGTTCGCCGGTGCGTGGGCGCTCGTCCGGCTTGTCTCAGTTGAGCGGGGCACGCGAGTACGCACGACGCGCCGACTCGTCTACGCCGCGCTCGCGGGGATGGCACTCGCCCTACCAATCGTCGTGCCCTTTCGCGACTACCTCAACGCGGGTTACGTTGGCGACCACACGTCGCTCGGCGAGCTCTTGCACATGTCACCGCGCGTCCTTCCCATGTTCGTTGATCCCTACCTCTACGGCACCATCTTCTCGAATCCGACCGCTGACCCCTACTGGGCCTCGGTCGGCGGCTACTTCGGCGCGTCCGTCACCGCCCTCGCACTCGCCGGCCTCTTCGGACGACGTCACCGTCCCCTGCGGATCTTTCTCCTCGCGTGGATTGTTCTCGGGTTCGCTGGTTCGGTTGACGTCTTCGGTCTGCGCCGCGCGTGGAACCTCATTCCGCTCGTGAACGACGCGGGGTTTTGGCGCTACATCCCGGCGAGCATCGAACTCGCCGCCGTCGTGCTCGCCGTCCTCGGACTCAGCGACGCGGCGCAGAGCGCGCGTGCTCGCTGGCGGGTCGCCGGGGCCGCGGGTGTCACCGCGGTGGTGCTGGTGGTCTTCGTCGTCACCGCGAGCAGCGTCAATCGAGGCGTCATCCTCTCTGGTCGACTGCGCCTCTACCACGCCGCGCTCGACGCGATTCCCTTCGTGTCCCTCGCGTTGCTCGTGGCGGCGATGCTCCTCCTGCGGGGCCGTTGGCGTACGGGGTTCGTGGCCCTGGTGGTGGTCGGAGAATCGGTGCTCCTCTTCGTCGCGCCGATGGCCGTCGCCCCGTCGTCCTTGACGGTCAACCTTGCGCCAGTCCGCTTCCTCCAGGCGAACCTCGGCCAGTACCGATACATGGACGTCGCAATCCTCTATCCCAACTGGGGCAGCGAGTACGGGGTCAGTTCCGTGGCGACCAACGACCTGCCGTTGCCCCTCACCTTCGTGAACTACGTCCAGAGCAAGCTGTCCCCCGGGATCCAGCCGTCCAACGCCTTCAGCGTGCACGGCACCGCCTTCACCCAAACGGTGATGGAGCAGGAGATCGCGAATCACCTACGGGTCTACGAGGACGCCTCGGTGAAGTACCTCCTCGCGAGGACCAGGACTCCCCTCGCACCCCAATTGGCGGCCGAAGGCGTGAAGAAAGTCTGGTCGGACCGGTTGGCGACCGTCTACGCGCTGCCCGATCCGCGCCCCTTCTTCTCAACGGCGTCGTCTTCGTGCACGGTCGTGAGCGCGTCACTGACCGAGGCAAGCGTCAACTGTCCGACGGGCCGGTCGACGCTCCTACGCACCGAGCAGTCGATGACGGGGTGGACGGCCACGGTGAACGGGCGTCCCACGACGATCACGACCGTCGACAGCGTCTACCAGCAGATCAAGGTCCCGAAGGGAACGTCGAAGGTTGAGTTCAGTTTTCTGCCGCCCCACGAGCGGCTCGCCGTGTTCGTTGGCTTGGCGGCCCTGCTCGCCTTGATTGCGGCGGTGCTCGACGAACGAGTGCAGCTGCTCTCGTTCTTTCGCCGGACCAAAGCGAATCACCGAAGTCCGCGGTATGGGACGACGAATGGCGTCAATCCGCCCGGATCAGAACGATTCGGCGACGATCTCGAAGGCAGTGATCCCTCGATCGTCTCGTCATCGATGGCTGTCGAACCGTGGCCTAACTGAGTGAGCGAGCATTACCGCAACGTCGTCGGTCCAGTCACGCGAGGCCGCTCTCGTCCCATACATAGGATTCACCCGACGGTAAATTCCCAGGCTGTGAGCGTGAGACGCCTATGTTCTAGGAACCCTCTGGTCACGGAGCGTCGAGTTGGCGACAGCGACGAGCATCGTTCGGAGCCGCTGCGTAAACGCGGCCGTTGAATGAGTCACGCCGAACGAAGGGTTCTACTCCGGCCCGCTCTGGAAGGGAAGTTGCTGGCCCGTCTCGAGGAGTGTTTTCAATCCGCTGAGGATCTCACTCCAGCCGCCGCCGGCCCCGTGCGGTTCGCTCTCGCCCCTCATGATGGCAGCCCACATCGGCGCACCGGTCACGTCATGAGTTACGGTGAGTTTCGTGACACCGCCGCGCACCGGCACGAGGTCATAGGTAACTCGGGTAAACGCCTCGGACGCCATCTCGGGAGTCATCGTCATCCGCCAGGTCTGGACCAACTTGCGAGGTGGATCGACCTCGATCACCTCGCCATCGCTGATGACGTCCGGACAGCCCAGTGCCTTCATGCCCTCGTTCGCGTATGAGCGGAACGTGCCGCCGGCGCGCAGTTCGTACTCCGAAAGTGGGGCGTAGCCGTACTGCACGGTCCATTCGGGCTTGGTGATCGCCTCCCAGACCGTCTCGGGTGCCGCTTTGATGTACACGCGGTAGATCTGGATTGTCTCGGATGAGTTTGTCGTCGTCATTTCTGTTCCTCCAAAGTTGTTTTCAGGTTGGCGAGCGCCGAAGCGTGACGCGCGGTGTACTTGTCGATCCACCGGTCATGGATCAACCGGATCGGGACGGGATTGAGGTAATGCAGCTTCTCCCGACCTGACCGGCGCGTGACGACAAGCCCTGCCGCTTCCAGCAGGCGCAGGTGCTTCATGACCCCGATACGCGTCATGTCCACCTGGGACTCGAGCTCGCTCAACGTGCGTCCTTCGCGCTCGAAGAGGAGATCGAGAAGGAAGCGACGCGTTGGGTCGCCGAGCGCTTTGAACACGAGGTTGTCGTCCACACCCAAGCACTATATGTCACCATTTGGTTACCTGTCAAGCGACGCTCGACGTTGCGTGCCCGAGGATTCCCTACGATGAGTCGAAAGGCGCGCGAATCCCTTTAGTAAAGGACTTTGGAGATGGTCGGATCAAACGACTCGAACGGAGAACTGCCTTACGACGACTCCGAAACCTCGACCGACGGTTACGTCGGGGACCCCGCAGTGCAGGCGGCCTGGGACAGCCGGTACGCCGATCGGGAGCAGATGTGGAGCGGCCAGCCCAATGGTGCTCTCGTGGCGGAGGTCGCCGAACTCTCACCCGGTCGAGTGCTCGACGTCGGCTGCGGCGAGGGCGCGGACGCGGTCTGGCTCGCCAAAGCTGGCTGGGACGTGACCGCGCTCGACGTCTCGGGCGTGGCGCTGGAACGAGCGGCTTCGCACGCACGAGACGCCGACGTCGACATCCACTGGGTGCACGCGGGTCTGGCGGAGGCGGAACTTCCGCCCGCCTCGTTCGAGCTCGTGTCTGCGCAGTACCCGGCGTTGCTTCGAACTCCTGACGCTGCGGCTGAGCGAGCGCTCCTCGCGGCCGTCGCGCCCGGCGGCGTCTTGCTCGTCGTGCACCACGCAGAGATGGATACGCAAGAAGCACATGAGGGCGGCTTCGACCCGGCCGACTACGTCTGGCCACCAATGATTGCCGCCCTCCTCGACGAAGCATGGGAGATAGAGCTCAACGAGCAGAGGCCGCGGAGCGCACCCGAGAGCGGTGCGGGTGCGCGCCCCGTGGATGACGTCGTGCTTCGAGCGCGGCGGCGGCGCTGAGTACGTCATTACGAGCTCGGCGGTGAAGTCGCTTCCATTGCAGAACCCTTCATAGTCTGCGAACGTTATTCATACCATCAAGGACGTCAGCCAGCCGATCTCGGTCATGACACGTTACCCACACAAATTCTTGGGGCCGGTGACGTCCGCCCAGATCCGCAGGCTGCCTTATTAGGAGGTTTTTACTTCGTTCCAACGAACAACTCACGACGGACGTTCACACTGTTTGAAGTCGTACGCACGTGAGAGGAACTCGCAATGGATTTTGATACAGAATACGAAGAAGCTGGACAATCGGAGCCCGTCTCTCCAGAAGTACCAAAGCCACCCCTGCGCAAACGAGTACTGCTTGCCTCTTCGGCGCTCACCCTTGTCATTGCGGCGGGCTTGACGGGCTTCTTCATCGGACACGCGAATCAGAACACCACGAACGCCGTCGCCAAAGTGGGAACGACGCCCCCACAGTTCCCAACTGGTGGGTTCGGGGGTTATGGAAACAGCGGGGGCTTCCCGAATACCCCGGCGACGCCAGCAGGGAACACGCCAGCGCCGGCTGTCAACTCGGCCGCGGGGAAGATCGCCGCGTCCGTTGATCCCGGATTGGTGGACATCACCACGCAACTCTCACTCGGACAGGGCACCGCCGCGGGTACGGGAATGATCGTCTCGAAGAAGGGTTTGATCCTCACGAATAATCACGTGATCGCTGGCGCCACGTCAATCTCCGTGCGCGACGTGGCGACGGGCAAGACCTACAAGGCAACGGTCGTGGGCTACGACGTGACGTCCGACATTGCGGTACTCCAGCTAAAGAACGCGTCAAACTTGACCACCATCAAGACGAACACCAGCGCCCCCGTTAAGGGTGAATCGATCGTAGGAATCGGAAACGCTGGTGGCACGGGCGGCACCCCGAGTTACGCGGCTGGGTCTGTCGTAGCCGTTGACCAGTCGATCACGGCAGCAGACCAAGTGAACCCAACGGGTTCGGAGTCTCTCACCGGAATGATCGAAATCAACGCGCCCATCCAGCCGGGCGACTCAGGTGGTGCGCTCGTGAACAGCAAGGGTCAGGTCATCGGCATGGACACCGCAGCTTCGGTGAGTGGCAACCCCGTTTTTAGTTCTGCAGCTACGACAACGACGCAGGCCTTCGCCATTCCAATTGGCACCGCTCTCTCGATTGCTAAGTCGATCGAGAACGGTAACTCGTCGTCGACGGTGCACGTCGGTGGCACGGCGTTCCTCGGCATCGAAGTTGACTCCACGTCGGCGAGCCCGTTCCCAGGATTCGGTAGTGGTTCAGCAAGCCCGACGAGCGGTGTCACCATTGCGCAGACCGTTCCCGGAACGCCCGCGGCGAGTTCAGCACTGACCACGGGCGACGTCATCGTCTCGGTGAACGGGCAGACCGTCACCACCATCACATCGCTGGACAACATTCTCCAAACACTGAAGTCCGGTGACTCGGTCACCGTCGGCTACACCAACGCCAGCGGTACGCAGTCGACGCTCCAATTGGTACTTGGCTCGGGACCTGCGCAGTAACAGCTGACGGCGGAGTTTCGAATGGAAACTCCGTAGGCGGGAAAGAACATCGAGAACACCGCAGAGCATGCAGGAAGAGACACTCCGGCGCGCTGGCGAAGACGAGAAGGTCGATAATTCAGACCAATTCGAATGAACGGCTCAATGAATGACCTGACTTACATTCCAACGCCAATGACGACGTTTTGCCCGTCAAAGTTCACGTGCGGATCAGTGTTCAGTCCTTCGCGTCGGTCGAGGAGTAACTTGACTCGTTATGCGTCTCGATGATTGGTTCTTGACCCCAGAAGAGCGAGGCAACTCGGTCTCAGAGATTGACTCGGATCGGACCTCGGACGTCGCGTGGACTGAAGGCAATCTCGTCACGATCCTCGTCGACGGTGCGACGTATTTCAGACGACTTTCCGAGACAATCTCGAAACTCTCCGCCAACGACGAGATTCGCTTCACCGACTGGCGTGGCGACGGGGACGAACGCTTGTCAGACAACGGCGCCTCGATTGCGACGTTGATGGCCGACGCGTGTCGCCGTGGCGTCAACGTTCGTGGACTGCTGTGGCGCTCTCACAGCGATCTCCTCGCCTTTAGCTCGAAGGAAAATAGACGACTCGCCCTTGAAGTAACGGAGGCCGGTGGCGACGTTCTCCTCGATAGGAGGGTTCGTAGAGGCGGCTCGCACCATCAAAAGATGGTGCTGCTACGTCATCCGCTCTCAGTCGATCTCGACGTTGCCTTCATCGGGGGCATCGACCTGAGCCACGGCCGAAGGGACGACTCGATTCATGGTGGCGACGTTCAAATCATCAAGTTGGACCCTCGCTACGGAGATCGTCCTCCCTGGCACGACGTCCAACTCGAGGTACGCGGACCGGCGGTCGCGAAGCTCGATCTCACTTTCCGCGAACGATGGGAAGATCCGACGCCACTGAATCACGCCAGTCGCCTGAAAGCACGTCTCAACCGGTCGGCGGCGAGTCTTCGGCCGGCACGGCCACTCCTCTCCCACCTAGATGAGCCGCCAACGAAGGGAGGCCACGCGGTGCAAGTGCTTCGAACGTATCCGTCGAAACGACCGAAGTATCCATTCGCGCCCAACGGCGAGCGAAGCGTCGCTCGCGCTTTCGCCAAAGCACTCAATCGAGCGCGCACTTTGATCTACATCGAGGATCAATACTTCTGGTCGAATGAGATTGCGCGACTCCTCGCTGACGCGTTGCGTCGACAGCCCTCGCTCCAGTTGATCGCGATCGTTCCCCGCTTCCCGGACAAGGACAGCAAGCTGTCGGGTCCGCCGAGCAGGCTCGCGCAGGCGCGAGCTATCGACATCGTGAGACGCGCGGGTGGCGAGCGCGTCGAGTTCTACAGCGTCGAGAACGACGACGGAACACCGATTTACGTGCACGCCAAGGTCTGCGTCATCGATGACGTCTGGGCGACAGTGGGTTCGGACAATCTAAATCGCCGTTCGTGGACGCATGACTCTGAACTCTCGTGTGCGGTGATCGACAGCGAACTCGACGACCGGCCGCCCTTGGACCCGGGTGGACTAGGTGACGGAAGTCGCAAGTTCGCGCGAGAGTTGCGTCTTACACTCTGGGCTGAGCACCTCGGCCTTTCGCCCGATGACCCGGAGCTCTTGAGCTTGGAGAACGCGGCGGCACTTTGGCGCGATACCGCCGGCACGTTGGCGAGCTGGGCTGCTCGTGAGAATGACGCCGAACGTCCGAAAGGTCGAATTCAACTACACAAGATCGAGCCGGTGTCCCCGGTGAGCAAACGTTGGGCTGGCGTCGCGTACCGATTGATCTTCGATCCTGACGGTCGCCCGTTGACGTACCGGTTGCGGCGTCGATTCTGAGAAGTCGCGTCGAGAAACTGCCACGATGCAAGGTACCCTCTCATACCGGGCTCCGTCCGCCGAACGGCCATTGATACGTTCGCGCGTCGTCGGCGACGTACGGGAACCGAACAGTCCAAGCACACGAGGATCGTTCGGTTCTATAGTGAACTCGAAGGCGCCTAGACCACGCTTCCTTCAAACTTGACCGCTGGTCAGGTAGAAGTCGGAAGGAAGCGCTCAAATGGTCTCGACCAAAACAACAATGAATCTTCACGTCGGAATCAGTCCGTCATCGTTCGTTCTACTTCCCTTTCGGTGCGGTCCGCTCGTCGAGCAGACGTGCCAATCACCCTCACTTCACCTGGGATTCAAGAAGAAATTAAAGTCTCTCCAAGGAAAGATCCTTCGAACTGGCGATACATTCAATTCGAACCTGGACGGTAACCATGACTGATGTGGCGAAAGGTAGTTCCGACTCAACACGTACTCACGGGCGCCACGACGTGCGTCGAAGTACCTTCCTTGATCCTTCTGACGGCGGCCGCGCGCGTTCGTTAGTTCAACGGGTTGCTCGGGGCCACGACGTCATCGGCGTGATCATCGCCATAGTCGTTTCGTTCGTCCTGGTGGCACTCGTCATCGCCGCGCTGGGCCTCTTGATTACTCACGTCCTCGCGCACGGTTCACTTGGCGCGTGGGATCACCACGTGAGTCGTTGGTTCGACAAGCAGCGCTGGCGAACGATGAACCGATTCAGCGGCGACGCGACCGACCTCGCCGACACGTTCGAGGTAGCCGGTGGTGCCGCGATCGTTACGGTCATCGTTCTCATTCGACGGTGGGGACGCCACGCGTTCCTCCTCGTCGCCAGTTTGGCCATCGAACTCTCGGTCTTTCTCGCCGTGAACTCGATCGTCAAGAGACCACGTCCGACCGTGCACCACTTAGGGGGCACGCCTTCGACGTACGGCTATCCCTCAGGTCACACCGCCGCGACCGTCGTCCTTTTTGGCGGCATCGTCATCCTCGTCTCGGTCGCGACGAAGCATCGGCTTCCGCGAATCGTGGCGTGGGTTGTCGCCGTCGCGATGACGTTGGCTGTGGGACTCTCTCGCGTCTACCGCGGCGAGCACTACCCGACCGACGTGATCGCTGGCGCGCTCTTGGGTCTTGGCTCCTTGGCGGCCGGCGTCTTCATCATCCGCGTTCTTGGCGTCAACCGTCCCGACAGTCCGCACGCCAAGAACTCCCCGTCGTCCAAACGTGCAGGCCTGAAAGAGGCGCCACAGTGACGTCCGTCGCCGTCATTGCTCATCGGAACAAGACGCTGGGCGGCGGTCTCGCGGAGTTGAGGACCGTCTTGGCGGAGAAGGGCGTCTCCGATCCACTGTGGTACGAAGTGCCCAAGAGCAGCAAGGCTCCAAAGTTCGCGCGGCAAGCTGTCGCGGACGGTGCGGACCTGCTCTTCATCTGGGGTGGGGACGGGACCGTCCAACAGTGCGTCAACGCCGTCGCGGGAAAAGCCGTGGACCTGGCGATCTTGCCCGCAGGTACGGCAAATCTGCTCGCGAACAATCTGGAGATCCCCATCGATCTCCGTGGCGCCGTCGAGGTTGGCCTCAACGGCGACCGGCGAATCTTGGACGTTGGCGTGCTGAACGGTGAACGATTCGCCGTCATGGCCGGCGTTGGTTTTGACGCCATCATGATGCGCGACGCCGACGGCGAGTTGAAGAGCCACCTTGGCCGTTTGGCCTACGTCTGGACCGGTGTTCGCGCCACCCACATGACGTCACGCAAGGTCCGCATCGAGCTCGACGGTGAACCATGGTTCAAAGGAAAGGCGAGTTGCGTGTTGCTCGGCCAAATGGGCAACTTGGCGAGCGGCATCGTCGCTTTTCCCGGGGCCCGCCCCGATGACGGGCTCCTCGAGATCGGCGTCGTCACGGCGGAGAACGCGCTGCAGTGGGCGCGAGTGCTCAGTCGACTGGTGGTCGAGGACGCCAAGCATTCACCGCTCGCACAAATGGGCCAAGGGCGCAAGATCGACATCAAGCTCGATCGACCAACGACGTATGAACTCGACGGCGGTGCGCGAACGGCGAAAAAGAGGTTTCGGGCAACGATCGAACCCGGGGCCATCACGATCCGGGTTCCACAGAAGGAGAAGCCGTGAGTAGCGCTTCGCTCGTTCCAGAGACTCGAAGTCTCACCGGTGACGACGCGTGGAAGGTGCTCAAGCAAACTGGTTGGGGCCGCCTCGCGAAGGACGCCTTCAAGCGGTTGCGCGTAGCCGACGGCTTCAGTCACGCCCGATCGCTCGCGTTCATGGTCTCGCTCGTCGCCATCGAAGGACTGATCGGCTTGGTCGGACTTGCGAGCGTTCTCCATAAGGGCAGCGTGACCGCGATGATCGACGCCACGCTGCATCGCACCGTTCCTGGTCCCGCCGGGCGTGTGCTCACCACCGCCGTCACTCAGGCACACCTCGTCGCGGCGACCCATCATTACAACGCCCTCATCTTTGGCCTCATCGGCGGCGTGATCGTAGCGACGACGGCCATGGGCCAACTCGAGCGTGGACTCAACCGCATCTATGGGGTCGAGCAAGACCGCCCGACCCTAAAGAAGTACGGGCTTGCCCTCATCTTCGCGCTGAGCGTCGGCGCACTCTGCGCTGCGGCGTTCGTGTGTCTCGCGGCCGGTCGGAGTCTCTTTCACACGACGAACAACGCCGCACTCTCGTCATCCTGGGCCATCGTTCGCTGGCCGCTCGGCGTGGGCTTGACCGCCATCGCCGTGACCGTGCTCTTTCGCTATTCGCCACGACGTCGCCAACCACAGTTGTCGTGGTTGGCTTTCGGCTCTGGGGTGTCAGTGTTCTTGTGGGGGTTGGCGACGGCCCTCTTAGGCCTCTTCTTCTCGCGAAGCTCTTCGTTCGGCTCGACGTACGGTCCCCTTGCCGGTGTGGTGGCGCTCCTCGTATGGAGCTTGTTATCGAGCATCGCGTTGTTTTACGGAGCGGCAATCGCAGCCCAACTCGAAGCGGTCAGATCCGGTGCGTCCACACCGCAGGACGCACAAAAAGTAGTCGAATCAGATCCGGCGACTGATCGAGGAACGGTAGCGTCGTCGTGACGACCGAGAACGCGCAAGGCCCTGCTATGGACCCGCAAGAAGCGATAGCCAACGGACGGCGCACGCTCGAGGGCGTCGTGGGCATCCCCGCGACGGAGGGAAACCGGGTCACGGTCCTGCGCAACGGGCAACAGATCTTTCCCGCGATGCTCGAGGCCATTGACGGCGCGGAGCACACCATTGACTTCCTGACCTTCGTCTACTGGAAGGGTGAGATCGGCACCGAGATGGCCGGTGCCCTCTCACGACGGGCTCGATCAGGGGTCCGCGTTCGGGTGCTCTTGGACGCCTGGGGGTCGCATCCCATCGAAGAACATCTCATCGACGAGATGAAGAGCGCCGGAGTCAAACTGCGATGGTTTCGCCCCCTCAGTCGACTACACGTCCACGACGTCAATCACCGCACGCACCGCAAAGTGCTCGTGGTCGACGAGTCGATGGGCTTCACCGGTGGCGTGGGCATCTCCGATCTCTGGCGCGGTGACGCGCGCGACGAGCACGAATGGCGTGACACCCACTTCAAGGTCGAGGGCCCCGCCGTCGACGGACTTCGCGCCGCGTTTCTGGACAACTGGGCGGAGACCGACCCGACCATCTTCGAGGCCGAGTTCGACCGCTTCCCGAGCCAGCCCGCGCCCGGCGACAGCACGGTGCAGTGTGTGCGCGGCTCGTCGGCGACGGGCGGCAGCGATCTGCGCAGCGTCTTTCAGACTCTCTTGCAGTTGGCCACACGACAACTTCGCGTGACAACCGCCTACTTCGTTCCCGACGACGATCTCACGAAGCGTCTCCGTGACGCCGCCGGGCGTGGCGTTCGGGTGCAGATCCTCCTTCCGGGACCTTTCGCTGACAAGCGTTTCGTCCAACTCGCCGCGGAGACGGATTACGAGGAACTCATTGAGTCCGGCGTCGAACTTTGGAACTTCCAGCCCTCGATGATGCACGCGAAGATCATGACGGTGGACGGTCTCATCGCCAACGTCGGCTCGGCTAATTTCAACACCCGATCCCTCAACTCCGACGAGGAGATCAACATGGTTATCTTCGATCCTTCGATCGCGCGCACGCTGGACGACCACTTCGAGAAGGATCTCGAACGGAGCGTGCGAATCGACGCGCAGCGCTGGAAGAAGCGTTCACTGTTTCAGCACGCCAAAGAACAACTCGTCGCTCCCTTGCGACCGGTTTCATAGGAGTCCACCCCAATGCTCATACTGTCAATCACGCTTCTCGTCATCGTGATCCCTGGTCTCGTCGCAGGTTTCATTGCCTACCGATGGCCCCAGAGCGCACCGACAGCGCCCAAGCTCGACGTCGAAACCGTACAGAGTGAAGTTCGTAAACATCCGGGCGGAGCCGGGTTCGTGCGCTCGCGGCTCGATCCGAACTCCGTGACCGGCCTGGTCTTGACTGCGGGCGTCATCTTGTTCGTCGTCGGCACGGCCGCCGTGGCGATCGTCCTACTCATGATTCACACCAACTCCGGATTCGCAAGACTGGACCGCAGCGCCAGCTTGTTCGGCGCGCACCACGCGACGGCACTCTCCACCCGCGTCTTGAAGGTGTTCACCCAACTCGGCGGAGCGCTCGTGCTCGTCCCGCTCGGCGTGGTCGTCGCGATCGTCGAATGGATACGCCAGCGATCCCTCGCAATCGTCACGTTCCTCGTCCTCGTCGTCGGAGGGCAGTTTCTCGTCGCCAACACCATCAAGAGCATCGTGGGTCGCGCCCGACCCACCTTCGATCAGCTGACCGGCTTTTCTGGGACGTCGTTCCCGTCCGGGCACGCCGTGGCGAGCGCCGCGTGCCTGGCGGCGTTCGCGCTGGTCATCGGCCGACGACGTTCCCTACTGGTGAGGTCGATACTTGCGGGTCTCGCCGTCGGTCTCGCCACCGGCATCGCGTGGGTCCGGGTCATGCTCGGTGTGCACTGGCTGACCGACGTGCTCGGCGGATTGGCGCTCGGTTGGGCGTGGTTCGCCCTCTGCTCGATTGCCTTCGGTGGCTATCAGCTTCGATTTGGTGCTCCCGCAAAGACCGCCGCACAAGCGATAGTCCCTCAAAGTACGTCGCGCGAAGATTCCCGTTGACCGCTGAACTGACTGTTAACGGGGTACGTCGAAGTTGAAGATGGACGAGTCGTACGCGTTGTACGACTCATAGTCGAGCAGGTCGTAGAGGTCCGCTCGATGTTGCATCTCGTCGAGCATGGACACGAGGTTTCCCTCACGCGTGATGGTGTCGAGCGCGCGCACGGCACTCCCCATAGCGAGACGCAAAAGCGACACCGGAAAGATCACGATGTTGACGCCAACGTCGGCCAGTTGGCTCGTGGTGAAGAGCTCGCTCTTGCCGAATTCGGTCATGTTCGCCAACATCGGTACGTCGATCGCGGCGCGAATCGTCTCGAACTCTTTGAGGTCGACCATCGCCTCGGGAAAGATCGCGTCGGCGCCGGCGTCCACGAGTGCCTTGGCTCGATCCACCGCGGCGCCTAAACCGTCAATTGCACGGATGTCGGTGCGGGCCATGATCAGAAGATTCGCGTCACGCCGCGCAGTGACCGCCGCTCGGATCCGTCGAATGGCGGATCCCTCGTCGACGACTTGCTTCCCGTCGAGGTGCCCGCACCGTTTCGGATTGACCTGATCTTCGATGTGCAGACCCGCAACCCCACTGTCCTCCAACGTCTGAACGGTTCGAGCGACGTTCATGGGTTCGCCGAAGCCGGTGTCCGCGTCGACGAGCGTCGGAAGATCGGTGACGCGAGCGATCTGACCACTTCGAGTGGCGACCTCGCTCAGCGTCGTGAGCCCAATGTCAGGTAGACCAAGATCGGCGGCGAGGACCGCGCCCGAGACGTACACGCCGTCGAAGGCCTTTCGCTCAATCAATTTTGCTGAAAGTGGATTGAAGGCACCGGGCAGGACGAGGAGTTCACCCGTCGCGAGGCGTGTCCGAAAGTTCTCGCGCTTCTTTTCGGGACTGATCCGCGAGTACAGCACTAGATAAGTCCCTCGGGCTCGGGCACCGACGCCAAGAGTCCGGGCCGAGCGGTGAAGTTGAGCTGCGCGAAGTCGGCGTCCGCCATGTCGGGCAGGCGCTGCGCCGCAACAAGGAAGCGCTCGATCTCTTCATCCTCCAGCACGTCACGAGCGAGCGAGCGGAACTTGGCCACGTACTGCTCACGTCCGAAGGGCCGTGCGCCGAGCGGATGGGCGTCGGGTAGCGCGATCTCATCCGCGATCGTCGTGCCGTCCTTCAAGGTGATCTCGACGCGGCCACCGTACGCCTTCTCCCGAGGGTCGACGGAGAGATAGCGACGGGACCACTCGGGATCTTCCACCGTCGACACCTTTTTCCAGAGTCGAACGGTGTCGGGACGCGTCGATCGCTCGTGCGCGTAGGAGTCGACGTGGTGCCACGACCCGTCTTGGAGGGCCACGGTGAAGATGTACGGCACCGAGTGGTCGAGCGTCTCTCGCGACGCGTTCGGGTCGTACTTCTGCGGGTCGTTCGCGCCCGAGCCGATCACGTAGTGCGTGTGGTACGAGGAGTGGATGACGACGCTCTCGATCTGGTCGCCGTCGAGCAACTCGGGGTGTTCGTCGTGGAGCTTTCTCGCCAAGTCGATCCAGGCCTGCGCTTGATATTCGGCGGAGTGCTCTTTCGTGAAGCTCTCGAGAATGCTTCGCTTCGCTTCGCCGCGTCCCGGCAGCGACACCGTGTACGAACCGTCGGGTCCGTCGAGCAGCCACGCGATCACGCCGTCTTCGCCTTCGTAGATCGGCGCCGGTGACGTCTGGCCTCGCATCGCGCGGTCGACGGCCTCGATGGCGACTTTGCCCGCGAACGCCGGCGCGTACGCCTTCCACGTGGAGATCTCGCCCTTGCGTGATTGACGAGTGGCCGTCGTCGTGTGCAACGCCTGACCGACCGCTTGGTAGATCGTCTCCTCGTCGAGACCGAGCAGCGTGCCGAGACCCGCCGCCACGCTTGGGCCCAAGTGCGCGACGTGATCGATACGGTGCTCGTGCAATGAGATCGATCGCGCGAGCGCGATCTGTATTTCGTAACCCGTCGCGACCGCCCGCACCACCTCTACGCCGGTGAGGGCGCGAGCGTCGCCGACGTGCTGGGCTACCGCCAGGATCGGCGGAATGTTGTCGCCGGGGTGCGAGTACTCGGCCGCCAAGAACGTGTCGTGAAAGTCGAGTTCACGAACGGCCACGCCGTTGGCCCACGCCGCCCACTCCGGCGAGACGCGAACGTCGGGCGTCGTGCCGACTACCGTGCTGCCTGGAGAGAAGCGATGGCGCGTGGCCTGGGCGCGAGCGGCCACGACGGGGCTTCGAAGCAGCGACGCGGCGGCCACCGCCGCGTTGTCGATGACGCGGTTGATCACCATGTTGGTCACGTCCTCGGTCACCGCGACCGGGTCAACGGCCACCGCCGCGATCTTCCACGCCAACTGGTCCTCGCGAGAGAGCTCTTCCTCACTCCGATAGACGCGTACTTTGTGATCGATCACTCGATTCCTTTCACTAGGGGCCTGGGTGAGTTCGGGCTACCGCGTTATTGGGCGAAGGGACGCTGTCCCAGACGACGAACGAGTTGCCAGCGAATCGGCGATCGAAACGAGGCGGACTGGGCGTGAGTGTGGTCATGGCAGTCGCTTCGTAATCGCCGCGCTCGCCCGCTTCAACTCCAAGATGCACCACTCCACCTTCTCTTCATCGAGTTCCGCCGCCGGACCCGACACTTGCAGTGACGCCTCCAACGTTCCCTCTTGAGAGAAGACGGGAACCGCAACCGACGCTGAACCGAGATCGCGCTCGCTAATGCTGTAGACGAAACCTAGGTCGCGAATCTCTTTCAAGCTATTGGCAAACTCCTGCTCGGTGACAATCTGTCCGCTCGCCAAACGAATCTCTGGAACTCCTTCCAGAAGTGTCGCGACCTCCTCGGCCGTCATCGCGGCGGCGAAGATCCGAGCGCCCCCCAGATACAAGGGCGTTGATTCGCCGACCGGGAGGAGATAGCGAAGGGGTGCCGTGCCCTCGACACGCAGCACCATAACCTGGGCGAGGTCCACGCGAATCGCGAGCGACGACATCAAACCACTCGCGGCCGTGAGTTCCTGCAGAATCGGTTGGGTTATCTGGTTCAAACTGCTCGTGACGTGAAACGAGAAAGCGTTCATCACCGAAGTGACGCCCACGGTGTAGCCGTAGCGCTCTTGACTGACGTAGCCGTACTGCAGCATCACGCTCAATATTCGCTGGGTCGTCGCGAGGTGGATCCCCGACTCCGACGCGATGTCCGTCAGTCGCATGGGGACGCGACTCTGTCGAAGGATGCGAAGGATGTCGAACGTGCGCTCGAGTGAGCGCATGGAACTCGAGCTCGTGATTCGATTGGTGGCGGCCACTAGGGGCCACCCGACGTTCGCCCGCGGACCTTGGCCGACCTCGCGAGCACCGAACGATCAACGCTTGTCACGTGGTTCTTTCGAATCGACTGACAGTTCCGTCCTCGCGCTCGAGACGATCGGGTCCGTCCAGGGTGACAACGCTCCCTCGTACGCCTTCGGTCCGAGGCGAAAGTGTTGGGCCTGCTCTTCGGTCTCAATGAACGGTAGGTCCATCGGAAAGAGTGCCGCGCCACGCGGTCGCGGTCCGGCTTTGGACACGTGACCCCACAGTGAGTGGCCCACGACCTCTTCCGCGAGCACCGCCGCCTCGATAAGTCGATCGATGTCGATGCCGGTGGGAACACCCAGCTCGTTCAACAGGTCCACGAGATCCTCGGTCGGAATCATACGCGTCATGCGACCATGACCTCCGTAGGGGCACCCGCCCATCCCGCCGATGGAAGTGTCGAGCACGAGCGTCTGGTTCTTCGTGAGGACCTTCAGTGCCTCGTACGCCGACAGCATCGCCGTGCCGCGAGCGTCGTGCAGGTGAAGATGGAAACGCTCGATCTCGGGCCAGCGCTCTTGGATCGCTCGAAGTTGCGACGCCACTTGGTCGGGCACGTTCCAGGCCATCGGGTCACCGATCCACACCTTGTCGACCGACACGCCCGCCGCGGTCCAGAGATCGTGCTGGCGCTCGAGCATCTCCATCCGATACGCCTCGTCAAAGGGGCCGAGCCAGTTCGAGCCCCACGCGGCGTTGATCGCCATGCCCGCAGTCGTGGCGCCCGAGGCGACGGTGCGTTCGATGACGCCTGGCCAGAGGTCGATCTCGTCTTGCTGTGATCGGTTGGTGTTGCGGCGTACGAAGACGTCACAGAGGTGAACGAAGGTGCGGGGAAACTCTTGGGACTCGCTCAGTGGCGGCATGTACTGGCTCATGCGCTCGCGGCCGCGCTCGTTGAGAGCGAGTGCGGTGTAGGTGACGCCGTCCATCGGTGTGAAGCGCGTGACCAGTTCGTCGACGTGGGCCATCTGCGGGGTCCACTTGGGGCTGACGAAGGATCCAACGACGATCGTTTTGAGCCCCGTGCGCGACAGCGCGTCTAACAACTCGATCTTCGCGTCCAGCGTGATCGCCGCGCTCTCGATCTGCATGCCTTCGCGCATGCCTTCTTCGATGATCTCGACCTTCGGATACGAATCCTGGCGCGTCACGCGTGCCCCTCCTTGCTTCCTACAGCATTCCAGTCCTGGGCCACCCTAAACGGCGTGATGGTCATGGAGGCTTTCGATCTCTTCGCTGGAGTAGCCGAGTTCACTGAGGATGTCGCGCGTGTGCTGACCAAGGCGAGGAGGTGGGAGTGTGGGAGAGAGCCTTTGGCCGTTCACGTGCACGCCACTTCCGAGTACTTGAACACTCTCGCGTCCACCCACGTGGACTTCGACGTCGTGCACGAGTCCACGAACCTTGATCTGTTCTTGGTGCAGGGCCTCGTCGACGTTCAACAGACGTCCCGCGGGCACACTCACTTTCGCTAAGAGCTCTTCCCACTCCGATGCTCGGCGCTCGGTCAACGCCGAGTCCAGTTCTGACGTCAGCTCTGCTCGATTTCTCTTGCGCTCGGCACGAGTGAGGAATCGATCGTCGGTGATGAGGTCTTCGCGAGCGCACGTCCGACACAGGGCCTCGAACTGCTTTTGGGTGTTGGTGGCAATGTTGAGCGGACCGTCACTCGCCTGGAACGTTCCCGACGGTGACGACGCGGCGTTGTCGTTGCCGTGTCGAACGGCGTCACGGCCACTGATGAGTTGCTCGGAAATGACCCAACTCATGGAGGTGAGCGCCGCTTCGAGCATCGAGACGTCGAGAAAGACGCCGGTCTGATTGGCAGATCGTCCGACGAGTGCCGCGCAGATGGCCATCGCGGCCACGTAGCCACCGAGTGCGTCGCAGATGGGAAAACCCACGCGGACGGGTCCGCCCGACGCGAGACCGGTGACGGCCGCCATCCCGGCGAAACCCTGGATGATCTGGTCGTACGCCGTGCGTTCGGCGAGCGGACCGGTCTGGCCGAATCCGGACACGGCGCAGTACACGAGTTGGGGGTTGATCTCGTGGATTCGCTCCCACGAGAAGCCGAGACGCGCGAGGACACCGGGTCGCATGTTCTCGAGGAGCACGTCGGAAGCGCGAAGGAGGCGCTCGAAGACCTCCGCGCCCTCGTCGCTCTTCAAGTTCAGCGTTATCGATCGCTTCCCCGCGTTCTGCGCAAGGAAGGAGGGTCCCATCGACGCGGCCTTCAGGCCCTCGTCGTCCCCGAACTCTCTCGAGAGATCGCCGGTGTCGGGGATTTCAATCTTGGTGACGTCGGCGCCCATCAGGCTCAGCTGATACGCCCCGAAAGGACCCGCGAGTACGGTGGTCAGGTCCAGCACTCGGATGCCACCAAGCAGTTCAGTCACGATTCGGTCCTCACGTGCGAGCCTGGCGTCGGCGATAGTCAGGCGATAAGTGGATCTGCATAGTGTCCGTGCACGACGTGCACTTCAAGCCAACGTTCAGTCCTTCGCCATGCAGACGACTCAGCGTGGGATGGTCAACGGATAGACCGCTGACCATCCCCCACTAAGCGAACAGCTGCTTCTACGTGACTAGCCTTCCTTCGCTACCACGGTGGCCAACTGCGCCGGAGTGATGTACGCCCTCGTGACGTTGTTGAGGCTGGCGTCAAAGCCCAGCATCTGGAAGCCACTGAAGACGTTGTGGAACTTGTTGAAGTCGTCGCTTCCTGACGCCCCGTTGTAGTTGATCTTCCTCTTCAACTTGAGCAGATGCACGCACGAGGCGTAGGTACCACACACCGTGCCCGGCGGGTCCGAGACCAACGTCACGTCCTTCACCCACTTCTTCGGGTCGGTGGACTTGGCCATCGTCATCGCGAGTGACGCGATCACGATCGAGTCGTACTCGTTGAACGTCGTGGGCAAAATCGTCGTGGTCTTCCATACCGCCTTGTAGTCAGCGAGGAAGTGACTGTACGCACCGTTGGCAGTGGTCGGGGTCGCCGGGAGCGCCGCAATCAAGTCCGTCGAGGCCGTGGGACCGAACGACTTGGCGTACGCACCCTGGGGCGCCGACTGCAGGTCGTCACCGATCCACGGCGTCGTCATGTAACCAAGTTGCTGACCGTCCGAGAACAAGGTCGCGGCGGTCTGGGTGTCCATGGAGTCAAAGATGACCTGGGGCTTGTTGGCAAACGCGCTCGTGAGTTCCGAGCTGTAGGACGACTGACCGGGCGTCAACGTGATGTTCTGTTGAATCGTGCCACCCAGCGCCTTGTAGGCCGCCTCGAGTGGAGCGATGAAGCCCTGTGAGTTCGCCGAGTTGTCGAAGATCAACGACGCCGTCTTCCAACCCTTGCTGATCGCGTACTGCGCCATCGCGATTGACTCGTTGGAGTCAGACGATGAAGTGCGAAACACGTACGGGAAGGTCATGTTGTCGAGTGTGGTGAGACCACCGACCATGAAGTCAACGACGTTGTTCGGCTTGAACTGACCGATGACGGCTTCGATCGTTGGCGAGAACGGCCCGACGATAACCGTCGGGTGGCTCAGCTCCAACTTGCGAAACGCTGGCAGCGCGTCCACGGAGTCGGCCGCGTCGTCGACGTACGAACTCTTCAGCTGGTGACCGAGCACGCCACCGTGGTGGTTGACCTCGTAGATACCAACGGACACGCCGTGCGTCCCCCAGCTCGAGAGCAGCGACTTCGATCCCGTGAACGGAAAGATGCCCCCGACGACGAGCGGCTTCGAACCGGCGCTGGCCGAGCCAGCACTCAGTCCCACGCCGGCCATCGAGGTCACCATCGCCAGGACCACCATTGTTCTGGCACCCCCACGACGACCTACTAACTTTCTAATGAATTTCATCTGGTACTTCCCCCTTTTTTCCTTTTGCTTACTTCAAGTTTGTGGGAATTTCCCACTGTTACGAATGAGTAGCCCCGGCTCGACCGAGGAAGATGGCGGCCAAGTCAAGTTCGGCGATCTCCTTCGCCGGACCGTGCACGTGGTTGGTCCCGGCGATGAAGATGTGCACAAAGTCAGAGTGCTTCAGCGCGCGTTCGACGTTCTGTTCGACCACCAAGACCGCGGTGCCAGACTTGGTGATCAGGTCGATCTGATTCCACACGACGTCGGTGTACGCCGGCGAGAGTCCCGCCGTTGGTTCGTCCAAGACGATGACGGTCGGATCGACCATGAGGGCGCGCGCGATCGCGAGGAGGTTCTGTTGACCGCCCGACAACAAGCCGGCCTTCTTGGTGCGGGCTTTCTTAAGGTCGGTGAAGATGTTCAAAATCTCTTCCAATCTCGCGTCCGTGTTGCCCTTGACGGCGAAGCCCCCGACCTCCAAGTTTTCGTTGACCGTCAGCGTCGCAAAGACGTTGTCGTTCTGCGGTACGTACACCAGACCGTTACGCGGAATGAGGTGACCGGGCATCTTCGTGATGTCGACGTCGTTCACGACGATGTGTCCCTTCGTGGGGCGCAAGATCCCCACGAGGGTTTTCGCGAAGGTGGACTTTCCGGCGCCGTTCGGCCCGATGATCGTCGTGATCGTGCCAACCTCCGCGGAGAGTGTGATGTCGTTGATGATGGTCTGGCGTCCGTAGCCGGACGTGACGTTCTCAGTTAGTAGTGCTGGCACTGATCACCTCTCCTAGATAGGCCTGGACGACCTCGGGGTTCGCCCGCAACTCGCTCAGTCGGCCCGTAGCGAGCGTCTTACCTTCAGCCAAGACGATGACGAAGTCACAGATCTTCTCCACGACGTTGAGGTTGTGCTCAACCATCAATACCGTCATGCCTTGGCGCTTCATGTCGAGGATGTAGCCGCCGATCCGCTCGATCAGCGCCGGGTTCACGCCCGCCATTGGTTCGTCG
>JGI20189J14885_1000029_pt1 | contig 46705 bp, 25 predicted proteins | sample NGESurdeep072012_10_FD_14885 | JGI IMG/M metagenome (IMG submission 14885) | reverse complement strand
TGACTCCGACAAAAATCAAATCCCCATCAAGGATGGGCCGGCCCGCCGTGCTCGCAAATGGATATGAACGAATCGTGGTCCGCAGGAGTGAGAAAAGCCTGGAAGTCCAGAACTGTGCGGCAATTCTTCTCAACCTCGGAGGTATTGTTTTGCTGCCGAGAGAGTTTTGAAAGCATCCATGACTGGTACGCGATTGCTCTTCCATAAATCTGTTGCAGACCAGGATTGCCAGGACCCGCATTCTTGAAATTTCGCTCGTAAATTGCAATCGACTGGGCGGCATCATCACGCGCAAGGTCATATCGCTTTTCGACAGCGTATAAGTTGCCGAGGTAAGCTAGCGTCGCCGCGAGTTCGGGCGCATCCTTGTTGGCGTCATAAACCGCGAGTGCTTGCTTGTAATATTGCTCGGCCTCCTCGTCCTTTCGCTGCGCCATGGCAAGATTCCCCATGCTCGTCGCCCACCGCCAACGCTCCTGTGGATGCGGAAACTTCCCCACCGGCAGAAGAAGATCCCGTTCTTTATTTAGCTGGCCCTCTGCGCCGGAATAATCTGCCTTACTCAAGTCTGCCTGGGCTAGATCTAGTGTGGTCCAAAACTCGTACTGGAAAAGTATCTCAGCGCGGTCGGCGTCGCGGTCCGCCGGACTGCCGAAGGTCACCATCACGAAAGTCTGCGCCGTCACCGCCTTCCCGTCCACTTCGAACGGGTGGAACTTCCACCTCTTTACATTCTCAAGGGCCGCCTGAACCAGCATCGGATGTCCTGAAACTAAACGGATCCCCGAAACCGCTCCAGATTCATTAATCGTGACCTCCAAAATGACGTCGCCCTGGATGCGCGCTTGCTCAGCCAAAGGCGGATAGGCTGGCGAAGGCTTGCTAATAATGTGTTTCGCGGCTTCATCAGGCGGAACGCGTGTGAAAGCGCCTTGACCGAACGCAGCGACAGCCAGAACTAAAACAATGATGATTCGTCGCATATCGGGTCATTATATTGGCAAAGTTTGTTGCGAGTGTGAAGGTTGATCAGTGCTCGGACATTTCCTCCTTTTCTAAAACAGGTCACTTCCCGCCAGTTTGAGGCGAAGAACCTTAACTCATCCGTACATGTCCGGAATACTCGCCCACAGGTCCTGATTCCAGCTTGGACTATCCACGCGAACCGTCGAAAATGAAGTTGAGGGTACTGCTTGCGAATAAGGCTTCTTCGCCACGCGATTGTTCTCCCGACAGCTTTGCTTCTGTTGTTGGCAGGCTGCGGAGGCGGCTCGTCCGCGCAACCTGGCGGATCGCTCACTAGTTCCGGCGGCGGCAGTGGCGGATCGGGCGGCGGATCTGGAGGTGGTGGAGGGAACGGCGGCGGGGGAACACAGAAAAGTGCTTGCAGCGTTATTCCAGCGGGCCAGGGATCGTCACTGAATGGCTTTCGCCCGTTTCCGGCTACCGATCTTTGGAACCAGGATATTTCTGCCTCGGCGGTTGATCCGAATTCCAGTGACATTATCAGCTTTATCGGTCCTAGCATCGGATTGCATCCTGACTTCGGCGCGGGTTTGTACGCGGGATCGAGTATCGGCATTCCATATACGGTGGTGAGCGGATCTCAGGCCTTAGTCAATATTAAGTTCACGGCTTATGGCGACGAGAGCGATTCCGGCCCCATGCCGATTCCCGCAAATGCTGCGATTGAGGGTTACCCAAATCCAGGAAGCGGTGATCGGCATGTGCTTGTGCTCGATAACAGCAACTGCTTTCTATATGAACTCTACAATTCGGTTTCGAATTCCGACGGCACGTGGAACGCGGATTCGGCTGCGGTCTGGGATCTTGAAAACGACGAGCAGCGCCCGTGGACGTGGACCTCGGCGGATGCTGCCGGCCTGCCAATCTTTCCCGGACTGATCCGCTACGACGAAGTTGCGAGTGGGAACATTCAACACGCCGTTCGGTTCACTCTGCCACAGAGCCGCGCGGCCATTGTCCCTCCCGCGTCTCATTGGGCTTCGAATTCTACCGCACAGTTCGCCGCACCGATGGGAATGCGTTTGCGGCTGAAGGCAAGTTACGACATTTCTCAGTTCTCGCCGAATGTTCAAGTTATCCTTACCGCGCTCAAGCGCTACGGCATGATCATGGCCGATAATGGCAGCGCCATGTACCTCAGCGGCGCGCCCGACGACCGATGGGATAATAACGACCTGCATAATTTGTCGGAGGTGCCCGCGTCCGCTTTTGAGGTCGTACAGATGAGCCCGGTTTATTCGGCCGCGAACATTCCCCAGGGATCGGCCCCGATCATCACCAGTTTCACCGCCAGTGCAACAACCGTGAGCGCCGGCACGCAAGTCACGCTCAACTGGCAGGCATCGGTCGCGTCCTATTATGTTGTGTCCCCACAAGTGGGCGCCGTCAGGGGCAATACCGCGACGGTTTCTCCGGCGCAAACGACTGTCTATACCCTCTACGCTACCAATCAATATGGCCGGACAAGTTCCTTGCTGACCGTCACTGTGCATTAATGTGGTGGATTTGCGCCAGGGCATCCACGGCTGCTGTTCCCCAACCACTTCCCGCCCCCTCCCCCCTTTGTTGCCGATATATGGGAATCATAGATTTAGACGACGCGAAAATTTGCGATCTCTTGTTATGAATGACTTGCAGGTAAAATATCCATCTCAAAGGACTTATGGGTTTCTGGGTTAAGTTTGGGTAATTTAGGATGAATTTCGGGCCTCCTTAATATGTCCTAAGCCAGTTATGAGGGATTTGAGAAATGAGGTCAACACTAGGAAGGGCATAAGGCGGTGCGATGAAGGTCGTCTTTGCCGTGGCTCGCGGGCGACGGCAGCCCGGATATTGGCAGGATCGTATCTGAGGGGAACGTCCCGTCTGTCCCCGGATTTCCCCGCCGGATTTCCCCCGGATTTCCCCGCCATGGGCGGGTTGACTCACTTCAGGGCGCGGCATAAAATTCTCCCTCCTTATGAACGTGGCCCAGTGAGCGAAGAAAGAGTTTCGCACTACCGCATTCTGGAAAAGCTCGGTGCGGGCGGCATGGGTGAGGTCTATAGAGCTGAGGACACCCGCCTCAAGCGCGCCGTAGCCCTGAAATTTCTCCCTCCAGAGCTGGCTCGCGGCGCGCAGGCGCTGGAACGTTTTGAGCGCGAGGCACAGGCGGCTTCCGGACTGAATCATCCTAATATCTGCACTATTTACGACATTGGCGAACACGAAGGCCGGCGTTTTATCGTGATGGAGTGTCTGGAGGGCGACACTCTGAAGCAGGTCATCGTCGCAGGCCGTCTCGATACCCAGCGCACGCTAGACCTCGCCACTGAGATCGCCGACGCGCTCGACGCCGCCCACCACAAAGGCATAGTTCATCGCGACATCAAGCCGGCTAACATTTTCGTCACCGCGCGCGGCCAGGCGAAGATTCTTGATTTCGGTTTGGCGAAACTGACCGCAGCTTCCGGCGGACCCGACCCGACGGGCGCGCCTGCAATCAATGACGCGGCGACCATTGCCGCCACGGCCCGCGATCTCACCACTCCGGGCGCGGCCATGGGTACCGTGGCCTACATGTCCCCCGAACAGGCCCGCGGTGAAGATGTGGATGCACGCACGGATCTGTTCAGCCTCGGCGTGGTTTTATACGAGATGGCCAGCGGCCGCCAGCCTTTTGCCGGCAAAAGCACCGCCATCATCTACCACAAGATTTTGGCGGAAAATCCTCCGCCGGTGACCCGGCTCGATCCTAACCTTCCGCCCGAGTTCGACCGCATCATCGGCAAATGTCTGGAAAAAGATCGTGATCTTCGGTATCAAAGTGCGTCTGAAATTCGCGCCGACCTGAAGCGTCTGAAGCGCGACACCAGTTCTGTACACTCGGGCGCCATTCACGAATTGTCGCCGAGCACCTCGCAGACTCCCCCCGCAGTCCCGTCTAATAACGTCTCTGCGACGCATACACCGCCTCAGTCGCCCGCCGCGCGCGACTCTTCCGACTCCCAAATGGTCGCAACCCTGGCTGGCCGGCATAAGAAAAGTCTGTTCGCCGCAATGGCCGCGGTTATTAGCGCTCTCGCGGTGCTCGCTTACCTGTTCCGGCCCACGCTGCCGCCGCCTTCGGTTTCCGATTACACACAGCTCACCAATGACGCCGTTTCCAAAAATCTGATCGGCACGGACGGGACACGGCTGTACCTTGGCTTCAACTTCCCGGAGCAAATGTCGGTCAGCGGCGGAAACGTGTCGCGGATTCCCATCAGTTCCATGGGCGCCCAATTTGGAATCTCAAGCGTCTCGCCGGACGGGTCAAAGTTCCTCGCCGAGCAGTCGAATAGCTTCAGCTCCGATTCCGGGCCTTTGTGGGCGTTGCCCACCCTGGGCGGCTCGCCCGTTCGCCTGGCCGATATTCAGGGCCTTGAGGGCGCGTGGTCGCCAGACGGTCAGAGGCTGGTTTATTCCAGCGGTAAGTCGCTTTACATGGCGAACGCCGAGGGCACCGGACCGCGCGAGCTGGCAAAATTGCCGGGCGTGCCGACGCTCGAGGCAACTCTCATTACGGCGCCGGCATGGTCGCCCAATGGGCGGGAGATTTCCCTCAGCCTGGCCGATCCCAAGACCCAGCTCAACTATCTCTGGCAGGTTTCGGCGGACGGCGCGAACCTCCATGAGATGTTCCCCGGCTGGCATGAGGCGACCGGCGAATGCTGCGGCGCCTGGATGCCGGATGGCCAATATTTTGTTTTCGTGTCGCAAGGGCAGCTCTGGGCCCGGCGCGAGACGGGCAGCTTCTTCTACAAAGTGAGCCGCGAACCGGTGCAGCTGACGGCGGGAACGGTTTCTTACGGCGACCCGGTGCCGGGCAAGGATGGTAAGACGCTTTTTGCCGTCGCGCGCTTGCGCCGCGGAGAACTCGAACGCTATGACGCCCCCGCCAAAACCTTCGAATCTTTTCTAAGCGGCATGTCGGCGCAGGACGTGGCCTTCTCCAGAGACGGCGAGTGGATTGCCTACGTTTCTTTCCCCGAGGGAACACTCTGGCGAAGCAAACTGGATGGAACGGAAAAGCTCCAGCTCACCTCGCCGCCGTTTTACGCCATGCTGCCCCAGTGGTCGGCGGACGGAAAGGAAATTGTGTTCTACGACCGCGAACCCAGCAAACTGGAGCGGATTTATGAGATCTCGTCGGCCGGTGGCACGCCGCAAGAATTAATGCCCGACCAGCCCGGCCGGCAGGGCGATGGGGTGTGGTCGCCGGACGGTGATTCGCTGGCTTTCGCCGGGGTCTCTAATACTGGCGCAGCCGCGAATGAAGCTCCGTCTGCAATCCACATTCTGGATATGAAGAGCCGCCAGGTCACGACCCTGCCTGACTCTCAGGGACTCTTCTCTGCCCGCTGGTCGCCGGATGGGCGGTATCTTGTGGCCTTGCATTCAAATGCCAGCGATCTGATGCTTTTCGATTTCAAAACCCAAAAGTGGTCGCCGCTGGTCATGGGAGCTCTCAGCTATCCAAGCTGGTCTCACGACAGCCGTTTCGTTTATTACTTGCGGTTCGCCCAGAGCCGCCGATTGGAGCGCGTTGCCATCGCCGGCGGAAAAAGCGAGACGGTTGCCGTATTGGGAACAACAAACCGGCCGACGGGCGTTTTTGGCATCTGGTTCGGCCTGACCCCGGACGATGCGCCGCTGATCCTCAAAGACGCCGGCAGTACCGAAATTGTGAGCATGACCTGGCGCGCTCCGTAAAGACGCTCCCGCCGTGCAGGTGGCTGGCCCACCTTTGCGTTTTTTGAAGCTGTGAAAAAAGTCCTTAGTGAGTTAATGGAGGAGAGGAGGAGAAACTTGGGGACAGACGGGACGTTCCCCAATTTCTGCATTTTGCAACCTGCGCCGAAAAGCAGGCGTCCCCGAACCTGATCAAACAAACCGGGGAACGTCCCGTCTGTCCCCAGATTTCTTTGTCCCCAGATTTCTGTCCAGATTTCTGTCCCCAGATTTCTTTTTCACAGATTTCTTCACGGCCCAGAGGTTGCTGAGCGAAACATAACGGGATGCGTCCGACATTGGGAAAATCCCCACTCAAGCCAAAACCGGGCTTGAATGGGCCACCGTCGCATTGGGGTATCGGCCACGTACATTATAGATATCCGGCGATGCGAAGTTGGGGCGTCGCTGGTAACAACTGAAGGTGAGGCATCTGAATGGAGAGACGGGCGTCCCCGTCCGTCAGGTCGGGCAAGGACGCCCGACTCCCTACAGTAGGCTAGATTCGCGTGCCGATTTGTGTTTGCGGGGATACGGTGTGCAGCTTTGCCAATTTCGCTGGCTCGGTCTCACTCGTGGTGAACTCCAGCAGGCCATCGGAGATGGCTTCGAGGCTCGCGTTCGACCTTTCCAATACCATCATCAGGTACTTCCGGGCGACCGGGCGGTCTGCCGGATGTACTAACTTCCACCACCGCTTCACGGAGTCTTGAACGTCTCCCCGAGTCTTGGCGTCTTCGACCAGAGCGTCAATCAGTTTGTAAACTTTGCTCTTCACCGCCTGATACGAAACTGAAACTTCCTGACCCATAGTTTCTCCCCGAATGTCTGTGGCAATATCGGGGCCAAACTCTTTTTCCTAATCTTGCCAATACTTAGCGCCGAGCGGAGAGAACATTAATTCAGGTTCTGGGAGGAATAAAAACCATTAATATGAATTAACGTAGAGGAGGCGATTTTCACAAGAACATTCTGGTGGTAACTGGAGGGCAATGATTTCCGGGTAATGCTTATGGGTAGCTTGTTCTCGCCGAAAACTTTCAATTTTTCTATCTCACGGCTTCGAGTCAAACTGCATGGACGACATATGGATGGAAGAGGCGCTGCTCGCAGCGCAGGAAGCGCTCAACATCGGCGAAGTACCCGTTGGCGCGGTCGTTATCTTCGACGATAAAATCGTAGGCCGTGGGTGGAACCGGAACCTTAGCGACCGCGATCCCAGCGCTCATGCCGAGATCATCGCATTACGAGAGGCCGGCGCCACGACCGGGAATCACCGCCTGATCGGCTGCGAGCTATTTGCTACAATTGAACCCTGCGCGATGTGTGCGGGCGCGATGGTTCATTCGCGGTTGAAACGATTGGTTTTCGGTGCTGACGACCCCAAGGCTGGCGCAGCCCATTCGGTGATGCAGGTGCTCAATCACCCTCAACTGAATCACAAGATGGAAGTTCGCGGTGGAGTGCTCGCTGATCGGTGCGCGGAATTGTTGAGGGAATTTTTTCGAGAGCGACGATAGAAAGATAGTTAGAGACACGAACAAATCCCTGAACTGCGTAAGCAATCAGGACAAAGGATTCATCGCCTGCATTTTATTCGTTGCGGAGAGGTGCGTGAGTGGTTGAAACGATCCGCCTCGAAAGCGGACATACCTTAACGGGTATCGGGGGTTCAAATCCCTCCCTCTCCGCCAGTTTTTCATCGTCATTATCGTCAAATGTCAGACTGACAACCAAGTGACAAAACTAAGACAATAATCAGGGCCCAAATTTACAAATTCTTCATGTGCTTGGAGAATGGCTAAGGTTATAGTTCCTCATTCAAGCTGCCGGGCAACATTTTAAACAAAGAGGCTGAAATCGAAACGACTAGACTAAGAATGGCAAGCTCGTTCCTCTGCCAGGCAGCGCTGACCCTATTGCTCGCGGTTGGATGCAGTGCGCAAACTCCCGAAGCGGTTTTTGAATTCCTTCCCTCCCAGACTACAGTCACATTCACTCTTGGTGATGTGATACACACGGTGCACGGTGCCTTTGCATTGAAACGGGGGAAGGTAACTTACAATCTTTCGACCGGAGAAATAAGCGGCGAAATAGTGGTGGATGCCACAAGCGGTCACACTGGCATTGCGATGCGCGACCGAAAGATGCATAAAGAAGTTCTGGAGAGCGCAGAGTATCCGGATATCAGTTTTCGTCCCGACCGGGTAGATGGAAAGGTTGGAGTGAACGGGATATCTAACGTGCAGGTCCACGGCAATTTCACTATTCATGGGGGCGATCACGAAATGACGATTCCGGTTCAGGTGAACATTGCACAAGACCACTGGACCGCAACTGGGCATTTTGTTGTGCCCTATGCGAAGTGGGGAATCAAGAATCCCAGCACATTCGTCTTACGGGTGAGTGAATCCGTGGCGATTGATGTGCGCGCTTCAGGACAGACTCCGCAAACAACGAACAGTCCCCGATGAGAAGTGCGGCCGGCGCAAGTTGTAAAAAGTTTCACACATAACCGACTTTACTTGACAGCCTGCGCTCGATGGTGGCAAACTTCGTGCCCGGACTCGCCCCGCCAAAAGCCGCGCCACAAGCCCGAAGTAAGGGAAAGTCCTTAAAGGAGTTCACTCATGATTTACAGAACCAGATATTTCTCCCGCATCGTCCCCTCCGTCCTGCTTGCTGTTCTGGCATTGATGGTAGGTTCTGCATACTCTCAATCATCAAGTTCGAATGCCGTCAGCGATGGCACACCGGCTCTTGTAGCGAACTCACAGAGTCTTGGCGCTGAAGATACATCCAAACAAATCGCAGTGACGGTTTGGCTTCGCCAACGTAATAAAGAGACGTTGGACACAATGGTTCGCGATATGTATGACAAGAATTCGCCGAACTACCATCATTTTCTTACGCGGGAGCAATACCGGTCCATGTTCGCGCCTTCGTCCCAAGATGCAGGGACCGTTCGCAGCTTCCTCGCGAACAATAAACTGCGTGTCACTTCCATCGAGAAGCACAATCATTATGTAGTTGCGGAAGGTCAGATCGGAAACATTCAAAAAGCATTCAACGTTCAGATCAACCGCGTCATGGTGAACGGGGCAGTCCACCGCGTGAATATGTCAGAGGCTTCGGTCTCTGGACCTGCCGGTGCGGCGATTGCATCCGTGCAGGGGTTGAATGACCTCAGCTATAAGTCGTACGCAAAGCGCAGCGCCAATCCTGACACGGGCAAGCCTTTTCGTGGATTGCCACTCTCGGGCGCAGGACCTGACGGATTGTTTTTTAGCCAGGAATGCATGCGCCCACCGGAGGCCCATATCTTCACGACGGGAGGAGGAGCCCCCTTCGCCGTGTATTCAGGCAACCGGTACGGCGCCGACCTCGGCACTCCGGCCCCAAATATGCCATCTTGCGGTTACGATGCGGCTGAAATGCAAGCCGCGTATGGGCTGAATGCGCTTTATAACACGGGTCTGAACGGTGCTGGTCAGACAGTTGTAATCGTGGACGCATTCGGCTCGAATACGATCACCTCGGATGCGAATCAGTTCTCATCGCTCAACGGACTACCTGCTCTCACTTCCACTAACTTTCAAATTTTCACTCCCACAGGCCCGGTAACTTGTGCTGCCGCCTGCATAGCGGGGAACTGGGAATACGAGACTACTCTTGACGTTGAATGGGCGCATGCGATCGCTCCGGGCGCCAACATTGCGCTTGTACTCGCCACGGACAACAACTTCTCGACGCTTGATGAAGCGAATCTATTTGCGATTGACAATGAATTGGGCAGCGTCATTTCGAACAGCTTCGGGATCCCGGAAATCGTGCTTGTTGACTTTCTACCTTCGGAGCTTGTGGTTGAAAACGGGATCGCAGAAATTGCCGCCGCTCTTGGCATTTCGCAAGACATTTCTACTGGCGACTCCGGCGACAACCTCATATTTGATACAGCGAACTTTGGTATCAAATCCGCCTCTGCGGGGGGAGGAACCTCGCCTTTTGACACGGCCGTTGGCGGTACCAGCACCTTCTTGAACTCCGACAACAGCATTAATTTCCAAACTGGCTGGGGTCTCAACGAGACACGTATTGCTAATCCGAATCCGAACCCTCCGACGATTCCTCCTCTGTTTTTTGGCTTCTTGGAAGGGTCCGGTGGAGGAGAGAGTACTTTCTTCCTCAAACCTAGTTTCCAGAAAAAGGTGCATGGAAAGTTCCGGCAGACACCAGACATCTCCATGAATGCGGATCCTGAGACGGGGAACGAGATCATCATCACCGATCCCAATCAGGGTAACCAGACGTTGGCAGAAGTGTTTGGCGGTACCAGCCTTTCTTGCCCAATGTTTTCGGCTGTGTGGGCGATTGCGAACCAGGCTGCCGGAGTTCCATTGGGACAGGCAGCTCCATGGCTTTACGAACTCCCGTCGGGCAGTATCCTCGATGTAGTTCCCGTTTCTTCTCCATTTAATGCGACGGGGACTATTTTCAATCCTCCAAATCCCCCGATGTTTGAGTCGGCGGCTACGCTGGCACAGCCAGTGCAAAAGTCGAGGAAATTCGTCAGTGCACTATTCCAGAGTCCAACTTCAACTCGATGGGATGTTTTTAGCTTCGGGACAGACTCGTCGCTGACTACAGCCATCGGATGGGACAACGTTACGGGTTTGGGCACACCGAACGGATTATCATTCATTCAGGGAGTGGTTGGGTTAACCACGCCATCCGTTCACTAGTCCATTCTGTATCGTGCTGTATCTTGATAGGGCCACCCATTCGGCGGCCCTATTTTTTTGCGTCGTGATCGGTAATAGAGGCCCAATGCCTTGACATGCCGGCTTGTGAAGTGTCAAACTCCCCGTCCTGCGTGCCTTTCACAAGACCCGTCACCATGACCCGTCAAGGTGGCCACAGATGTCCCTTCCAAGGAGAATTCTTATGTCGTTTCCCAGGAGCACCATGCAGGCCGCTGTCCTGCTTGCTATTACTTTCACATTCGCCCAAATCCAAACCGCCAGCGCCGCATCCAATCAATCCGTTCAACATTTGACTCGCATAGGTACAACTACGATCAAGGCTGGACCTGTTGGGAGCGGTGCTTTTCAACTTCCAGAGATTGTTAACCAGGATGATGCAGTTGGGTTAAAAGGAGATGCGGCAATCGCCCCAGGCGTAGCCGGAGCTGGAGCATCCTTCCTCAGTCGTCGTACCAACTTGATGATTCCGAGCAAGCAGGCCGGCCAGCGTGCCTTGTTATCGGGATCTGCTTTAGTATCGGGCGCTGCGTCGGTGTCCGCCGCGTCGCCAAAACTTCCGCTTAATGAGCCAGTGGCTCACAGCAGCACAGTGGTCAATTTTCAAGACAACACCTTTATTGGCTTTGACGGCCTGAGCAACATAGACCAGCGGACGGCAAACAACGGCAACCAATTTAGCCTGGAGCCTCCCGATCAAGGACTCTGCGCCGGTAACGGCTTCGTGGTTGAAACCGTTAATGATGTCATTCAGGTTTACGACAAAGTTGGCAATCCGCTTACGGGTGCGGAAGACTTGAACTCCTTTTTCGGATTGGCTCCGCAGGTCATCCGCGGAACGCCAACCGTTACCGGACCATTTCTTAGCGACCCGCGCTGCTATTACGACGCGCAAACCAAGAGATGGTTTGTCAGCATTCTGGACGAAGACAATGGGACGAATACTGGAGCGACCGGGCGCAACTACAATCTGCTTGCGGTAAGCCAGACCAGCGATCCCACAAGTTCGTTTACCGTATTTCAGTACGACGTGACGGATGATGGGCTGAACGGGACAGTGAATCATGGAACGTGCCCGTGTTTTGGCGACCAACCCTTACTTGGTGCGGATAGATACGGGATATATCAATCAACCAATGAATTTTCAGCAACGACGTTTAACGGTGCGCAGATTTATGCAATTTCCAAGTCGAGATTGGTGGCTGCGGCCGATGGAAAGACTTCAAATCCCCCATTAGTTATTCAGATTGATGCTTCGCAGGATCTGGTTCCCTTCGGCGGAGAATCCTACTCAATTCAGCCCGCCACGTCGCCGACCCCAACTTCGGAAGAAGACACTAACGGCGTGGAGTATTTTCTAAGCGCTTTGCAATTTGGCAATCCGGGCTACGAAGTCTATGACAACCGGATAGCAGTTTGGGCGCTAACAAATACAAAGACGCTGAACACAAACTTCCCCATTTTGAACCTTGCGTTCAACGTGGTACACAGTGAAACTTACGGACAACCTGATCCTGCCAAGCAAAAGCCTGGTCCAATTCCATTAGCGACTGCGCTGGGAGATCCATTGGAACTGCTCAATACAAACGATGACCGTATGAACCAAGTAATCTATTCCAACGGGATTTTGTACGCCGGCGTTAATTCGAAGCTGAAGGTCGGAGGCGCAAACCAAACCGGAGTAGCATGGTTCGCCGTCCAGCCGAACTTTGTGGGACCAAACCTAAATGGCACCATCGTCAACCAGGGATATGTTGCTGTTACCAAAAACAACGTTATTTTCCCGTCTGTTGGAGTTGACCGCGATGGCGATGGCGCTATCGTCTACACCCTGGTCGGACCGGATTATTTTCCCAGTGTCGCGTACACGCCATTCAGCGATGTGACGGCATCCCAATTCGTACATATCGCGGGAGCAGGGGAAGGTCCTGACGATGGATTTACCGGCTATCCGCAAGAAGGCGGTAGCAATGGAGTCGGTCGCTGGGGCGATTACTCCGCTGCTACTTGGGACGGGGAGAGAATGTGGTTCGCCAGCGAATACATTCCCGAGGCTTGCACGGTAAACGCTCCGCCTTGCCGCGAAGTCCTCTTTAACTGGGGTACTTTTGTAGGATCAATACAGCCGTAATTGAGTCTGTTAAAAAGTTGTTTGATATGGGGCAATGACAAAATCATTGCCCCTTTTTTCGGAGTTCAAGGCGTCACGGACGCATGCATTGGGCCGTCCAAGGATGCTACTCTTTCACGTCGTAATGCCCCGGTATAACTGCTCCGCGAACATTTTTCCGTCCCAATATTCGACGTGCGCCTTCAGGGGCGTCTTCGCTTCGGGATCAATGTGGTTTTGAACCCCTTTCGGGTTTATGCGGGCGTGTCCGTAGTGTTCCGGATGCTTCGCGTTCATCACATTCGGAGGATCATAGAAGTCCAGATGGCCGCTGATGATGTCGGCATGAGACCACAGATTGATCCATTCCTGCGGCCTGTTCCGGTAATCCGCAATCATCGGCTGTACGGCGGCGGCCGCCACTTCGCGGACCTGTGAACGCATATCTTTTTGCGTACGGAAAAGAAATGCCGTCTTATCGAGTGGAGATCCGAATGTTAGAAACATTCTGGTGCGCGCGACGACATTCAGTGGCTTGGCGGAGAATTGATCGTCCATCAGAAGTCCATTGAGGACGTCGTATCCGATCACGGAACCCAGAGAATGCCCCACGACAATAATTTTTGTATATAGAAAGTCTGTGTCATCCGCGGTTCTCGCGCGATACACCGCTTCGCCCACTTCCATCGCGGCGTGCCAAATCTGCTGCCGGACTTCCCAGAATTTGCTGACGGTGTGGGCCGCGATGTATGCGGCGACGTCGCCGACATATTGGATAAGAAAGCCTCGCGCTCTTGACGCCGCCCATATTTCAAGCGCCCATAGCGCCACAATGCACAGCGAATATTTCGAGACGAACCAGTACCATTTGCCGCCTGGGACGACATGAAGAAAGAACGGCCATCGCAGTAAGTGCCCCGCCATAAAGATTGCCGCGACCGCAATGAGAGACGCGCCCAAATAAATAAAGAACCATGCAACGAATCTGGGATTAGTGCGTCCGAAGATAAAGGTTCCAAGGGCGATCATTAGCGCGGCAACGTCAACCAAAACGAAGTCCCACGTCAGCCACGCCAGGAGATCTCCGGACGGGAAGAGGTTCGCACTGCCCAAGGCATGAGACGCAGCGGCGGCTACAGCAATTGAATTAATGAAGACCAGTGCGGCGAGAAGCGCCATGATTCCCAGGAACGCGAACGTCAACTTCTCGGTCGCGAGCAAGAACTGCTGTTCAGCACCGAACATCCAGCGCCGATAGGTTCTAGCCGTAGTATTTAATATTCCGTTCCATCCGGCATCAAATAGAAAATTGACCACATCGGTTGCGGAGACCTTGCCTTCCGTAATCGGCGCCCAATAAGCCTCATAGACGTGAACTTCGTGTTCCCGCCCGCCGCTCTCTTTAATTTGCATTTCCGCGCGGACGAGATCCGATTCTTCGTTGCCGCCCTGACTGCCCAAACGCACCGAACGGATTACGGATTTGCTAAGAGTTCCCCCGCCATCTCCGACGCCGCGGGCGGCAGCTTGCGCCACCCCGTCAATTGTTTCGTAAGGCACCTGCTGCCCCATGCCGTGCGCGACCAAAATCGCAACCCGGTTTACCGGTGGCGAATTTGGTGGTTTTGCAGCGAACGTTTGCGGCAACTCAGGGGATGATTCGGGCGGACCCAATTCGAGATTCATCGCAGCCATAGCCATAGCTCCAAGAGATGAAATTCGGACCGGGGAGAGAAATCTATGTCAACCGGCGAACGATGTCAATCCAAAGTGTGAAAAGTCTGATTCTGGGCTGGCGAGAAATAGCAGTGTAATTCCGATAGACTCAACTGCTCCGCGAAATCGAGACGAGGTTGCCATCGTTGGAAATTGATTCAGACGCCGCGAGAACATCCCATAGACGATGGAGGATTGCCTTCCTCCTTGGCTTGGGCGTGGTGGTGGCGTATTTCGATCGGGTCAACCTGTCGGTCTCGCAGACTGCTCTAAACATTTCGTTTGGAGTATCCACAATCGCGTTCGGATATTTGTCGAGCGCTTATAACGTGACCTATGCATTGATGCAGATTCCATGCGGCCTGTTATTGGACCGCTTCGGGGTACGCCGGATTGGACGGATCGGCACACTGTTATGGAGCCTTGCTTCATTCGGTGCGGCAGTCTCGACCGGCGTGGGAACGTTTGTAGCAGCGAGATTTCTTTTGGGAGTCGGCGAATCTCCGACTTTTCCGGGAAATGCAAAAGCGATCGGCTATTGGTTTCCTGCACGCGAACGAAGTTTGGCAACCGCGATCACCGATTCCGCCGCGAAATTGTCTATCGCGATCGGAGTGCCTTTCCTCGGAATTCTCCTTTTGCATTTTGGCTGGCGTTGGAGCTTCGCCGCCACTGGCTTCATCAGCCTGTTCTATTTTGCATTGTTTTGGTGGATCTATCGCAATCCCAGCGAGGACAAGAATCTTTCGGACGCGGAAAGGCAACTCATTTCTAAAGGCGGAGCGCAGCCCGAAGGCGAAACGAAAGGTCATCGCCGGGCTTCACTCTGGTATTTGTTGCAGCAGCCAAAGGTATATGGGCTCGCCATGGGATGGGGCGCTTACAACTACACTTTTTATTTGCTGGTTGCGTGGTTGCCGAGCTATCTCTTGAATTCGCTTCATTTGGATTTGCTACATTCGGTTGTTTATACGAGCGTGCCCTGGTTGTTTGCAACATTCACCGACCTTGCGGTCGGAGGCTGGCTGGTGGATGATTTGATTGGACGCGGCTGGAATCCCAACACTGTACGTCAGGCGGTTCTAGTCGGCGGGACCGCTCTGGGCTTGGGCATCCTGGGCGCCGCGCGCGCGCATAGTCCCGCAACCGCGTTGTTTTGGATCAGCGTTTCTATTGGAGGACTTTCAGCCGCAGCACCGGTCGCATGGACCGTGCCATCCTTGATTGCGCCTCGGGAATGCGTTGGCACGATCGGAGGCATAGCGAATTTGTGCGGTCAGCTGGGCGGAATTTCCGCCCCCGTTATTACCGGCTACATTGTCTCGGCAACTCATGCGTTTTCATCAGCGTTCGTGACGGCGACAGGTATTCTGCTATTTGGTATCGCCGGTTATGTAGTCCTGCTCGGACGCATGGAGCCCATCCCGGAGCAGCAATAGTCGTTACACGCGCTGCCGGAGGCTTAGCATAGGTGCACGATGTCATGCTGATCACAGACCTTATTCGTGATATCCCAAACGCTCGGTAAGTCTCCACTCCTGGGTACGAACAGGATTGGCAGCTCGCGCAGAAGTTGATTTAACTGGTCGAATCGCTCTACGAAACCGGCAACTTTTGGGGTGATGCTGTCTTTGAACATGGGATCTCTCCTCAATATTTTCGTCCACATGCCATTTGTACCGAAATGGGACAAATGCAACAATCGGATAGATACCCGATTACTCCCGGTCATGTACTAAAACCTAATCTGCACTGGGGTCGCCGATGTGTCTTGACCTTCGGTAGTGGCTCAGTTTGAACAAATCCCTCGACGTCATCCTGGGGGACTTCAGTACCGAAGGATCTCGCGTGCAGTGCAGTTGCCCCTGTTTAGCGCGTTTCCGCTACACGCGAGATCCCTCGCAAGCTCGGGATGACGCCTCAGATTAAGGCAGAACTTCAAACTGAGCCATTACCAGAATTTCGGGTCACTTGCTCCGCAAATCGGAGTGTTGTAAGTCGTCAGGGGTGTCAATGTCGTCGGCCCCACCGGGGAAATCTACCGTTTCGACCCTGTCCTGATGGTGGGCGATGACTCGCCGCGCGCCCTCATCTCCACGCAAAGAAGCTAACTGAGGAAAGATGGCCTGGGTAAAAATGGCAGGAACTCCCCTGGCGCCGGAGTAGCTCGACGCCGTAATTTGTGCACCGCTGGATTGGTGCTTGTGTAGCAATGCTTGAAGGACCGGCAAAGTTAGTCTTGGTTGATCGCACACCAGTATCAATAAGTTTGCCGGGGCGGGTCCGAGTGCTTCGACCGCCTGAAGGCCGCACCTCAGGGACGAAGCCATTCCATCTTGCCATGCTTGATTCCACACGGTGTGTACATCGAGACCGTGCAATTGTGATTCAAACTGTTCAGGGTGCGATCCGAGAACGACTACGACAGGAGAGAATGATCCCTCTAGCGCCAGGCGTGACGTTCGCCGCAGCAACGATTCCCCGTCAATCGTAAGAAGTTGTTTGGGTTGCCCGAGACGGGTGGACGCGCCCGCCGCAAGGATGATTGCAGCGCAGAAGGCATTAGGCATGGATTTTTGCAGCGACACGGGAAGCGACGCGCGGCAGATTGTCTGGTCGCCCGTTCCCTGCAGGAAAACGGTGAGAAGCCCGATCATGAATTGCGGCCTGCACTTCGGCAACAATCGAAAGCGCGATTCCAGCGGGATTATCCGCGCCCAAGTCAAGCCCCACGGGAGAATGCAGTTTAAGGTTGCACTCATCAATGGTGAAACCAGTCTCCGGCGCAATTTCACAGAGCAGCTTTGAGGTTCTGAGGCGCGGACCGAGAAGTCCTAGATATGTAAGATCAAGAGGCAAAAGTTCAGGTAGCAAAGCTCGGTCCTGGACATAGCTGTGGGTCATAATAACTGCGGCATCATCCTGACCCATTCGGAGTTCGGCGAGATCGAGCATGCCGATTGCTCCGTTTCCGGCAAGCGCCTTCCTTTTCAAGAGCGCGACCTGATCGGCATGCGGAAAACGGGCGGCAGTTGCCAGGTTCGAACGCAAGTCGGCAACGGTGATGTGCCAACCCATACTCTGCGCAAAATCAACAAGAGGAATCGCATCGTCTCCGGCGCCGAAAATGAAAAGAGATGGAGGGGGCTCAACGTACTCGGCGAATAACTCGACGGAGAACTCCTCAACTCGAACAGTGACGCATTCCGAATATCGTCGTGCAAGCGTTTGAGCCGCGATCCCCATGAATTGGCTCCATACAGTACTCCCAGGATCAAGAGGAATGGTGCTTCGACAAATTTCGTTCCCGTCCCGCAGAATGAATCTGGAAGCAAGGCCGATTTGAGGATGTCCGCTCTTGATAACTGTCAGCATTGCAAAGGGCACACGATGTTCAGCGCTCTCATTGATAACTTCCAATGCTGCTGTCGCCGAGTGGCTGCGCTCCAGGAGCAAATGGACCGTTCCTCCGCATCCCAATTCTTGCGGGGACAGGTTGTCTTCGTCAAAAAACGTGCCATAGCTCTGGACGCTCGGTCCTGACTCGGTAAGCCACCATGCTTTTCGGCTGACTTCAGCTTCCAGGCATCCGCCGCTAATCATTCCGCTGCGTTTTCCGCTTCTTGTTAGAAGCATTCGCGCCCCTGGCTTACGGTAAGACGAGCCTTCGACCCTGACTACGGAGACGAGGATGATTTCCTCGTCGCTGGCGCTTTTCCACAATCCTAAAAGATCTCGTAATTCAGACATGGGGAGTTATTCTTGTCATGGGTGTCCTCCGAGAACCAGCGGAATATTTTTCCGCACCGGATTCCCCAGATTGCGCGTCGAAACAGACATCTTTAGCTCCTTGTCGCCCATCAAATTGTCTCACATTAAAACGACGCTTTGTGGGCTCGCCAGATGAGAGCAAATGTTGGATAATCGAAAAATTGCGAGCGGATGGTAGCTTTGCCAGAGGAGGTGGTCATGGGTCCATCGAATGATCCTCAGAATTCTAAAAATGCCGATATCGTTAATGCGGATTCCGGTAACACCGCTAAAGGGACCAAAGTGCCCGGCGTTCCTGAGCGGGGAGACACGTCAGGCTCCAGATGCGCGTGGGACGTTACCCGCCGCGACTTTACGAAGACGGCGAGCGTTCTGACCGGAGGCATGGTTCTTGGCATGCCAATTCTTTCGATACGTGCGGCTGCTGAAATCAAAGCGAGCGCGTCAGCCCACGCTTTGCCCGTTCTACTGAACATCAACGGACAAAAGCACAATCTGTCGCTTGATCCTCGCGTGACTTTGCTTGATACGCTGAGAGAACATTTGGCGCTTACCGGGACAAAAAAGGGTTGCGATCACGGGCAGTGCGGAGCTTGCACGGTACTGGTGAATGGCCGCCGCATCAATAGCTGCCTGGCGTTGGCAGTGGCGCATCAGGGCGATGAGATCACGACCGTTGAGGGTCTGGCGAAGGGAGACGAACTACATCCCGTGCAAACCGCGTTCTTCGAATATGACGGATTTCAGTGCGGCTACTGCACGCCGGGGCAGATTTGTTCCGCCGTGGGATTGATCAGCGAAGTCAAGAAAGGCAGCGTCAGTGCCGTTACTCCCGACCTGAACAAGGAGGGAACGGTGGATCTGACACCGGATGAAATTCGCGAGCGCATGAGCGGGAACATCTGCCGCTGCGGCGCGTATCCGGGAATCGTGCAGGCAGTGCAGTTCGCATATCGCAACAGCTAGGTTCAGGATTTACGAGGCCGATGGAGTGAAATTATGAATCCGTTCGAATATCAGCGGGTGGATCAATCGCAGAAAGCGGTCAATGCAATCGTGCGATCAAAACAGGCCAAGTTTCTCGCAGGCGGCACGAATCTTATTGATCTAATGAAGTTAGAGGTTGAGCGGCCTGCCCACCTCGTAGACATTAATCACCTGCCGCTGAGCAATATTGAGCAGCTTCCGAATGGCGGCCTGCGGCTGGGAGCTCTGGCGCGAAATAGCGATACCGCCGATCATCCGCTGGTTCGGAAGAATTATCCTTTACTGTCGCAGGCGATTCTCGCCGGAGCGTCTCCGCAGCTCAGGAATATGGCGACGAATGGCGGAAATCTGCTGCAACGCACGCGCTGCTATTACTTCATGGACATTGGATTTCCTCAATGCAATAAGCGCGCACCTGGGAGCGGCTGTGGAGCGATCGAAGGATTCAATCGCATCCATGCGATTCTTGGCGCCAGCGATCAATGTATCGCAACGCATCCCTCGGACATGTGCGTGGCTCTCACGGCGCTCGAGGCGCAAGTCCGGGTGCTTGGACCGAGGGGCGAACGAATGATTGCGATGAAAGATTTTCATCGCCTTCCCGGCAATACACCACAGATGGACACCAACCTGAACCCCAACGAATTGATTCTGTCCATTGATCTTCCTTCATCGCCTTATGCGGCGCACTCGCATTATTTAAAGATGCGCGATCGCGCCAGCTATGCATTCGCGCTGGTTTCGGTTGCCGCCGCACTCGATTTAAATGGAGATACAATCCATAGCGCGCGAATTGCACTGGGCGGCGTCGCGCACAAGCCCTGGAGATCGGAAGAAGCTGAAGCCGCGCTGGTTGGCAAACCGGTGGGGCCCGAAGCCTTCGCGGCCGCGGCTGAGCAGGCGGTGCAGGGGGCAAAAACTTACAAGCATAATGCTTTCAAAGTGGTGATGGCGAAGCGCAGTATCGTCCGCGCCCTCACCGTTGCCGGAGGTAGAGCATGAGCGTCATCGGAGCGCCAATCACTCGTGTGGACGGAAAGTTAAAAGTCACAGGCGAGGCCAAGTATTCCGCCGAATTTCAGGTGCCCAATGTTGCCCATGCGGTGATGGTCCGCAGCACGATTCCTAATGGAAAGATTGTGAGCATGGATACAGCGCGCGCGCTAAAAGTTGCGGGAGTGATCGCTGTCCTCACGCCTTCAAATGCACCAAAGTTGCCGCAAGGCGGCAAAGCCGGTATTCATCCGCCTGCAGGCCGCACTCTTTCTTTATTGCAAGACGATGAAGTCCATTACAACGGCGAGCCAATCGCGCTAATCGTCGCGGAAAGCCTGCATGCCGCGCTGTACGCGAAGTCTCTGGTCTCTGTTCGGTATCAGCCTGCGCCGCCGAAACTGGATTTCATGGCGGAGATGGACGCTTCGCATCCGGGACATCACGGAAAGGATCCTGCGGATGAAGGGCGCGGCGATGTCGAGGCCGGACTCGCGCAAGCCGAAGTGAAGGTTGACGAAATTTATACGACGCCAATCCAAACTCACAATCCGATGGAACCGCATGCCACCATCGCACAATGGGATGGGGATCATTTGACGCTGTACGATGCCACGCAATATGTCAGCGGCGTGAAGTCATCTATGGCAAAAACGCTCGGAATTCCCGACGACAATATCCGCGTGATTTGCCCATTCGTAGGCGGAGGCTTTGGCTGCAAAGGGTCCATGTGGTCGCATGTGGTTTTGGCGGCAATGGCGGCGAAGCAGATCAATCGTCCGGTGAAGATTGCCTTGGAGCGCCCACAAATGTTTGGACCTGTCGGGGCTCGCCCGCAGACTTATCAACATATTGTCCTGGGAGCGACTCGCGATGGAAAATTAACGTCCGTTCGCCACGACGTTCATTGCCATACATCTGTCATGGAAGATTTCCTTGAACCATCGGCGGTGCAGACCCGGATGTTGTATGCGTGTCCGAACTTAACGACCTCGCACCGGTTAGTTCCGCTGAATTTGGGTGTGCCAACATTCCAGCGAGCTCCCGGAGAAGCCACCGGAACCTTCGCTCTGGAAAGTGCGATGGACGAGTTGGCATACAAGCTCAATATGGATCCGTTGCAACTGCGATTAGTAAATTACGCAGAAGAAGATCCGCAATCTAAAAAGCCTTTCACTGGAAAGCACCTGCGCGAATGCTATTCGCGAGGCGCAGAAAAGTTCGGATGGTCGAAGCGAAACCACGAGCCACGTTCCATGCAGGAAAACGGCCAGTTAATCGGATGGGGGATGGCGACGGCTACTTATCCCGGCAACCGAATGGCGGCTTCGGCGTTGGTTCGATTCTTGCCCAGTGGACGGGTACTAGTTGCATCTGGCACTCAGGATCTAGGCACCGGAACCTACACGATCATGAGCCAGGTGGCGGCAGATACTTTGGGTATCTCGACCGATCTGATTGATGTGAAGCTCGGCGATACGACGCTACCCAAGGCCCCGGTTTCGGGTGGATCGATGAGCGCTGCCAGCGTTACTCCCGCAGTGAAGGCTGCGGCGACGCAAGCCCGATTGAAAATATTGACGATGGCTGCCGGCGATTCGCAGTCTCCGGTGCATGGTGCTACTCCCGAAGAATTGGATTTCAAAGACGGCAAAGTGTTCCGTAAGGCGTCGCCGGATAAATCAGTTAGCTTCACGGAGATTTTGGCGCGGCAAGGAAATAAACCTGTCGAAGCCACGGGAGACGCTCAACCAGAGCAGGACGCGGAGAGGTTTTCCGCTCATTCGTTCGGAGCCGTATTTGCCGAAGTGTCGGTTGATCCGCAGCTCGGTACGGTTCGAGTACGGCGTGTAGTCGGAGTCTACGATGTCGGCAAGCTACTGAACAAGAAAACTGGCGCGAGCCAGTTTATTGGTGGAATCGTTTGGGGCATCAGCCTCGCGCTATTCGAAGAGGCGCACGTGGATCCGCATACTGGCCGCATTGCAAACGCAAACCTTTCGGAGTATCACGTGCCGGTGAATGCCGACATTCCCGACATTGATGTTTCAGTAATTGATATTCCGGACATGAATTTCAATCCGCTGGGCGCACGTGGCATTGGTGAGATCGGAATTACGGGGGCCGGAGGCGCAGTCGCCAACGCGGTTTATCACGCGACCGGAAAACGCATTCGTGAAGCGCCGATTACCGCAGACAAACTGCTCGCGTAATTTCGACGCTGCTATGGCAGAAGGCGCGACGCCTGCTATCGCCAACTCTTGCTGTAAGGCTCGGACAGCACGATGCCCTGTCCCTCTTTAATGGTCACGGTCTGTCCGGCACTGACGTTTTTCAATTCATCTTTTTGTCCGCTCGGCCATTGCACTTCCATCGCATCAACCTTGGTCAGGGAACCGAGACCGAAGGTCAACACCAATTCACTTTGGGATAAATAACTCGATCCGCTGCGGAGCATCTTCCACTGCTTGTCCGCGCCTGTAGTTATTCGCACTATCGAGCCGATGCCGTCGCGGTTGGAACGTACTCCCTCCAACTTAATTCGCAGACTGTGCCCGGTCGTGCCTTCATTGTGGAAGAGATAGACGCGACCGCCATTCGTGGTTACGAGCAGATCGAGCGCGCCATCGTTGTCAACGTCGGCGTAGGCGGCGCCGCGCGCCACTTTAGGGGCAGAGAAGACGTCGCCCATCGCGGTCGTGACTTCCTGAAACTTACCACCGCCAAGATTGCGGAACAGGTGCGGCGGTTCGGCATAGCTTACGCGCTTCTGCACGCGCTCTACGTCGCTTTCGATGTGGCCATCCGCAACGAAGATATCGGGCCAGCCGTCATTGTCATAGTCGAAGAAGAAGCAACCGAATCCCAGAGTGATCAGGCTCGCGCGACCGACTTCAGAGGACGGAGCCTCATCCACGAAAAGGCCGTTGCCTTCGTTGTGGTAAAGCGACAGCATTTGATTGGCGAAATTCGAAACAAGGATGCTGGGTTTGCCGGAGCGGTCATAATCGGCGGCGTCCACTCCCATGCCCGCGCGGGCGATGCCATCTTCGCTGAAGGCAATGCCGGCTGCGACGCCCTGTTCTTCAAACGTGCCATCTTTCTTATTCATGTAGAGCTTATTGGGTTGGGTATCGTTGGCGATCAGGATATCGGGCCAGCCATCTCCGTTGTAATCGAGAATGGCAATACCCAGGCTCTTCGAAGTCGGATCGTAGAGCTTCGCTTTCTGTGTGGCATCTTCGAACTTTCCATTGCCCAGATTGTGCCAAAGCCGCACGGACGTTCCTTTGTATGACTCGGGGGTGCAATAGGACTTACGAGCGCCATCGAGAGTACAAAAAAGGTCGTCCTTGACGGCCCACTGCACGTAGTTCGCGACGACGAGGTCGAGCTTGCCATCGCGGTCATAATCTACCCAGGCGGCGCTAGTAGAAAATTCGTCGTGCCCCCAAAGTCCGGCAGACTTGGTGACGTCGGTAAATGTGCCGTTTCCATTGTTATGGAAGAGATGGCTCTGACCCACGGCAGTTACGAAAAGATCATCGTGACCATCGTTATCGTAATCGCCGACAGCGACTCCCAGACCGAACATGGGAACATCGAGCCCGGCCTTGTGCGTTACGTCCGTAAAAGTACCATTGTGATTGTTGTGGTAAAGCTTGAGAGTAGATGCGGGACCGGGATGGCCTGGCCAATTTTCTCCATTGATTAGTACGATGTCGGGCCAGCCGTCGCCGTCGTAGTCAATGAACGCGCAACCGGGACCGAGGGTCTCTGGCAAATACTTTTTCCCGAAGGCGCCATTGTTATGCTTGAAGTGGAGGCCAGCTTCGGCGGTGATGTCGCGGAACTGAATGTGCTGGGCCTGGGCGCCCAAATTGCCGCAGAAAAATAGAGTAAAAATCAAAACAGACTTTTTCATTTTTATTGCATGCCGCCTGGAGTGGGATTGTGGGAAATAGAAGCACGTGAAGCAACCTTCCTGTTTTGTAATCCGGGCAACGGCACGGAAACATGTTCGTGTATCGCCTGGCGCTCGTTGTTGTCGTCTGGATGTTTTTCGCGATAGGGACCGGTAATGGCTTGCGCAGATTCCTGCGCCTTAAAACGCAGATAACGCTTCTCGTGTTCCTGTGCTTGCTTTTCGTCGCCCAATCCGCGATAGCAGAGCATGAGGTCGTAGTGCGCTTGCAGATCTTCCGGATCAATCTTCAGAACTGAATTCAAGACCTGCACCGCTTCCGCGTATTTTCTTTGCAGAAAAAGAATGCGTCCGAGATCGTTCAGCGCCACGCGGTCGCGCGGATACTGCGCCAGCACGAGGTGGAGTTGCTCGGCCGCGCCTTCGTAGTTGCCGTCACTGCGGAGCACCCGCGCATAAAAATAATGTGTCTTCGCCAGCTTTGGATTAATAGATAGCGCTTTAGTTAGCACGGAACGAGCCTGGTCCATGTCGCCTTCCTGCACCGCGCAGCGGCCTATGTTGACCCATCCTTCAGGATTATCCGGAGCGATTTCAGTTACTTTCTGGAAGGCAGCTTGTGCGCCTTTCAAGTCTCCTTGCAAAAATAGGCCAATGCCGTAATCGTTCCACCGCTGCCAGTCATTTGCCTGTAGATCAAGTTTGGAGTCCGGTTTGGGGGCGCTGTGAGCTTGGACGTTAAGCGTGACTTCGTTTTCCGCGATGACTACAACGGGGACATCAGGGATTTTTTCCTGCCGGGCAGATACACCCTTGAGCGATCCGGTAAAGGTAACGGGACGGTCATCATAATTTTCCTTAACATCTCCGGGACCAGGAACTCCGGCAAAGGCAAATTGCGTGTTCCACCAGGAAAATTTTCGATAGCACAGGCGCGAGTGCAATGTGATTTTGCTGCCCGCATTTTCTGGGATGGAGAGACGATAGTGCACCGTGTCTGCGGCCCCGGGAGGAATCAGGCGGACATAGACCACCGAACGGGTAGCCCATGCATTCCGTTTATTGATAGGGTTGCCGTGCGCGTCAATCTGGAGCGAGCGATAAAAGTGCGCACCGGGTTCCACCGGCCCGTGGCCATCATCTTCAACCATGCCGCTCCAGAAAATTGTCTGTCCTTTGTCGTCTGTGGCCTTCAGCTCCAGCCAGGTGTCGTAGGCATCCACCGTTCCGCCGGGGAAAAAATGGCCCACGGTCCTGGTGCGGACGACGACATCTACACGGACCGTGTCGCCGCGGCGGACGACCGCATGCACGCGATTTAGCGGCGCCGTTACGGGAGAAACTTCACCGGTAGTGGCGGGAGTTATTTTTGCTTCCGCTTCTTCGCCAACCGCAAAGGTAGTAGAAGTGTCAGCCTGGCTAAACGCAACCGATTTCGTCTCTTTCCGCTCCGGCGATAAGGCGAAAATATCCACGCTCAGGGTGCCAGCCTTCAGAAAATTTTCAATGGTCTTCAATTGGACCATGTCCCCATTCGCAGTGGGCAGTGCGGTATTCGCACCTGGAAAACGGTGCGAATGGATGAAACCATTGATGTTGCCCTGATCCGCGGATTTGGTTAAGGGCATGTGGCAATCGGCGCACTGCATGGGTTTTGGCGGATAGTAAAACGAGCGCGCGCCCTGACCTGAAATCCCGCTTGCCTGCCAATTGTCATATTCGTTGAAGCCTCGCACCCAGCGATAGTCGTTGACCGGAACATCAAGATGAACTTTATGACAGGCTGAACAGAATTCCGCCGTCTGGTTGCGCATGAATGGCTTGAGAAAAACGCGGCGGTGCGGCTCCGGATTCAAGTAGACGAGAAAATCGTGCATGGTGCGAACGAATGGATTTTTGCTCGCCGCCAGTTCATGCAATTTGGGATATTCCAGGAAGAAGTCGGCCTGTCCCATTGTGCTCTTTACCCTGGCAATCGAGTGACACATCATGCAGCCCATGCCAGCCTGTGCCTCGGGACTATGCACGAAGGTCTTGATGGGCGTATCCATTTTGCCCGCATAAAGCACCGCCGGATCATGGCAGCCGCCGCACCACTTGGAAGGCTTGGTACCGATTGTGTCCTGCATATACTCGATGCTCTTGCGGTACCACTGATTGTTAAACGAAGAAAAGTGGTGCGCGGAACTATTCCACTCGTTATAAATATCCTGATGGCAGCGCTTGCAGGAATCGGACTCCATGAAGAATTTGCTGGGAATTTTCTGGTTGCCATAGACCTGCGCGGAGCTCGGAAAGAAAGCGCCATCAGGACCACCGCCCTCGCCATCCATGCTGGCGGGAGAATCGTCGGGATTTTCGATTCTTGCGCTATTTAGCCAGCGAGCGTGGCGGAGATACCATGAGCCAGCACTGAGGCCGGCGAGTAGAGCAAAGCATATTGCAACTCGCGCGAATGACGAGCTGGTGCTTGTCCCAAGCCAGCCACGTTTACCCGCCCAGTGGGCGAAGAGAAGACCTATGCCTGCAAGGCACAAAATAATATGTGTGTACAAAAGGCGGAATTCCGAGTGGACCGTGCCGGTATAAATTAGGACGCAGCCGAGGACTCCACCCGCAAGCAAGAGCAGCCAACCGAGTCGCAAGAGCCAGCCGGCATCGCGGAGCAACCGAACCAGCAGGGTCAGCAGAAGGACGGTTGCGATTACGCCGACAATTGTGTGAAGAAGCACAAAAATCGGATAGACAAGATTTGGCTGCGGGAAGGCGAAAAGATAGACAGCGGACAGGAAAAGAAAGACTAATTGCCAGGCGAGCGATCGTAAGTCAAACAGTTTTTTCATTCATAGCACTGGCTACGCGAGGTCTAAGACCGGCGGAAAATGCTATCAAGGATCACACTCCGGTTAGCGCCGATCAATAGTAGTTTTGTATTAGTGCCAGCCGCCATGCTGCGCACATTTGCATTGACCGGGACCACTAATGTTTCAATACTATTGTCCCCCTTCAATTTCCCCGATACAGTCCTCAAATTCGTAGTGCAGCGGTGTGATCCTGAAGATTCTCGCTTAGCCAAAAAACTGACAAGGTTATTAGGAGGACGGGTGCCTGGGAAATTTCTTACAAGATTATTTGTTCTGTTTCTAGTTGGCGGTTCATTGTCGGCGATGGGCCAAAGCAATTATGCCGTACTCAGCGGCAGCGTCTCCGACCCTCAGGCTCACGTGGTGGCTGGAGCAACGGTGGAGGTGACTGCAAAAAGCACTGGCGCCGTGCGGCAAGTCCTGAGCAACGAAGATGGTCTCTTCGATGTCCCAGGACTTCTTCCGGATACTTACACTCTTCAGGTTACCGCGCCCGGCTTTGCGATGCTTAGTCAATCGCTTCAACTGGAAGTTGCACAGAGGCTGACGCTCGGGTTAAATCTCAGGCTTGCCTCTGTCCCGCAGTCTGTGAACGTGGCAGGTCAAGCCGAGGAATTGCGGACGACAGATGCCAGCTTGGGCGAAGTCGTGGAATCAAAAGCCGTCCATGATTTGCCCCTCAATGGGCGCATGTTGATTGATCTAGTATTGACCGTGCCGGGCGCGCACGAGAGTCACGGCGCGCAGGCTGGGAACATGAATCCGCTGTATTGGCGTCCGGGCCAGCGTTCGGCTGTGAGCATCGGCGGAAGCAGACCGAACGGAAATTATTTTCTGCTCGACGGCACCACTGACACTGATCCGACTTTCAACACTCTTAACCTGAGTCCTTCGCCGGATGCGGTGCAGGAATTCAAAGTTCAAGTTGGCAGCTACTCTGCCGAGATGGGAGGCGCCGGCGGCGGGCAGATTAATATCGTGACTCGATCGGGTTCCAGCCAGTTTCATGGCACGGCTTATGAATTTCTTCGTAATGGCGCGATGGATGCCAACTCTTTCGGCTCCATGGGCAACAACCACATGGTACAAAACGATTTTGGCGCGTCCCTCGGCGGCCCCATCACTCATCACAAGACATTTTTCTTCGTGAATTACGAAGGCTTTCGTCATGCGATGGCGGACACAATGTTCGATACTGTGCCCACGCAAGCCGAGCTGAATGGGGACTTCAGCCAGAGCGGTGTGAACATTTACGACCCGTCCACGACCATCTCCAATCCAGGCTTCAATCCCAGTCAGCCGGTCAGCAAGAGCAATCCTCAGTTCACCCGCAGCCAGTTCCAGTCCAACGGGGCGAATAACGTTATCCCCCAAAGCCGCATAAACAGTGCTGCCCAACTGTTTCTCCAGAAATACGTTCCCGCTCCTAACATTAAGGCGGGGACGATGCCCTGCGGAGAAGCCTTGAACGGCGCGCCTACGGTGGTGGGCGCGGGGACGGACTGCAACAACTACATGGACGTGCGCAACGAACTTGCGGTCAACAATCAAGGCACGGTTCGCATTGACCACGAGTTCGATGGAGGCGATAGTCTCACGGGCCGCTATTCAGCCAGTTCTGAAACCGGCTTCACTCCGGGAGAGATGGCTCCGAGCAGCATCGGCACCCTGCTGCCAGGCTTTGGCACGTTTAATGACAACTTCTCGCAACAGGGCGTCATTGCCTGGAACCGAATTATCAATCCTCGCATCCTGAACACGGCGACCATCACGGTTTCGCGGCTGGCTATGCATCGCTACTCGGAAAACAACGATACGAATGACATTGTCAGTCAGCTTGGTATTCAAGGAGTTGGTTTCGGTGGAACCGGGGCGTTAGGATCGCCATTCTTCAGCGTTCAGGGATACTCGCCCATGGGCGACAACTATTCCGCCACCCCAATGAAAGCGTGGGACACTACTCTCGAAGGCCGCGACCAGCTTAGTTGGCAGCATGGCCGCCACAACCTGAAGTTCGGCGGCAGCTACCGCTGGTATATCTGGCCGATGTGGGGATTCTTTCAGAATCGCGGCTACTACCAATTCACTAACGGCTTCACGACACAGACGCTCTCCAATGATGGAACTGGGTCAGCACTCGCAAGTTTTCTGCTCGGCTTACCCGCTGTGAAGCAGCGCCAGGCTGGGATCCCACAAATGCAACTCCGGCAATGGGACGTTGATGGTTTCGCGCAAGATAGTTTTCAACTCACTCGTACCACGACTATCGAGGTCGGGCTGCGCTACGAGTTTATGAACCCGCTGGTGGATACGACTTACGCCAACTCCAACCTGGTGTTCAACAATGGAGTGCCCTCGGTTTTTATCGGAGGACAGAACGGCTATCCCCAAGGACTGATGTATCCCAATACCCATGATCTGGCTCCCCGTTTCGGGTTGTCGCAGGCGCTACCGCATTTTGGTTTGGTTCTGCATTCCGCGTTCGGTATTTTCTATACTCCCGTAGATTTGAATACGTGGTGCAATCAGCGGCACAATGTTCCGTACGTCTTCCCGGAAACACAGCAAAGCGACAACTTCACGCCAACAGCGTCTATCGTGAATCCTGGCCCAAACCAGGGATTCAACTTCGGACCGCCGGTGTTAGGTAAGACAACGGTCGGCTTTACAGCGATGGACCCGCACGCGCCCGCGCAATACATCGAACAATGGAGCCTCTCGGTGGAGAAGAGTCTGGGATCTGATACGACTCTCGAGATTGGATACCTCGGCGACCACGGTGTACATTTGCAGCGCGCACACCTTATCAACAACGCACCTCCGGGACCGGGAGCGCTGGGACCACGCCGCCCGTTTCCTACCATTAGCTTTGTTCCGGACACCGTGCTGCCTGCGAGCGTGAATGTTACAAGCATGACATTCCCGGTGAGCACCATCAACCTGCTGGAGAATACGGCGGAAAGCTGGTATGACGCCGGTTACGCGAATCTGCGGCGGCGTTATTCGCACGGACTTAGCCTTCTGGCTAACTACACCTGGTCAAAGAATCTCAGTACCGCGCCAGATTTTCGCTCGCCCATGTTCGAATCGTCCATTCCGCAAAATGACAACGATCTTGCGGCGGAGAAAGGTCCGGGGTGTGACGTCCGCAATCGCTTTGCGCTTAGTGCGGTTTACAACATCCCGGGAGTGAGAAATTTTGGATTGCTGTCCCAAATCACGAAGAGTTGGGAACTTTCGACGGTGTATCAAATTCAGTCCGGCTTCCCATTTACGATTTCAGTTTTTGGAGACACAGCGAATTCCGGCACGGTGCTGGGAGAGAATCCCATCCGCGCAAACTACACCGGAGCGCCGATCTTTGGGTCCGGGACTCATACTTCTAATGCCTGGTTCAACACTGCCGCGTTCGCAACGCCAGCGGCCTTTACCTTTGGAGACGTTGGACGCAACTCAGTTTACGGGCCGGGAATGCAGACGCTTGATCTGGCATTGGTCCGCGATTTTGCTTTAACTGAGCGGACAAAATTTCAATTTCGTGGAGAGTTTTTCAACGCGCTCAATCACACCAATCTCGGCACTCCAGACCGCTACGTAAACACGCCACAATTCGGCACGATTACCGATACGACGACACCTGGCCGCGAAATTCAGTTGAGTGCGAGATTATCGTTCTAGAATTCCAGATAACAAATAGCATCACGGCTTCCCGCTACTGATTCGGTGTTCACTCGATCGGGTCTTGGAGAGCGGTTCGAAACCTTCCACCTCCAATTCTTCGGCTCGCCCGGTTACTCTGGTTCGGAAAGATGTACTCGCGAGTCGGGGCGGTCCCGCGAGCTGGGCTATAATCTAGAGAAGATTCTCACCCAAACCAATCCAGACGTGTCTATGGACAAAGGCTTGGGGCACTTGAGTCCGAACATGGATGCTCGCCTCAAGGCCACTCCGAACCTTCAACTGCTGTTCGAACTGGAACCAGCCTACCGGGTATTTTTCCGCAATTTAGCCGATACGCTTCTCGGGCGATCCGTACTTCCCGTCGCTACCAACACAAAGCCTGGTCGGTTCTGGAGTGACGTTTTTGTTAGCACCGGACTGCCATGGAGCGCCTTTCTGGAGTCAATGTTATGGCACTTGGCGGTCGTATCGGTATTGTGGACCGTGGCCCAGACCTGGGTTAAGCAAGTGCAGATCCAGCAGAGAAGAATTTCCCAAGAATCCCTGACCTATACGCCGCCACCCAAGACATTTCCGGCTTTAGGAGGCAGGTCTCCACGGGTTCGGGAACATCCCAGGACGCAACCCGTCGAGCGACCACTACGCATGGCGCGGGAGCGCAACCCCAGCGAGATGAAGCCGCCGGACCTCAAGGTTGCTCACTCCCGGCGGACGAACGTCATGGCGTCGAATCCATCCTCGCCGATGCCGCTGTTTGCACCAAGGCTTCGGGAGTCCCGCTCTGTTCCAACGGGTCCCGCATCTGCGGTAGCCCCTGCCGCCAACATTGATCAAGCTACAAATCGCCGGCTTAATTTGCCTCGAGAAGTCGCAGTCGCTCCGGCTGCAAATGTGGGTGCGGTTTCCACACGACGGTCAATGCTGGCGCCAAATGCGGCCGCAGTGCCTCCGCCGCCTGACTTGCGAGCCTCCACGTCCAAGCTATCATCCACCCAGATCGGCAATCCCCAAGTCGTAGCTCCATCACCGGAATTGGCATCCCGGACCGGTATTTCTGCGCGCGGTCCGGCGTCGCTCCCTCGGTCCATCGTGGTCACACCGCCCACCTCCGCGCGAGGGTCGGGAACGCTGGCCAGCAGGCAATTTAATTCTCGGGTTGATTTGCCGGTTGTTCCTCCGCCTCCTTCAGTTCAAGGAGTCGGAAATTTTTCACGGGGCAAGTCGGGGCTTTCGTTGTCCGGTGGTTCCGCAATATCTCCCGCTCCTTCCATTAGAGCCGCAAAAGATTTCTCTGGGACCGGTCGCCGCTCAAGTTCGCTACCTGGTCGCGATATGGTGGTAGTGCCTCCTGCTCCATCAGTTGGGCCGGGCAATTCGATTGGAGGCGGGCGAACTGCATCATTGGGGGGCGCAGGAAGACTTGCGATACCTCCGCCGTCATCACTTAGCGGGACCAACTCTATTGGCGGCGGAAGAGGGGGTTCGCTTTCGGCGGGGAATCCACAAGCAGTGCCACCGCCTCCAACAATTAGCGGCGGAAGCGCTACCGGAAGCGGGCGCGGAACCTCGATGTCCGGCAGCGGTCAACAGGTTCTTCCGCCTTCATCATCACTACAGGATTCGCTTAGCTCTATCGAAAGGGGGGCCGCAGCTTCGGACGCGCAGGCCACTCCTCCCGCGCCGAAGATTGATAGCGCGAATGTCCCGGCGACCATCGAACTGCCTATACGTGTGATAGGGATGGCAGTGAGTTTGCCCAACTCATCTTATTTTTCCAACTATGAGGTTTTTATTGCCGAGAGGCGCATTAAGAAGGGAGACCCGGAACTTATAAAACTGGTTTACGAATCTCTTCCGTACCAGCCCCGGCTCTCCGACTATGGCATGGATACTTCGAAGGTGTATAGACTTCGCGTAACCCGCGATCCTGCATGCGATGAAACCCTGCTGCAAATGACCTGGCCGCAAACCGACGAAAAACACTCCGGGTCGAAGTACGCAACCGGGCCGCCTGCGTTAGCCCCCACTGATCGAAATGATCTGCTGCCTTGTTATCGAACAACCGCCGACGATTATCGAAGAGCGGTTACACAAGACCGCTGAACACCCGGATGATTTCGACATCTGACGCCGATACAATAGCCTGCCCGTAAAAATCGCTTTCATTGATCGTGAAGTAGCGCCGAAGGAAGTGTTGCCTTCGGCGATGCACTCAACGGTTCCGGCGAGCTGAAGCTTCGAGCAGAATAATTATGAACAGATATTTATTGAAAAGTACAGTCGTGGCCGCTTTGGGCGGTCTTCTCTTTGGTTTCGACACTGCGGTAATCTCCGGCACGACCGGCGGCCTTTCTCAAGCGTACTCCTTGTCTCCCACCATGTTGGGCGTAACGGTTGCAAGCGCTCTGTGGGGAACAGTGTTGGGCGCGATGTTGGCGGGCGTTCCGGGAGACCGGCTGGGGCGTCGCAATAGCCTGCGGCTGATGGCGATTTTGTATCTAGTCTCCTCCATCGGTTGTGCTTTTGCGTGGAGTTGGCCGGCACTGATTACGTTCCGCTTCATGGGAGGAATCGCCATCGGCGGCTCTTCCGTGCTCGGTCCAATGTATATCGCGGAAATCGCTCCTGCAAAAATGCGTGGCCGGCTGGTGGGTTTCTTTCAGTTCAACGTTGTCTTTGGAATTCTTCTGGCATATTTCTCGAATTATGAAATTGGACTGCGTGGATTTGGAGCACTCGAATGGAGATGGGAATTCGGTGTCACCGCCATTCCCGCCGCGTTTTTCTTTCTGATGTTGTTTGGGATTCCGGAAAGCCCCAGATGGCTGGTTAAGCAAGGACGGTTAGCGGAAGCGTCAACTGTATTGGAAGCAAGCGGGGAGCCGGACTATCAACGGGATATTCAGGAAATCGTTGAGTCAATTCGCGTTGAGCAGGACCGGGCCAAAGAAAAGTTATTTTCGCGGCGGTATGCTTTTCCGATTTTCCTGGCTGTAACGATTGGGATGTTTAATCAGTTATCGGGCATCAACGCCATTTTGTATTACTTGAACGATATTTTCGCGCATGCTGGTTTCAGCAAGATTTCCGGCAACATTCAGGCCGTTGCTATTGGAGCCACCAACCTGGTGTTTACGATGATTGCTATGTCCGTGATTGACAAGATCGGACGCAAGACCTTGCTCCTTCTTGGTTCGGTGGGCACGGCGATTTGCCTTGCTGGAGTGTCCGTCATCTTCTTCACTGACCGGCATCAAGGCTATTTGCTTTGGCTGCTGATCGGCTACATAGCATTTTTCGCATTCTCTCAAGGCGCCGTTATTTGGGTTTATCTTTCCGAGGTCTTTCCGAATTCGGTCAGAGCTAAAGGCCAAAGTCTCGGCAGTTTTTCGCATTGGTTTATGAACGCGTTAATTTCAGGATTATTTCCCCTGATGGCCGCTTCCTCGGGAGGCTATCCGTTTGTCTTTTTCTCGGTCATGATGGTTTTACAGTTCTTCGTCGTGCTATTCGTATATCCGGAAACCAAAGGCGTTTCGCTGGAGAATATGCAGAAGAAACTGATTGGCGCGTGAGGGTGTTTCCAGCTTGCCTTCATTGTGCGGCATTTTTTGTGAAAGCAGTGTTCGTGAAATATGAGGCAATTTTGCGGCGTAAGAAAAGCGTTGATAAAGTTTCAATTGCGTTTGCCAGACTCGCTTCCGATGTCAGTCAATTTCAGCCCTGGCCCCTGCCATTTCACAGCGAAACCATCCGGCCCCGATGAATGTGTCATTGCCGCGTGTAGAGCGTGCTTCCCGGCTTTGAGGCCGATACCTCCAGTGGTCAGTTGCGCCATGTTTCCGGATGTGCCGCAAACTTGCGCCTTTGGCGGAGGGCTTACCGCGACCACATGGGAGTCAATTTGCAGTTCGGCAGCGTCGTTTCCAAGTAGAAGAAATGTGTAGGCGCCGTCCGCCGGGGCATCAAATACGCCGTCAAATATAAATCCATAATTCTCCGTTCTTTCACGGCCTGTGACGGTTAAAGTTTTACTCGTGCCGGTGGCAGACAGCGTCATCCGCGCCAGATCCGACAGATTCACGGCATTGCCTTCAAAGTATTGATAGTGCCAGCCGGTTACCACCGCATCCGTGCCCGTAAGCGCGGGAGCATAGTTGTCAGTAACTAAGACCGGCTGATATGTCCAGTCTTCACGCCCGCTGGCGTCGGCGACTTTCAGAAGCACACGAAAGCGGCCGGAGCCATCCATGAAGGATCCTTTCGCGTCGTGAAAAGTATGGTGGACGATTCGGCCATGGCCACGTGTTCCATCGCCAAAAATCCATTCATATAGTTTTATCTTGCCGCCGGTTTCGGACGCATCAAACTTCACGCGAGCCACCGGCCTCACTGCGGCGGGCTCAAAACGAAAAGCGGCGTGTGGTCCGTCTTCTTGGCGATACAAAGGCGCGGACGCTCCCGCCGCCACTGTCATCGGTATGTCTTCCTTCGCTGTGACTAAGTTGCTTGCGATTTTAGTATTTTCGAAAGTCACGCCGCTCACGTCCCCTGATAAAACGGATGGAGCCAGGGATGGACTCTCCAAAGCCCACACGTTTTTCAGAGTCACATTGCGAATGCCGGGCGGCGGATACCTCAATTGCAACAATGAATACCAATCTTCCAAACGTATGTTCTCGAATGAATAATCCGAGTGCTGCCCTTTTCCCGTGGGATCGTTCCAAATCTCCAGAAGGCCAAAGGGTATTACGCACCCGCCCATTCCCATATGTATAACGTCCGAATTCGTCATCCGGAAATGATTCGTGTCCGCGACTTTTGTTGGCCAGCTCACTCTTACGATGTTCGAGATGCTTGTGGATAAAACTGAGTTTTCAATCAAGATGTTGCTTATGGTCTCGCCGGGAGTCGCCATAGACTGCGCGTCATAGCCGAGCCAGTTTCCCTGGAGCGCGAAGACATCATCGGAAGCGCGGAAGAATGAATCCCGAACGACGGTATCGCCTCCGCCGAGCCAATCCATTCCATCTTGGTTCGCGTTCCCTTGGCAGCCTCCAATTATTTTCACATTATCGAACGCGACATTGTGTGAGCCGAGCATCTGAATCATCCATGTGCGGCTGCGAACGACACAGGTGATTCCGATGATTTGGATATTCCGTGCGTGGTCCATCACAATGGCATGCCAATTCCGCTTGTGCATCCATCCCTCGTCGTGATCGGGATTCTGGGGGCCGTCATACACGATGGTTCCGCGGCCCATCACCTTCACATTCTCAACACCCCAAACATTGAGCGATCCGAATATTACGGCTCCAGGCGCAATGTATATTGTCTCGCCACTCTTTGCCTCGATGTTCTCGTGATAGGTGGCAGGGCCATAGAAACGCACTCCAGCCTGACCCAGTCGCGGCGGATTGATCTCTGGAGCATTCGCGAATATGAAAAGCATTTCCGCTCCCGCACCATGATCGCCGGGGCGCGAAACGCAAAGTTTCATTGGTTCGGTTATGCGAAAAGAGATTGTCCGTCCATTCACTTCGGGCCGTATGCCCCATCGCCACGGCTGAACTTCCACTCCTTTATCCCAGTAGCCGTCCGCGTCGGCAGTAATCGAAATCTCAGTCTTCCCCTTCAGCGCAAAATTTATGAAGTAATACGTGGTGGCCGCGTGGGCGACCGGGGAGTCTCGCCCTGCAATCGTGACGTGAAAATGATCTGAGCGAAGCTCAGGCGCGATAGGATAGAGGATGGATTTAGCGTGTAACGGGCTTGCCGACAATAGGCAAAGAACTGTTAAAGAGGACAGCGCTCGCATATTTAGGAAGATCATCATACAGTCGAAATGGGTTTGTCCGAAACTCCAGACCTGATAGAGGGTCAGATTGAAAAGATGCCGCCATCCCGGGGTTGCGAGGGGTCTCGTGTGTAGCGAAAATTCGCTAAAAGGAGCGATCTGCCAACCCGCGCAAGATCCTTCGGGACTCAAAGTCCTCAGGATGACGTCAGGCAGGAAGAATTTTTCAAACTGACCCACCGCGCAAGCACTATTTAAGAAAGACACGTAATTATGAACGTCCCGCTGCTCGATCTTAAGGCCCAATACGCCACTATCAAGGCCGAAGTTGATGCGGCCATTGCGGAAGTATTCGAATCTCAGCAATTTATTTTGGGGCCGAAGGTCGAGCAATGCGAAGAGGCTATCGCTACATACTCCGGCTGCTCTTACTGCGTCGGAGTTTCGTCCGGTACGGATGCGCTGTTGGCGTGTCTTATGGCAGAAAATATTGGCGTGGGCGATGAGGTCATCACCACGCCATACACGTTCTTCGCGACGGCGGGGGTGATTGCGCGCCTGGGTGCTACGCCTATTTTCGTTGATATTGATCCGCGTACTTACAATCTCGACGCATCCCACATTCCGGCGAAGATAACGGATAGAACTCGGGCAATTATCCCGGTGCATCTCTACGGGCAGATGGCTGACATGGACCCGGTGATGCAAATCGCGGAGAAGCATGACCTGGTGGTCATCGAAGATGCGGCTCAGGCAATTGGCGCGGAATATAAAGGGCGTCGAGCGGGTTCGATTGGGCATTATGGATGTCTTTCATTTTTTCCCTCAAAGAATTTGGGTGCAGCGGGCGACGGCGGAATGGTCGTCACAAATGATTCTCAGCGCACGGAGAAGTTGAAGTGCCTGCGTGGACATGGCGCCAATCCCAAGTATCACCATAAAATCGTGGGAGGCAATTTCCGGCTCGATGCGCTTCAGGCGGCAATCGTTTCCGTCAAGCTGCCGCATCTTGATGGCTGGACTTCCGCTCGCCAGCGCAACGCCAAAAGATACGACCAGCTTTTTAGTGAGGCTGCTTTGCCGCTTGAGCTTCCGGTTTCAGGATCTGGCCGCCATATCTTTAATCAATATGTGATTCGCGTTTCGCGTCGCGATGAATTGCGGTCCTTCCTTCAGAAGAAGGGAGTTGGCACGGAAGTTTATTACCCCGTGCCCATGCACCTGCAAGAGTGTTTCGCTTATCTGGGAATGGGCCGCGGCAGCTTCCCTGAGAGTGAACGGGCCGCGAATGAAACGCTGGCTTTGCCGATTTATCCCGAACTTACCGAATCCCAGCTGGATTACGTCTTCAATTGCGTTCGCGAATTTTTTGCGGATCTCGCGGGCGAACTCGCACCCACCGGGGACGCCAATCTTTCCACCTCAATGGATTAGCGGTTCATTATCGCCAACCAACTCCCTGACTAACTATTGGCAGAAAGAAAGACGCAGCAAGCTACGTCTCTACGCTGCTCTGTTTGAGGCCCCACCCCTGCTGGGGTAGGGCCTTCGTGCCCGAAGCGCGTTTTGTTAGGGGTTTGGTGGGGCGCCAGGCTGAAAGCTGAAGTTCGAGATGAACACAGTTCCGTTGAGAACACTGGTGCTATCAAAATTGGACCCGCCGACTGTAAAACCAAACGGTGTGCCCGCGGTGACGGGGATCGCCGCGGTGCCTTGAACGATGCCTGAAACGTTGAAGCCTGCCGAAGGTGTCGCACAGCATTGGGCGGCGGAGGCGCTATAGAGTGTCGTCACATTTGATCCTGAGAAAACGTCCAAAAACGCCGTAACTTCAAAGAAAGCGTGGAAGCCAACGTACTGCCAGTTGAAGGTCACGGTTCCCGTCGTGTGGGGGGGGGTATCTTGGAACGTCCACGAACTTGTCGGAACTCCTCCGGAGCCCCCCACGTTAACGTTGTAGCCAAACGCAAGGCACGAGGAGGTTGTCATGGAGCCTATCTGGAAGTCTGCTGAACTGGTCCCTCCCACAGCGTCGTTCACGGTGACTGTGGCGAGGCAGTTCGGAGCGATGCTCATACTCGTGGTGGCCCCCGGGGGGATGTTCGGGTTTAGGTTCGCGGTCCCCGACCAGCTAGCAGCGTCGAACGGGGAAGCAAAGCTGGCGCCAGTCGCAGTGCCGCTAACTACTCCGCCTGCGAATGTGAGTCCGTCCGGCAGCGTGCCCGTCTGAGACCATGTAAAGGGCGGCGTGCCATTGCTGACGGGTATCGTGTAGGAGTATGGGGGCTCCGTCTGGTTAACCGTCGCGACCGGCAGCGTTGCGCCCGTTAGCGTGGGCGGCAGATTGATTGTGATCGAATAGGATTGCGACGCTGTCGTGGGCGTGGCGTCGGTTACAGTAACGATAAACGTATAAGTGCCGGTACCGGTAGGCGAACCAGTTATGGTCCCCGTGGTCTGATTGAGAGACAACCCAGGCGGCAGGGGAGAAGAGGATAGCGCCGGTGACCAACTCCAGCCGTACGGTGGCATTCCGCCGCTGGCCACAAGTTGCTGCTGTGGATAAGCAACGCCCACGTCGCCCCCCGATAATGTAGCTGGCTGTAGGACGAGGGCTGAGTTCACAACCAGAGTGAATGGCTGAGTGGCGGAGACGTTCAGGGAGTCTGTAACCGTTGCGACGAACGGGAAGGAACCCGTCAAAGCGGGAATTCCTGACAACGTACCCGACGAACTGAGAGTCAAGCCGTCAATCGTTAGAGTTGTAAAGGTGAGAGGCCCCGTTCCCCCGGTAGCGCTGATCGGTTGCGAGTAACCAACGCCTTGCACCGCTGGGGGCAGGGAGGTCGTCGTGATCGCGGGTGCTGGATTCACCGTCAAAGTGAAGGACCGACTGGCGGAGACGTTTAGCGTGTCAGTGACGGTTGCGATGAAGGGGAATATCCCCGTGAGGGCCGGAGTCCCCGAGAATTGACCCGACGCGCTCAGACTCACGCCGTCCACGGTTACTGGAGTGAATGAAAGCGTTCCCGTTCCCCCCGCCGCGGCGATCATTTGCGTGTAGAGGTGACCCACATCGGCCGCCGTTGGCAAAGAGGTCGTAGTGATCGCCGGGGCAGGAATCACGGCAAGAACGTAGTTCGCGGTGGTCACATCAGGCGGCGAGGCACTGTCTTTCAATTGAACCGTGACGGGGAAGGTTCCGCCCTGCGTAGGCGTGCCAGAGATTAATCCGCCAGCCGGATTCAACCCCAGCCCCGGAAGAATTCCCGAGATGATTGTCCAGGTGTGCGCACCGGCAACGCCGCCGACCGATTGCAGTTGCTGGCTGTACCCCGCGCCTACCTCCGTTGCAGAAAGTGATGGCGTCGTGATGAACAGAGCGAGCGGCGGATTAACCGGATTGCCGCCGTTCTGGAAAACGGTCTGCGTGTTCACTGCTTGGGGCACCGTCGCGGGGAAAATTGTAGAGATCAAGGTATTCGCGGTGAATGGAATGGTCGAAGGACTGGGATTCACCAAGCGAACGGTGATGTAAGCAGTCTCGCCAGGCGCGAGCGTGACAGATCCTTCGTTGGGCACGGAGTTCGTGATATCGGGATTTGCAAGATTTGGATCCGAAGCGCTGAATAGTGCGGGATTCACGATGTTCGCAACCGTGACCCAGTGATTCTCCGTCGTGAGCTGGCAATTATTGCTTGCAGGCGTCTGATAGGCCTTGTTCACGATCATCTGGAGCACAATGCCATTTGGGGGCACTGCTGTATCGGCCAACTTAACCGTGTACGTGGCGGTAGTATTGCCGTTATTCGTCATCTGGGATGAGACGTCGGCAATCGAACCGTTCGTAATGTCTGGATTGGTGATTGACGGATTCGTAATGGAAGGATTCGTGATGTCCGGATTTGTAATCGAGGGATTCGTGATCGAAGGATTCTCGGCGCTCTGATTGGTGATGCTCGGATTGGTAATTGACGGATTCGTAATGTCTGGATTGGTAATTGACGGATTCGTAATTGAAGGGTTCGTTATAGACGGATTAGTGATGGACGGATTCGTGACCTCGGAATTCGTGATGTCCGGATTAGTGATAGATGGATTGGTAATGCTCGGATTTGTAATCGAAGGATTGGTGATGTCGGGATTGAGAACGGTGGAGGCAGTCAGTCCATTGTTGACCGTGGACCCGCCGACTTGATTGATCTCAGTAACGCTTACGGTAATCGTCGCTTGCGGATTCGTGGATGTGACGAAAACGCTGCGCGAAACGGAAGATAGAGCCGGTACGGTGAGGTCGAGCGTGGTCAACTTTGAGAACTGCAAGAAAGATGCAGTTCCTCCCGCGGGCTGATTTTGAATGGAGAAGCGGAAAAACTTCTGAACATTTGTTAAGTTCTGCGCCTCGACAGGGAAAGCACGCTGGAATAATGCGGTCTTGCCTGTGACGGGATTCGTAGTTGTGCCGAGGGGCTTCGCATTACCAGGCGCGCCGACGATAAGGCCGCCCGTAATTTGCGCGGTGTAAATGTTCTGGTTCCGCATACCTTCCTGCCCGATTACGCAGGCTGGCGGCGACTGATTGGGATCAAACAAGCTGCTGGTTCCCAGCGAAGGCGAGATTGGCGGAGTGTAATGTACCCAATCGCCGTGAGGAGGGGGTACAACGTCGCGATTGTCCGTCCACGCCGCATGGAAAGTTGGATTCGCGCTCGGCGTCATGTTGTACGCCCATGAATTTCCGCTTGGTACAAACTGGGGAGATGGGACGATATCAATGTAATCGCCCAGAAACGGTTCGGTACCCTGCCCGAATAGCGGCAAATTCGGCGGATTGAACTTGAATTGCTCAATGTTGCTGCCATCAAAGCAGCAGCCATAAGCGTATTGGGAGACCAGCACGGAAGGTCCGAACGCTGGTATGGGAAATAATCCCAACTGAAGCACGCGCAGGTCAATTGTGTGACGGCGAAGCGTCAGCCCATTGTCGTCAACAAATTGCGTGAATACTTCGGCAGGGTCGGCGGGAAGTTCACCTTGTGGGACGAGCGTCGGAATATACTGGCCCGGCTGGCTCGGGTTCGGATTGAAAAAATCCACGTAGTGGTCGAGACGAAGGTCGTAATAAAGCAGGGTGAGCCTGCCATTCGCGAACGATATTGCGGGCATGATCTGATGACCGCGGCCAGAGGGATTCGTGGCCGAGTTCTGCCTCGGATTGTCCACCGGAATGGGAGGAATCCAGTGGGCGCCATCGAGAGACCCAGTGACGACGACGCGAGCATCCCCGCCCGGACCAACGCCACGCGCGGAGAATGCCACGTAGGCAATACCAAAACCATCTACAGCGATGGAAGGATAAGCATTTGTGCGGAACGATGTTTCGCTCGTGCCCTGATCAAAAGGCGTGAAGGTCGAAATTCGGACCGGCGCTCTGAACGTCTTTCCAGCATTGGTGGATTCGGCGATCATGATGGCATCGGGCGCGCCCGTGGACTTGAACTGACGCCACGCAACGAAGACGTTTCCGTTTACCGGATTCACGGCGATTGCGCTGCCTTGGCTGGTCGTTGTGCCGCTATTTAACTGAATTGGCTTGCTCCACGTGTGGCCGCAATCCGTGGATCGCGCAAACATCAAATTCGTTGGGGTTGCATTGTCCTTGCCGGCAGCGAGGAAATCCGTGTACGCAAGAAAAATATTTCCTCCCCGAAACGATTGGCTGATCGTCGTGCTATTCGGTCCGGGAAAGCTGAATGAGCAAGTAGATGCTCCCGAGCGAGGAATATCTACCGCCATCGAAGGCTTGTCGAGAAACTGCGTGCCGTTGCCTGTGGCTACAACCTGGGTATCAATAAACGCGATGGGATCGCCGTTCTCCTGATTGTTCAGATCCATCAGGCGCGAAACAAAAACTGAACTCAGGCCGCCGGTGCCGCGATTGAAGGCGAGGCCGGCGTAATAGAACATTCCGTTTGTCCCGGCGCGCACTACGGGATCGGCGGCAGCCTGGTATCCCAGAGCCTGCAATGAACCGGTACATTGCGCGACCGGAACCGGACATCCCGGCAGCAGAGTGCTTTGCCATGTAAGTCCGCCATCGAATGACTTAAACAAGCCGAGCCAAGCGTCTCCGGTCTCGTCGGCCAATTCCTGGGCGAGGTCTACGGTGCGGTAGTCATTTGCTCCGGCGAGAATATGCAACGGATTGCGAGTGGAGACGGCCATCGAAGGCTCGTTCTGCCGCTGAAGGAACGGATCGCCGGTGGGCCATTGGGTTCCCGAAACCATGTTCACATTCGGTCCTGCCACCTGCGCGTGCGACGAGACCCATGCGCCAACCAGACACGCCAAGGCCAGAGCAACGAAGGCTGCGAAACGAAAAGAAGAAGAAGTCGAAAAGATAGAACCACTCCGAACACGCATTGACTTCGGGAAGACCTGGGGCATTATTCACTCCTGCGAGCGGGGAAATTCCAGGCACGCCTGGAATTCCTGTTGATAGACCTGTTGATAGACCTGATGTGCAGGTACGGGGTTGCGGTTAGCGTCCCACGGATGTAGCTATGGCAGTTTCGCCGTTTGAGTGAAGAGTGTCAATACAAATTGCGCGAATTCCCGTATCGTGGCGGGCATTGGGTAAGGCTTTTAACCTAGGTGCGGCAGGGGCATACCCGCACTCCCAGCAAAATGCCGCATTCACATTCTTACGCCGATTTCTCGGTTTTTCTTATGCGGGGTACGGGTTACTTCAGAGAGGCTAGCCTCTTTTGCGCATCAGCAACGAGCGGGTCATCGGTAGCCTTTCCTTTTATCGCTAGAAAAGTCTTATAAGAATCGGCCGCCGCTTCGGAACTTTTCATCCCTTCCTGCGCCCGTCCCAGATAGTAGTAAACCGGTGGCAGAAAATGATAGCTCGGCACGTCATCCAGAAATACGGAAGTCGCCTCTCCCCTGCGCTGCAAGCAAGTCTCGAATTGCGAGGATGCTTCGGGGAAGGCGCCCGCATCAAGATAAGCCCGGCCAAGATCGAAATGGACCAGCCACATATCCGCTAGCTTCTGCGCGTCCTGAAGCGTTTCCATCGCATCTTGCGCGTGGTTCTGCCCAAGTTGGTTTTCGGCTTCGAGAATTTTTGCGTATGCCTGGGAATCATGTGAAATCCGCGCAGCGAGATCAGCCGCCATCAGCCTCAACTTTGGTTCCTGCCCGGACTTGAGATATGCGCGTCCGGCGCGGAAATAGACGCTCTCATCCTTGCTCGCTTTGGTCGCAGCATCGGCGGATGCGATCGCGTCACTGTTTTTGCCAAGCGCCTGCTGCACCAGCGCGAGCGCGGCTAATTTGTCCGCGGCGCTTTCAGCATCTTGATTAGCCTGGTCTCCGCTGATTCCTTTTTCAAGTAAGTCTGCCGCATCGGGCAAGCGCCCTTCATAAGACCCAAGATCAGCGAGACCCATCGCTGCTTTAGAAGCGCCGCGCGCACTCAAAGACTGAAGTTTCTGCCATGTAGCTGTGGCATCGGCCGGTTTGCCTTGTGCCAGTTGCGCGAGCGCCAAACCCTCGTACGCCTTTTCGAATGACGGGTTCATTCCAAGCACGGTCTGTTCTTCTTTTGCGGCTGTATCGAAATCGCCGGCGTATAAAGCATAGAGCGCCACATTATTCCGTTGGACGACATTCTTCGGAGAAATCTCAATCGCTTTCTTTCCTTCCTCCAAGGCTTTGGACATGTTCCGTGTATAGAAATATGCGAGCGCCAGGTTTGCGTAGCCCGCCGTGTCGGAAGGGAATTGCTTGACCAGCGCCGTGTACTCTTCGATCGCCTGCAACGGCTCACCACGCATCAGGTAGTAACCGCCGCGCGTGCGGTATCGTTCGCGCTCAGTCATGCGGTCAATCTTCGACATCGCATCCAGATAGTATTTCTCCGCGTCCTGATCGTGGCCCATGTTGGCTTCTACGGCGCCAAGGCCCGCATAAGCACGGCCCAGATTTGGATCAAGCTGAATCGCGTGTTGATATTCCTTGATCGCATCGTCCCATTTGCCCTGGTATTGGAAAGCTTGCGCGGCAGCGTAGGCGTGAGCTGCTTCGATTGACCCAGCGGTGAATGTTTCCGCGGCGGTCAGTTGCGCGGATTCTGGCGTGGTGTCGCCGAGAGCGGTGCGAATGCTTGCGGCGAGTTTTCCAGCTGCGGCGAGTACTTCTTGTTTATTGTCCGCTTCCACTTCCTTGTTGACAATCAGTTTGCCCGTGGCTGCGTCCACCGCTTCGACGGAGACTTTATAGCCCGATCCTGACGGCTCGATGGAGCCTCCGACGACTACGCTGATGCCGTCGCGCACGGCTACGAGTTGCGCTGTTTTCTCGTTGAGTTTCGCTCCGGGATCGAGCTTGGCCGCTTCCCGCTGGGCCGATGTCCGGTTATACGAGCTGATAAATGGAGCGCCTTCGAGTGCGATGCCCAGCATGGGTTCGAGCGTTCCATCGAAGACTGAATCTCCCGTCTTGTTATCGAAGTCCGAAACCAGCAGCGTGACTGGCGCGTGCTTTTCCGCAATCTTAGTGAAAAGCTTATCTCGCAACAGAACTCCCGCGCCAATGACCGCGACGACAAGACCGGCGGCGACCCATTTGCCATAGATCGCGAATTTGCTTGGCGGCGGTGCAAGAGCGTGAGTGCCAAACATCGTTCCAGCAGCCGTTTCTCCGGCCACGCCGAGGTCGGCAAGAATCTGCACTGCGGTTGAATAACGCTTAGCGGGATCAATCTCGAGGCACTTCATCACCACGTCGCTGACGCCCGATGGAATCGAAGGATCGAGAGTGATCGGCGTCCGGGGCCGCTCCTGGGTGCGCTTGAGCAGGCTCGCCATCGCCGTATCGGATTTATAAGGTGTGACGCCGGTCAGCAGCTCATAAAAGATGATACCGACCGTAAACAGATCGGATGGAACGCCTGCAAGCTGACCGCGGGCCTGTTCGGGCGACATGTATTCCGGCGTGCCAATCAACGCGCCGGTCTGTGTCATGCCGGACATTTCGGCGGATCGGGCGATGCCGAAATCCATAACAGTGACACGGCCGTTCGCATCCAGCATAATGTTCTGCGGCTTCAAGTCACGGTGTACCACTCCTTCGGTGTGCGCGGCGTCGAGCGCACGGCACACCTGCGCGATGATCTTTACCGCTTCATCGGGCGCTAATTTCCCCTTTTCCGTGAGCAACGACTTCAGGTCGCGTCCTTCGATGAAGTCCATGGTGATGAACTTCACACCGTCAGCTTCGCCGAGATCGAACAGGCGAATAACATTTTTATGCGTGACCTGGCGGGCGAGAACAAGCTCCTGCGTGAATCGCGCAAGAATCTCAGGATGGCTGGCGAGGTCGGAGCGGATCATTTTCAGGGCCACCAGACGGTTCACTTCGCGATCGCGAACTTTGTAAACCGCTCCCATGCCGCCTTCGCCGAGCAGTTGCAAAATTTCGTAGCGATTGCCAATCACGCTGCCCGGCGCGAAACTACGCAGAGTGGAATGGGACGCCGCGTTCGAAACCGCTTGCGTCACGGCCGACGAACCCAAAGTAGTGCTTTTATTCAAAATTGGCGCAGTCACGTCACCCGCAAACGTCTCGGGAAGCATGGTCGTGCACTTTCGGCAGCGAGTCTCGCCGGTAGGATTTTCAGTCCCGCATTGCGGGCAAAACATGAAAGGCGTCCTTCTGAAAGCGTTGACTGGAACCTAAGTCATTGAAAAGCTCTTCGGGATTTGAACCTCGAGCTTCCCTATAATTTACGCCAGGAATCGCGACCAGTCCTGAAGATCAAAGATTGGAGCATTGTATCCCGAGTTACTCCCCGGCAAGCGATGTTCAGGAACATTGCGATTTAGCGTTGAAGCTGCTCCAAAGATGGGTTTCGAGGAGAGTAAATGAAGCCCGCTGCTCCATCGAATGTGAGCGGTTGTGAACAGACAGGCAAACGCATACCAGATAGGATTTGCGCTGTTCCACTGTGGCTGCTCCAGGTTCCTGGCCGAAAACTCAAACGGTACACAACGCGCGAGTGTCTGCGTAAGGGCCGACAGCAAGATTAATCCCAAGTGAAACCTCAGGTCGCCGCAAGGCGAGAATCTTAGGAGAATTCCATGAAGAGAGCGTTATTGCTAATCGTTGTATCGGCAGCGTTGATGACGCTGGGTTTTGCGCAGACTCAGGACACCAGCAGCACAACCGGCAACGGCAGCACACCAGCTGCGAACTCTGCTCCACCCGCCGCCACGGTCAACCCGCCCGCCGCCGCGCCCGCCGCTACTGCGC
>JGI20189J14885_1000025_pt1 | contig 50181 bp, 49 predicted proteins | sample NGESurdeep072012_10_FD_14885 | JGI IMG/M metagenome (IMG submission 14885) | reverse complement strand
AACCAACGGCGAGGCCAATGACGAAGCGCATGATAACGAGGAAGGCGAACGACGGCGAGAAGGCTGCGCCAAGCACACCGACGACGAAGATTCCCGCCGTGAGGAGAATCACCGGGCGTCGACCAATTCGATCGGACAGTCGTCCAGAACCCACGGCGCCGACACTCGCGCCGACGAGAAGCAGTCCCGTCGCCATCTCTTTCTCGAAGGACGATATCGGACCAAAGCTGGTGTGCAAGAAGAGGAGCGCGCCGGAGACGACACCGGTGTCGTAGCCCACAAGTAAAAGAAGTAACCCGGCGCGTCGCACCCTTGGTAGCGCGCCAAAGAGTCGCCAGGACTGAGCGCCGAGACGCCATTGGTCGAGCGCGGAGCACTGAAGCTTTTCGAAGTAGCGAGCCACTAAGTCGCCGTGAAGTCCAGAGTTGACGCCAGGGCGACACGTGCGGGCGCTGCGTAACGTAGCGCTCAAGAGGGAGCGTTCCATGGTCCGATTCAAAGATCGCCGCGACGCCGGACGCCAACTTGCGGCGAAGTTAGAAGACCGTTCTGATATCGAAGAGGCGATCGTGTTCGGGCTTCCTCGCGGTGGAGTGCCCGTTGCCTACGAAGTGGCCGTCTCACTCGCGTTGCCTCTAGACATACTCGTCTTGAGGAAGATCGGTGTACCCACCCAGCCCGAGCTAGCCATGGGTGCGCTCGGCGAAGAGGACGTCGTGGTCGTAGACCATCAAGTGATGGCGATGGCGCAGGTTTCGGCCTCGGAGTTTGCGTCGATCGAAGCACGTGAGCGTATCGAGCTCGAGCGCAGAGTTGGCCTATTTCGTGGAAGTAGAACGGCGAGGTCGCTCGAGGATCTGACCGCGGTCATCGTCGACGACGGCATCGCAACGGGCGCGACGTGTCGAGCGGCGTGCCGTACGGCTCGCGCCCGAGGCGCTCTTCGCCTACTAGTGGCCGTCCCCGTGACGTCGGCGAGGACGGCAGACGGTCTTCGCGGTGACGCCGATGAGGTGATCTCGCTCGTTTTGGCTGACGGCTCGTTCTCCGTTAGCCAGTGGTACCGACACTTCGGCGAGACTCCCGACGAAGAGGTCGTCAACTGCTTGATCCAAGCACGTCGGCGCGGACCGGCCTTCTCATAACAAGGTACGGTCCTTTGTCGCCTTCCCCAATCAACGAACGAAGTGGTCCAGACGCCAGATCCCGGTCAAGTCGTAGTCGCAAAGTGACGACGTCAAGGTGCACATGACGTCGAGCACAGTTGGCGCTGGCGTCTCGGGCGGAACTTCAAGGAGGAGACCCCGGTGACTGTGATCCTGGCGAACCGGGAACGAAACACCACCAAGTAGTGCAGCGATACGTGCTTGGCCGAGCCGTCCTCGCGCGTGCAACAGACCAAGTGACGAGGGCTGCGCTTCGCCTTGGCGCGGAGGTGAGGTAACGAATGACGCCACCGTGACGCCGTGATTCATCCAGAGTCCAAAGGTGCTGACTTTGAGTTCCTCCACGTCCTCCAATACTTCGGGAACGAAGTTGCACCAACCCCTTCCCGAACTGATGGATTCGATCTCTCTCAGCGCACCTGTTCGGTCCGTGGAGAACTCCAGCTGACTACGCGTCGTCACGGTTGCCTCCCGCTAAACGCCAGTCTGGACGTGTCGTGTCCGACGAACGAGGACTGCGACGTCGGTCGCCGAAAGCAGATCGATAGAACGTTCGGTCCCGAACTAAGGGGTAGACGCGTCGCCACGACGGGAACCCAACGGCTCACTACGCCCAACCCAATTCCTTGAGGCGAGGATCACCAATGCCAAAGTGATGCGCGACTTCATGCAGCACGGTTTTTCGAATCTGGGCCTTCACCTCATCTTCGTTGTTGCAGTACCGACAGATCGTTGTCTGAAACAAAGTGATTCGGTCCGGCATGACCGCGCTGTAGCTCGTCGGACTTCGCTTCGTGAGGGGAACGCCCTCGTAGAGGCCGAAGAGATTGCCCCCAGGCGCTTGACTTTCGACGATGATCGCCAAATTTTCTATCTGAGATGAGAGTTCGTCGGGCAACTCCTTTAGAGCTTCTTCCGCCAGCGCTTCAAAGCGTTCGTTAGACAGTTCGAACATCAACGAAGCGTACCGGTCGCTGATCCGACGTCTGCGCGAGTACGTCAGCGGCGCCTTCTGACTCAATCGAGACGACTCAGTGGGCGATCGAGCAAGCAACGACGGCTTTTACTTTGACTTCTTTGACAACTCCTTGTAACGAAAGCAGTCGGTCACGTGGTCGTTCACCAGCCCCGCCGCCTGCATGAACGCGTAGCAAGTTGTCGGTCCCACAAATTTGAAATTACGCTTCTTCATATCCTTGCTCATCGCTTCGGCTTCGGGACTCTTCGCTGGAATGTGGCTACTTTCGGACCACGTGTTCACGATCGGACTTCCGTCGACGAACTGCCAAAGGTAGGTGTCAAGCGAACCGAACTCCTTTTGCACCTTGAGGGTGGCCTTGGCGTTCGCCGTCGCCGCGAAGATTTTCAGCCGATTGCGGATTATTCCTTCGTTGAGCATCAGTCGCTCCAACTTCTTGTCGCTGTACCTCGCGACCATCGCCACGTCGAAGCTGTCGAAGGCCTTCTCAAAGTTCTCGCGCTTGTATAAGACGGTGCGCCAGCTCAGTCCCGCCTGCATGGCGTCCAGCACCAGGAACTCGAAGAGTTTCTGATCGCCGTGAAGCGGCGCGCCCCACTCCGTATCGTGGTAGGTGACCATCAGTGGATCACTTCCGGGCCAGGCGCAGCGTACGTTGTTCATGAGCGGACATCGTAGGACGAGGTTGTCACACGCGTCGTGCGGGAGCCCCCCCCTTTGGCGACGAAGAACAGCCTCGAGCTCACGATCACAAAGCGTCGTCGAGTCCGACAATAAGTCCTGATCAACGGCTTCACGATCTCACGTCTCGGACGTAGAAATCGTGCGGCCACTGGATGACTGCTCTGTCGTCATCCAGTCGTTGATGGCGCGTCAGGGGCGCAAGACGTGGAGCTTGTAACGCAATTGGGCGCTGCTCATACTATGAAAATACGCAATAAGAAACAGACGACGGCGCGACGCAGTGATCGCGATGGTTGATATGGATGACCAATCAGTGTCACGAGTTGAGACCACGAAGAAGGAGATTCGAGTGACCGATATGTACGAGAAGAAACCCGAGGCCGTAGAACGTCTCACGCCACGTCAGTACGACGTCACGCAGGAGGCGGCGACCGAGCCGGCTTTCGACAACGAGTTCTGGAACCACAAGGAGGCTGGCCTCTACGTGGACGTCGTGTCGGGCGAGCCACTCTTTGCCTCCACCAATAAGTTCGACAGCGCGTGTGGATGGCCGAGCTTCACCGCACCACTGGAGCCAACCAACGTCGTCGAAAACGAGGACCGCAGTCACGGCATGATCCGCACTGAGGTCCGCTCCACGCACGGGGACTCACACCTCGGCCATCTGTTCAATGACGGACCCGTCGAAGACGGCGGGCTTCGCTACTGCATCAATTCCGCGGCGTTACGATTCGTGCCGTACGAGCAGCTTGAAAACGAAGGTTACGGCGAGTACCTCACGGTATTCGACGAGGCCTCGAAGAAGGGATCAGAGCAATGACGACGAGCGAAAAGGCCATACTCGCCGGAGGTTGTTTCTGGGGAATGCAGGATCTCATCAGAAAGCGTCCGGGCATCCTCTCGACGCGCGTCGGCTACACGGGCGGCGACGTCGCGAACGCGACCTACCGCCATCACGGAAGTCACGCCGAGGCAATCGAAATAACCTTCGACCCCGAACGGACTTCCTACCGCGATCTCCTCGAATTCTTCTTCCAGATTCACGATCCAACGACCATGAATCGTCAAGGAAATGACAAGGGCACCAGTTATCGTTCCGCCATCTTCTACCTCGACGACGGTCAACGTCGCGTCGCCGAGGACACGATCGCCGACGTGGAGGCCTCGGGACTCTGGCCCGGAAAGGTTGTGACCGAGGTCGCGCTCGCGGGACCCTTCTGGCAAGCCGAGCCCGAACACCAGGACTACCTCGAGCACTACCCGAACGGCTACACGTGCCACTTCCCCCGCGCCGGTTGGGTGCTGCCACGTCGGAGCGACAGCGCTCTTCGGTAACCCGCTTCTTTTCGAAGTAGAAAGTCGGGCGAACGCGGCACACGAAGCGCGTGTAGCGGGGCAGCACTTTCCGGCGATCCATGCGCGAGCGTCGCATTGCGGTCAAAACCTTGCTGGCAAGTGGAGCGATTCAGTTCCCTGACGTCGGCTGTGAAAGGCTCGACCATATGGCCACTACGTCAACGTTGCGACTTGCGCGCGCGCCTCGTTTGTCGAGTCACTCTGATCGCGTTCGGACCTGGCACGTCGTCATTGACGGGGTCGACGTCGGTTCGATTCCCAACCAACGGACGCTCGAGTTTTCCGTTGAGCCAGGTGAGCACCGTTTGCGCGTGAGGTCGACACCCTACCTCTGCAGCCCCGAAGTGGTGTTTGAGGCAGCGGCCGGAAAAGAAACTCGATTCATATGCCATCCACGATCACTCAGTCCCCTCATCGTTACGCGGTGGCTCGTGTGGCTGCTCATCTCTCTCGTTCGACACGACCTTTGGATCGAACTCAAACCCGACAACTCGAACGCGAGCGACGCTGGTGTCACGCGGGTCGCCACGCCGGCAAGCAGTTCGCATGGCGAGCCTGACGCGGACGCGACTCCGTCAAGCCCGCCAGGAGCGTTCGCGGGTCTTCGAGTTGTGACGAGCTCCATGGCGCCAGTGCGCCCGGGAACGAATTCGACGTCCGCGCTCGTCGTGAACAACCTGACCAAACGTTTCGGCGAGCGAACTGCCTTCTCGGACGTGTCCTTCGAGGTCGGCTACGGCGAGGTCTTCGGGTTCCTTGGCCCAAACGGCGCGGGTAAGACCACGACGGTGCGTACTCTCGGCACGTTGATCGCCCCGACGTCGGGTTCAGCGACGGTAGCGGGTATTCCCCTTAGCCTTGAAAACGGCGTCGAGATCCGCCAGCGCATCGCCATCATGCCCGAGTCGCCAGGGCTCTACCTTCGATTGACCGTGACGGAGAACTTGGAGTACTTCGCCGGACTGTACGGTCAACGTGACGCCAAACTACGCATAGGACAGGCACTCGAGGCCGTCAACCTGAGCGACCGTGCGTTGGATCTGTGCGGCGGCCTGTCCAAAGGTCTCCGCCAGCGGGTGGGCTTCGCGCGAACGTTGCTGAGTGACCCCGCGATCTTGTTCCTCGACGAGCCGACGTCGGGCCTCGACCCCGTCGCCTCGCTCGAGGTACACAACTTGATCATTGGCTTGCGAGAGAGGGGTGTGACGATCTTTCTCACCACGCACCGGCTCGACGAGGCGGAAAAACTATGCGACAGAGTCGCCTTCCTGAATACGACGCTGCGCACCGTTGGTAGAACCGCGGACTTGCGGGATCAACTGTTCAAGAGATCGCTGGTCGTAAAGACACTCGCTCCCATCACTGACCCCGACCAGTTGTTCGCTCGCGTTCCCGCTGTCGAAGACTGGCGAAGCGACGGTCCGAGCTCATACGTGCTGACGGTCTCTGATCCAGAGGCCGCTGCTCCTGACGTAACGAGAAACCTTGTCAACGACGGTGCTGACGTCCTCTTCATTGGCGAATCGCAGCATTCGCTCGAGGACGTCTACCTCGAACTCATCGACGACGACGTCGAGTTCCGCCAACCATGACGCGCCTCGACGCCACACGAATCCGGGCCGTCGTCCGCAAGGAGTTGCTGGACTACCGGCGCAAACGGTCAATCGTCGTCTCCATGGTTCTTCTGCCGATCCTCTTCCTCGTAGAGCCCGTCGTATCGATCTTCGTCGCCAACCCAGTCGAGTCGACCTCTGCCCTTGACAATTTCGTCGTCCTGCCTCTTCTTTACATGCTCTTGATCGCGGTGATCATGCCGAGCACCCTCGCCGCGTTCACGGTGGTGGGCGAGCGTGACCAGGGCACGCTGGAACCACTTCTCACCACCCCGCTGCGCGAACAAGAGTTCATCGTTGGTAAGGCGGCGGCCGTCGTGATCCCTTCAGTGATTCTTTCGTACCTCGTGTACGGGCTATTTCTCGGTGCCGTTGCGCTGTTCGCTCGCGCCAGGATGGCCAACGCCGTCTTCCACAACGGTCCAACGCTTCTCGCGCTCTTCCTCTTCGCTCCCCTCGTGACAGGGTGGTCAGTCGTCGTAGGAATGGCGGTCTCAGTTCGCGCAAGCGAGGTCCGCGTCGCCCAACAGTTGGGCACGCTCGCGAGCCTTCCGATCGTTGGTGTGGTTCTACTGCTGGCGATTGGCGTCATCCACCCCACTTTCCTCATTGCGATCGAGTTCGCTGTCGGGCTGCTGTTGATCGACGTCGTGACCCTACGCGCGGTGTCACGGATGTTCGATCGCGAGCGGCTCGTGACGGGAACCAAAGCGACGCGGCGATAATCGCTGCGAGACACGGTCGCGTGCACCCGGAAAATCTGAACTCGAAAGCTGATTCGAACGTGTCGAATTGAGGTTCCAACATTCCGTTACGCAACCATGGCGGAACGTGTTCGCGACGGCGTTAGCCACGATGCTTGGGGGGTCAAATATGCTAAAACGAGAAACATACTCAACGCCCGTTCATGAACTGAGCAGATAGAAGGCGTCTCACGTTCGTACGTCGTCGTGAGCAGAGGGAAAGACGGAACAGTGGAGCTTCGAATATTCACCGAGCCCCAGCAGGGCGCGTCCTACGACCAGATTCTCGCAATGGCACTCGCCGTCGAAGAGGGCGGCTTTGGCGCGTTCTTCCGCTCCGATCACTATCTCAAGATGGGTGCGGTGAGCGGCCTGCCGGGTCCCACCGACGCGTGGATCACCTTGGCGGGACTGGCCCGTGATACGAAGCGAATCCGACTCGGCACGCTGCTCACCGCTGCAACGTTCCGTTTGCCCGGATCGCTCGCGATCGCCGTCGCCGAAGTCGACGCGATGAGTGGGGGTCGGGTCGAGCTCGGGCTCGGTGCGGGGTGGTTCGAAGACGAGCACACCGCCTACGGCATCCCCTTTCCCTCCGTGGCCGAACGATTCGAGAAGTTAGAAGAGCAACTCAGCATCATCACGGGACTTTGGGAGACCGAAGTCAGCTCGACCTTCAGTTTCGCGGGCAAGCATTACTCGCTGTCCGACAGTCCGGCACTGCCCAAGCCGGTGCAATCGCCGCGTCCACCGATCATCATTGGCGGTCACGGGCGAAAGATCACGCCACGCCTTGCCGCCGCGTTCGCCAACGAGTTCAACGTCCCCTTCGCCTCGTACGACGTCACGAAATCCCAGTTCGAAGTGGTTGACGAAGCCTGTGCGACGATCGGCCGAGACCCCGGGTCGATCATCCGTTCCGCCGCCCTGGTCGTCTGTTGCGGGCGCGACGAGAGTGAGCTCGGGCGTCGCGCGGCCAAGATCGGACGTGACCTCAGCGAACTCTCCGAGAACGGCCTGGCTGGAACGCCCGAACAGGTAGCGGAAGAGATTCGTGCGTGGGCCGAATTGGGGATCTCTCGTCTGTACTTGCAGATGCTGGACATCGATGACCTGGAGCACGTGGGGCTCATCGCCTCAGAGGTACTGCCAGCAGTCAGGTAATTCGTCTTGACGTGCAGTCGTGGCCACGAAACGGAATTGGTGAATACCTGCCCCGGCGATGACCGTGAGTGCGATCAGGTGTCAATCCTTTTCCAAGATCGCGACGTAGGGCTCGCTCGGACGTTCCCCGAGTACTCGCACTTGGTGCCATCCGGTCCCGCGCACGATCGCACGAAAGTCGCGCCGCGAAACGAAGAGCCACGGGAACCACTCACCAACGAAGTACTCGTAGTGGTACCGGAACATCGCCTGTCCGGGCAGTCTGCCCTCCTCACGGTTGCGCTGATAGTACCGTCGATCGATTCCGGGAGCGCCGCCGCAGTACGGGTTCGTACTTTCGATGAAGAGTCGCGCCTCCGGTTTCGTCGAGTGCGCCCACTCCGTCAACGCCTCACGCACACCTTCGGGCGTTCCGAAAATCCCTAAGTTATTGCCGAACAAGACAATGGTGTCGAACGAAGCGATCCTTCGCCCGAGTTTGTCGGTCGACGTGCACCAGACTTCTTTAACGCCACGTCGCCTCGCCGCTTGCACCGCGAGGCGTGACGAGTCGAGCCCAACCACGTCGACAACGCGGCGTTGGAGCTCTAACGCCACCCTCCCCGCGCCACAGCCCACGTCCAACACGCGACCACGCATGTGGCGCACGGACTGTCGTTCGGCGAGGGGCCAGCCCTTGAAGTCGGAGAGGTACACCTCTGGGCCCGCGCCGGTCTCGGTGTAGCCGTCGTCGCGTTCGACGATCTCGGGCGTCGTAGCGCCGTGAGCCCAGTCCAAGAGTGCGCGTCCAAAAGCGTCCGTTTCCGAAGTCACGCCACGACTCTATTCAGGCGTGGCGTCACACCTGGCGAGTCGGTCCGGTACCTGGCGAGCCTTGACTGCCCGCTCGAGCTCGGACTCTCTCGTAGATCAGGGAAGCTTCTTCAGTGCCCTCGCGACGACACCTTGGAGTTGCGTGACGTTGACGGGACGAGGGCCCGCCTCCTCGACGCCCATGACCACGCCGCCCTTACGAACGATGACGATGTCGTTCGTGATCTTCGTGCCTTGAATGTCGAGCTTCACCTCGAACGCGGCGCTCGCGTCTCNGTACGAAGACATCTTCAACTTCCCAATCGTGCCAGTGACCTTCTGGCTGCCGCTGAGTCCACGCACGTGTGTGCAATCAGAAAGCGTCGCGACGATCTTCTTGTACGCGGTCGCCGCGTTTGAGTAAGTCCCAAGCTTCTCTGAGATGAGGGGGAGATTTCCGTTGTAGACGAAATTGACCGTCGCGTGCGTCGCCTGCTGCACACCTTTCGGCTCGAAGAGACGAGCGAGGCATCCCGGCGCGGATCCGCCCGATTGAACGTCGATACTCCAGCCACTTGGCATCTGATTGACGCTGAGCAGTTCGCTCGACAGTTTGGGCGGGGAGGCCATTGCTGAAACGCTCGAGCCAAGTAGTGACAATCCGAGCGCCGCCATGAACGAGATCGACAAGACTTTTCGCTGCACTACTTCCTCTTTGTTCGAAACGCGTGAAGGACCATCTTCGTCGGAAACGACCCGTAGTGACAAGTCACCAGCGAGATTCCGTCCATTGAGTCCTACGCTGGCCGCAGCACTTGAGCAGCCCTGCTCATTCTCCTGACGATGGTCGCGTATCCCCCTTGGTTACACTTTTCAGCATTACGCATAGATTTGAAACAATCGGACGGATCACGACTCGTCCCACTGTTTGAGGCTGTCACGGAAGGTTGATCGATGACGAATTCCGACGGCTCCTCCTCAAGGAATCCTTGGCGCACCGTAGCCTCCACCCCGAGAACCAAGGCTCAGGTGGCGTCAACGTCAAGGTCGGTGACGTCCCGATCGAAACCTCTTCTCGAGACCAAAACGCGAAGCCGCACCTCGTTGACGACGAAGCAACCATCGACCCCCGAGAAACGCGTCGCACGAAAGGCCGTCAGTCGCCTTTCGACTGATCACCTCGGTCCGCGCTTGCGCGAACGGCGCGAAGCGCTGGGCGTCTCACTTCGCCAATTCGCCCGAGAGTTGGAAGTCTCAGCTTCGTTTATCTCCCAACTCGAGACGGGCAAGGCGCGGCCCTCGGTTGCGACGCTCTACGCAATCTGTGAAGCACTCGACTTGTCCGTTGACGATCTCTTCGCGACCAAGCAGACGACCGAACACGATGCTCGACCAATTGCGGCAACATCGTCGAAAGATGAGTCGGACCGCCCCACGAAGACTCGCTCGACGAATGGTGCTCGGCGCACAGAACGTACTGCGAAGGAAGGAGGATCTTACGACCTGCCGCTCGTACGTCCGTCGGAGCGAAAGGCAATCGTCTTGGATTCGGGCGTCACGTGGGAGCGGCTCACTCCCACGACGGGGGCCAAGTCGAACTTTCTCTTTATTCGCTACGAGGTCGGCGCGAGTTCAACGTCCGACGGGAATCTCATCCAACACGCCGGAACGGAGTACTGGTACGTGCTGCGCGGCGCCCTCGAGGTCGTCCTCGGATTTGAAACGTATCGAGTGAACGCGGGCGACGCCATCACCTTCGAGTCGAGTACACCGCATCGATTGGCGAACACCGGCGATGAACCAGCGGAAGCGATCCGGTTCGACCAGGGACGCGATCACAATTCGCTTGACTGACTAAACAGTCCGTCTTGTTTGTGGATAGACCATCGTGTCGGGCGTCTCGTGCGACGATGGTTGTCCCCTACCAGGGTTCCAGTGCGGGAGCGTCCCTCCGGCCGATCAACCACTCGACGAGGGCGGCGTGATTCACGCGCTTCGGAAGCTTGTGCAGGGTGCGTTGCAACTCCTCTTCAACGTAGGCCTCGGGCCAGTCGGACGCGTCATAATAGGCGTTGAGGTCGACGTGATGCACTTCAACTTCTCGAAGGCGGCGAAAGAGGATGTCCGCCATTGGACGCTCTCCGACGCCCACGAACGCACGGAAGTCCCATAGCTCGTCGTTCAATCCGTTCCACGCAACTTCGAGGTCTCGGCACGATCGAGCGAGGTCTTCAAGGAGGACGTCGCGATCGAGCGTGCTGTCCGATTCAATATCGCGCTCCCTCATCCCCGCTTCGGGGTACTGACGTCGAGATTCGCCCATCTTCGCTCCCTTGAAAAGCCACGTGTGGCTGTCGGCGTTTCGAGCGAGATGCGCGAGTACGTGTGCCCGTGTCCAGCCGGGCAAACGACTGGGCGCACGAAGATCGTCGTCGTTCAACCGAGTGGCCGTCGCGAGCAGTCGCTCGTGCGACGCGACGCACACGTCAATGAGTTCTGTCGGACGCTCCACGCCACGAATCTAATGGAAACGACGAGCTCCGACTGAGAGGTCGATACGTCCAAGTCCCGTGTATCGAACGCACGTCGATTACTGAATGTGCCCGTTGGCACCTTCTCTACTTGGTACCGTTACGCGAGACAAATTAGAGGGACCTTATGACTACGAACGAGACGCCCGCGCCAATCGAGTTCGAACCAGAACTCGTCGCGCTGCTCGAACAGGAGTACCCATGCTTCAGTGAGGGCGAACGAGCTCGCCGTCGCCAGGCCATCGAAGACTTGATGGCGTCAAAATCAGTGAGCCACCTCTTGATCTACGGCATTGGCGGACGAAGTGGCGCCGTGACCTGGCTATCGCAGTGGTTGGTCACTAATGAAGCGCAACTCGTCGTGTCCGCGAACGAGCGCGACGCTCTCTTCGTGCAGTACTTCAATCACGTGCCGCTCGCCACCATCATCGCGAGTGACGCAACCGTGGCGTGGGGAGGCGCGTCAACGATCGGCTCGTCCATCGACGAGTTGCGACGTCGTGGCGCCACCGAGGGCAGCGTCGGCGTCATCGGGCCACTCCCCCTCGGTGCCGCCCGTGCGCTCGAAAGCGCCTTTGGTCATGTTGTCGACCTCACCGCCGGCTACAACAAACTTCGACTCATCAAGTCAGCTGAGGAGCTCGTCTGGTTTCGCTTAGGCGCGCGGCTCGCCGATCTCTCGATCGAAGCGCTCGCTACGCAGCTTCGCCCAGGCCTCAGCGAGCGCGACCTCGTCGGTGTCGTCGAAGCGGCGTATCACTCGTACGGCGGCGTCAACGGCATCCACTACTTCGCCGTGAATGCCATGGCCGATCCGCAGTACTGCGTGCCGCGACAGCACCCCTCCACTCGCCAGGTGCGCCGTGGTGACGTCCTCAGTACCGAGATAACGACGAACTTCTTCGACTACGGGGGCCAAGTACTTCGGACCTTCAGCGTGGGCGAGGAACTCTCGCCCCTCTTTCGCGAACTGCACGACGTCGCCGACGCGGCCTACCAAGCGATGAGTCGACGTCTCGTCCCGGGCACGCACGTGTCCGAGCTCGTCGAGGCGGCAAACGTGATCGAAGACGCCGGGTTCACGACCTTCGACGACCTCGTCCACGGCTACGGCGGCGGGTACCTCGCGCCGATACTCGGATCGTCGAGTCGAACCAACGAACCGGTTCCCGACATGATCTTGGAAGAGGGCATGATGCTCGTCGTGCAACCCAACGTCGTCACCACCGACCACCGCGCCGGCGTCCAGACCGGCGAATGTCTCGTCGTCACTCCCGACGGTCCCGCGCGGCTGCACACGAGCTTCCAGGGCGCGCTGCGCGTGGGTGGCTAAGGCGCGAATCCTCGGCTCTCGCGGAGACTCAGAAAGTTGACCGTCCCGAGAGTGTCGAAGTAACTCCTCTAGCGAGAGAACGCCGTGTGCTTGCGAGCCCACTTCTTGTCACGGGCGTACAGACTCGGCAGCTGCGCCGCTCGCGCGCGGTACAGGTCGGCCACGTCCGGGGACGGCCGAAACTTCCGACCGGACGCGTGACCGATAGCGTCATGCAGTCGGCGGCGCTTGAGCGCGACGGAGGCGAGGAGGGCGGCGCCGCGCAGTTGCGCCAACAGGGGCTCAGGAACTTGCTCCACCTCACGTCCGAGCGTGTCCGCGTAGATCTGACACCACAGGGTCGATTGTGCGCCACCCCCTAGGAGACGGACCGGTGAAAGCGACTGGCCGGCGAACTTCTCCACGTACTTGAAAAGCCACGCGCTGTTCGCGGCGACGCCTTCCATGACGGCCCGCACGAGGTCGGCGGTCGTAGTCGTCACCGAGAGGTTGGTGAAACCCGCGCGGATCTTCTTGTTGTCGATGGGTGAACGCTCACCAGCCAACCACGGAGTGAAGAGAACCCCGTGAGCCCCCGGCGGTGACGTCGCCGCCAACGTCGTCATCTCCTCAAAACTGAGACGGGTCCCACTTCCCGCGAGGACGCTCTGCAACCATTCGAGCGCTTTCGCGCCCGTGTCTTGGCTGTTGATGACGACGTAGGAGTCATTCGTAAGACCCGGTACGGCAGCGATCGAATGATTGACGTCGGTCTTCTTCTTGGGTACCGGACAACTGATCCACGACGTCGTCGAGAGGGCGAGGTGCGTGTCGTAGAGGTTGGTAGCGCCCGCGCCGATGGCCGCAGCGTGCAGATCCGGGATACCCGCGATGACGACGGCGTCGGGAGCGATGCCGAGCTCGTTGGCCACGCTCGCTTTGACGGTACCGACAATCGAGCCAAAGGGAAGGAGCGGGGGCAAATACGAAGCGTCAAGGCCCACCAGTGCGAGAAGTTGTGGGTCGTATTCGTACGTCGTGAGTTGACGGTTGTCGGTCATCCACGAGGCGAGTCGTGACGCGTGCGTCGACGAGGCTTGACCGCTGAAACGCATGGTCAGATAGTCGACGGGCTCCATGAACCACCGTGACGCCGCGACGACGTCGCGATGGTCGTGTAACAACGTCAACATCTGACCGATGGGATCGGCGCCGGCTGTCGACGGGGCGCCACCCGTCTTTTTGACGAAGCGGAGTACCTTTCGTGCGTTGTAGCCGAGGAACGGTCCGCCGACGGCCTTGCGCGAGTGCCGACCACCTCGGGTATCGAGCCAGGTGAGACACGGGCCAGTCGGGACGCCGTCGACGTCGACGGGTACCGTCGACGCGTACTGGCCAGTCACCGCGACGGCCACTATTCGAGATGGTGCGACACGCGACGCCGCGAGGAGTCGCTTCGTGGCGTCGCAGATAAGCGTCCACCACTCCTCGGCGTCTTGCGTCGCTGCTCCGTCGTCACCGAAGTGCGTCGTCACGTGATGAACCTCGTGCGCCACGACGTCCCCGTCGAGCGTGACGAGGCCAATCTTCGGTCCTCCCGTGCCCAAATCGATGCTGAGACAGAGCTCGATTTCGTCGCTCATTACGAGGGAATTGAGGACTGCTTGTCCATCATGTCGGCCATGAAGAACTTGATGATCGCGTCGGACTCTTCACTGGGACCACCCTCGACGCCACCGTAGATCGCGCCCGACTTCGGCGCGTCGTCTTTGTGGTTGGTGGCGTACTCAACGGCGTCGGCGAGGTCGTCGCGCCAGCGCTCGACGACGCCGGGCTGCGTTTGAGGACGAGTCACGGCCATGTGCAACGCGTTCGGATATTGCTGACCGTTCAGTCTCCATCCCCGCGTGCGCAGGAAATCATTCACCAAGTAGACATCGAACTCATCGGACGTGAACGAGAAGAGGAAGCTCGGCTTACCCATGAGACGAAGCGCGCGGTGTTCACGTACGGCCGACTGCATCGCGGCCGAGGATTCGAAGATCTGTTTGGCGTAGCGAAGGTACCCCGCGTGACCGAGGTGCACCATGGCGGACCACGTCGCGGCGAGGAGTCCGCCGGAGCGAGATCCGTCCATTCCCGGGGAGCAGTATTTTCCGCCCGACCAGTCAGTGAGGTAAAAGTACTGGTCGTTTCGAAGCGCCTGATCGGCGAAGCAGAGCACGCTGGTGCCCTTCAGTGCGTAGCCGTATTTATGAGTGTCGGCGGAGATAGACGTGACCCCGGGTACCGAGAAGTCGAACGGTTCGATGTCATAACCGAGCTCGCGGCCGAAGGGCAGGATGAAACCGCCGAGGCAACCGTCGACGTGAAGACCGACGTTGTGCTGTAGGGCGAGCGCCCCGAGTTCGCCGATGGGGTCGACGGTACCGTAGCCGTAGTTGCACGCGGATCCGATCAGCGCGATCGTGTTGTCGTCGATGTGCGCTTTCACCCACTCGAGGTCGACTTGGGTGGTCCTTGGATCGATCGGCGCGATCTTCATGTCGACGCCAAAGAGATGTCCCGCCTTAGAGAACGCCGGATGCGCGGTCTCGGGTTTGATGATGTTGGGTCGACCAGTTGTTGGATGGTGTTCGCGGTACGCCAGCACGGCGTGGGCAATCGACCCGGATCCCCCCGACGTCACGAGCCCGACGGGCGTGGTGTCGGTGAGCGTTCCTGCCCCTAGGAGGTCGAGCGTCATGGCGATGATCTCAGCCTCGAACTTCGTGGCGCTTGGACACATGTCGCGTTGGAGCGAGTTGACGTACGAGAACTGGGAAAACGCGAGATTCAAGAAGTCGTAGTGATCGTGGTCACCGCAGTACATCGTGCCTGAACACTGTCCGCCCTCCCAGACGGGATTCTCAGCCTGCGACATCGTCGACAACATTGACAGGATGACCTCCTTGTCCGTGCCGTTCTCGGGGAGCGATCTGTTGACACCGAACTGCTCCTCATACGGGAACCCACTCATGTCGCTCTCCTCAGGTGTGTTTTTAAAAAGAGTAGCGAGGAGCCTGACCCACGCGTGATCCCGCCCACAAGAGACGCAGTGAACCGCTAAGTTTTCGAAAACTCACACGCATGCCGGGCGCGACGAACGACTTAGTAATCGAGCATCAAACGCGGCGACCGTTCGTATCTATGAGCGCGTCGCACCCGGAACTTTCTGAGTCGAGTATCGTCCGGAATACTGACCCTTTTGAGCCAGGGAAGATTGAGGAGCGACTCGCATGTCTGACAGCCAACCGCGCTACGGCGAACCTGGCGGTTCGCAGTTCCCAATTACGACGGCCCTCGCGTTTCCAGATCGACAGATCGAAAAGAGCCTCGGAATGGTGTTCGGCGTCGTCGTTCGTTCGATGGGTATGGCCAAGGGAATCACTGCGGGATTCAAGGCGCTCGCGGGTGGCGAGGTCAAGCAGTACACCAGGCTGGTAGAGGACAGTCGCCGCCACGCCCTCGACCGCATGATCGAGAACGCGCAGCTCCTGGGAGCGCACGGCGTCGTGTCCTTCCGCTTCGACTCGTCGGAGGTCGGACAGTCACTGACCGAGATCGTCGCGTACGGCACGGCGGTCACCCTCAGCAATCCCTCGTAGGGGCTCCATGGGCGTCGTCTTCGTGATCATCGCCTTGGTGCTCATTGGCTTGTTGGTCACGAGTTTCTTCGCGCGTCGACACGGCGAAAGTGAGAAACCTCAGCCGGGATGGCGACGCACAGAGGAGGTCTTCAATGACCCGTCGACGAACCGCCTTGTTCGCGTGTGGCTCGATCAGTCGGACGAGCGGCACTACGTCCCCGAAGCGAAGTGACGAGCCTCTTCGCACTCTCGAACGTCAACGCCAATGATGAAACGTTGCGCTGAAAACGTGCGACGTCGTGGTCACTGGAACGAGTGACACGACCATCACTATTCTTTAGACGACGGGCACGATCGATTGACGGCCGCCCCATACGTGACGGCCACTCACCTAGGTGCCCGGCGAAAGAAGGTGTCGCGTGGACGTCAAGGATCTACTGAACCGGGCGGTTGAGAACATCTCGGTGAGTCGAGCGTTCGGGACTGCGTACGAAAGAGACGGGGTTCTCGTCATCCCCGTCGCGCTGGTCGCCGGCGGAGGCGGTCGCGGCGAAGGGCCAACGTCGACGTCGCCTGCCGAAGGCGACATTGNTGAGACCGATCCCAACGTCACCTCCGAGAGCAGGGAGGAGACGGGTTCGGGCGGCGGATTCGGTGGTGTTGTCGTACCCGTCGGCGCGTACGTCGTGAAGGACGAACAGGTCCGTTGGGTGCCCGCAGTGAACGTCACGGTGATCGTTCTCGCCGTCCTCGTCGCCCTTCGGCTCGTCACGAAGACGAGAGTGAAGGTCCAACGACTGAAGCACGGCTGATGGGACTCGTCGACGTCGGCGACGTTCGCGTCTAACGCACCGTCTCTACGGCTGGTCCAGCATCTCTTCGAGGTACGCGTGAAAGGTGTCGTAGTCCCACGACCCGTCGTAGCGTTCGCCGTTGACGAAGAACGTCGGTGTGCCGTTCACGCCGCTCCTGATCCCACTCTCGACGTCATCTTTCACGCGCTTTTGGACGACACCGTCGTGCAGCGTGTTCGCGACCTGGCTGAGGTCGGCGCCGACGTCTTCGACGTAGCGAAGGATCGCTGGACCAGATAAGTCCCGTTGGTTTTCGAAGAGCACGTCGTACATGGGCCAGAACTTCCCTTGGAGCCCAACCGCTTCCGCCGTCTCGGCCGCGAGTTCGGCCTGGGGATGGACGTTGGTGAGGGGCATGTTGCGAAAGACCAGGCGGAGAGACCCACCAAAGTCGCTCTGCAATCTCTTCACGATGGGATACGCCTGCCCACAGTAGGGACACTGGAAGTCGCCGTACTCGACGATCGTGATGGCGGCGTCGTCGGGCCCCTCGACGTGATCGTCGGGTCCGACCGGCACGACGAGTTGGGCTCGGTTGCTGTTCACGACAGTGCTTCTACCGCTCGCAGTGCTCCGTCCACGCCGGGACTTATCCCAATGGGCGAAACGTGACTCCACGCCACGTCGTGCTCGGCGTTCAAGACGAAGAGCGCACGCTCGGTGACACCGTCTTGATCGCGGTAGACGCCGTAAGACCGCGCAACTTCGCCCTTGGGGTGAAAGTCGGCGAGAAGTGGGAAGTTGAGTCGGCGATCTGCCTTGAAGGCCGCGTGGGACCAGACGCTGTCCACGGCAATGCCCACGAGTTGTGCGCCGCGGTCGTTGAAGAGGGTGTTCGCGGACTCGAACATGGAGAGTTCGTCACTGCAGACCGGGCTCCAGTCGGCCGGATAGAAGATGAGAACGACGGGGCCCTCTAGCTCCGACAGCGTGACTTGTTGTCCGGGCGCGGCGAGGAGCGAGAACTCCGGCGCTCGAGTGCCCGGAAGAAGTGCGTTGGAAACTGTGGTGTTCGTCGACATTGCGAACTCCTCGCGCTTAAGAGACTCCTCGAACTGCTGGGTCTGTCCTGACCTCTCATTATCGACCGATTTCGACGGCAACGCAACCAGAGGTTGGCGGGGAAATATTCACCACTCCCCACGTGGCACCGTCCACGACGTGCCAGTAGAGCTGTTGAAGACGAAAGTTCAGTTCCCGCACACTGCGAAGGGAGTGATCAGGCCGACGTTGACGGGTTCGACGTTGCCGCCGCGTTCTGACCGTCTATGGCCTTGCGCAGTAAGTGCGCCAACGTCGCGCGCTCATCTTCGTTCAGCGCACCGAGCATGTCGTCTTCGAGCGTCTGTTGAGCCGCTTCCGCCTTGCGCAGTGCTCGTCGACCTTCGTCGGTCATCGACACGAGGTGGCGACGTCGGTCGCTCGGGTCACGTCGACGCTCAATGAGTCCGTTTTCCTCGAGATCGTTGAGCAGCAACACGCAGTAGTTCGCGTCGATGCACAAACCCTCCGACAGCGCTTGCTGGCTGGTCTCTGGAAACTCACGGAGGAACGACAACGTGCCGAGTTCCTTCAGCGTTTGACCTAGGAGTTCAGGGGTACTCCGTCTGCTTACGAGACGTGACAGCTGCGTGAGCAACAAGATTGGTCCAGTGGACGAATTTTCATCCATCGAAGTTAATGGTAGCGAGGTATCGATATTCATGCTATCATGATTATATCGCTACAGAGATGATAAAGATACATTGTCCAGTGGCTCCACCCTACTAACGGAGGTCTTCGTTTATGTCAGTTTTGACTACCCCCTCATCAGGAATAATAGACAAAAGGCGCTGGATCGCCCTCATTGTTGTCTGTCTCGCCATGCTCATGAACGCGCTCGACGGCTCCATCGTCAACGTGGCGCTGCCCTCGATTCAACGCGATCTTCACTTCTCGCAGTCCAATCTGACCTGGGTCGTTGACGCCTACCTCATCGCCTTTGGCAGTTTCCTCTTGCTCGCTGGTCGCCTCGGTGACTTGTTGGGACGAAAGAAAGTTTTCCTCAGTGGCGTGGCGCTCTTCACGTTGTCGTCGTTGGTCTGTGCCGTCGCGCAGAGCCAAGCGATGTTGATCACCGCTCGCTTCGTCCAAGGCATCGGCGGTGCGGTATCGACCTCGGTCATCGTCGCGATCATCGTCACCGAGTTCACGGGCGCCAGCGAACGAGCGAAGGCTATGAGCGCCTACATGTTCGTCGCCGTCGGCGGTGGCTCGATCGGACTCTTGGTGGGTGGCGTACTCACCCAGGCCGTCAACTGGCACTGGATCTTCATGATCAACGTCCCCATCGGCATCCTCACCTTCTTCCTGGGGTCGATACTGATCAAGGAGAACGCTGGACTGGGCGTTCGTCACGGTCTCGACGTGACGGGATCGCTACTCATGACGACGTCACTCGTCATCGGGATCTACGCGGTCGTCAAGGCCTCTTCATACGGTTGGCTCTCGGCCCACACGCTGGGCTACGGCGTCGTGGCCGCCGTCTTGATGACGGCGTTCCTCATTCTCGAGTCCCGCGTCGCGCGGCCGATCATGCCACTGCGCATTTTCAAGCTTCGTAGCTTGACCGCGTCGAGCGTCGTGCGAGGGCTCACGTTCACCGCGATGTTCGCCGTCTTCTTCTTCGGTGCGCTTTACTTGGAGAAAGTCCTCGGCTACGCGCCCTTAAAAACAGGGATGGCCTTTCTCCCCATGACCGTCGCCATGGCCGTCATGTCACTCGGACTCACGAGTCGACTCCTCATTCGTTTCGGTCCGATGAAGCTCCTCGTCCCTGGGATGACCGCGGTCATCGCAGGGCTCTTGATCCTGTCGCACACTCCCGCGCACGCGAACTACGTCTCGTCACTCCTGCCCGCGTTCCTGCTCCTCGGGATGGGCATGAGCGTCTCGGCCGTGCCACTTCTCACCATCGCGATGGCCGACGTCCCGAAGAACGACGCGGGTCTGGCTTCAGGGATCGTGAACGTTTCCATGTGGTTGGCTTCGTCGGTCGGGCTCGCCGTCTTTGGCACATTGGCCGCGAGCAAGACCACGACGCTCGTCGCCCACGGAGATAGCCAGGCCACGGCCTTGGTCGCCGGCTATCACGTGGTCTTCCTCATCGGCGCACTCTTGGCCGCGGTCGGCCTTGCCGTCACGCTGACGGTCTTGCGCTCACCGGCGAAGGAAACGGCCGATACCGTGACCTCACCGTCGCTGGAGGAGGAATTGGACCAGAGCGAACTCTTCGCGGCGGGTCACTAGAGGGATTCAAGAGTAGGCCCGAAAGGCCGTTCACAATCCAGATGGTTATTCTCGCCGTCTCATCTTCAAAGCTTCATCAATTGCTTTGAAAACGGGACTTTGGTCCTTAGCGAGCTCTACTTAGGATGGTCGTGCGGCCGTTGAGACCATCTCGCGGCGCACCACCTCGAGGTAGCGCGTGATGGAGTCCAGAGTCAAAGAGTCGAGAGAAGGCCAGTTCGATCGACGGCCCCTGCTCGTCTTCTGGGAGATGACCAAGGCGTGTCAACTCTCGTGTTTTCACTGCCGAGCGAACGCGCAACTCACTGGCGGTCCCGATGAACTTTCGACGCGCGAAGGCGTCGAATTGATCGACTCAATTGCCTCACTCGGACGGCCGCGCCCGATACTCATTCTCACCGGTGGCGACTGCTTGATGCGCGAGGACATCGTCGAACTTGCTTCGTACGCCCATTCGCTCAACGTACCCGTGGCGATCGCCCCCTCGGTGACAGAGAAACTGACGTCGTCCACGCTGCAGGGACTTCGACGCGCCGGAGTGAAGAGCGCCTCGCTGAGTTTGGACGGAGCGAAGGCCTCGACGCACGGCGAGGTGCGCGGAGTTCCTGGCCACTTTGACGCAACCCTTCGCGCAATAGCTGAACTGAATCGTCACGGCTTTACTACCCAGGTCAACACGACGGTCATGGCGTCGAACGTTCGAGAACTGGCCGACGTCGCTCAAATAGTCCATGAGCTGAAGGTCAACGTGTGGGAGGTGTTCTTCCTCATCACGACGGGCCGGGGTGCTGAGATCGAAGCGACGTCGGCGACAGTGAATGAAGAAGTCTGCCACTTCCTCGTGAACGCGTCGCGCTACGACTTTACCGTGAGAACCGTTGAAGCTCCGTTCTTTCGTCGCGTGGCGCTCGAGAGACGTCAAAGGAGCTTCGGAGGTGACCCTCAAGACGTCGGCGAGACTTACGAGTTCCTGCGCTCGCGCCTCCTGCAACTCCTTGGACCCAGTTCCGCGCCAGTACGTGCGCCGAGCGCGGCCACTCGAGACGGAAAAGGAATCATCTTCGTAGGGGCCAACGGCGATATCTACCCGTCAGGCTTCTTGCCTATCGCCCTCGGCAACGTCCGCAGTGCCAACCTCATCGACGTGTACCGCGACCACGATCTCCTTCAATCGATTCGAAGCGCGGACTTCGTCGGTACTTGCCAAAATTGCCAGCACTCGGATCTGTGCGGCGGCTCTCGTTCGCGCGCCTACGCCGCGTACGCCAATCCCCTGGCGTCCGATCCGGGATGCGTACTCGTGAGCAGTTCGTCGCGTTAGCGAAACGCTCATTTCAGTCCCGCTCCACCTTTCGGCCCGTGATGCCCTGAACTTGAATACGAAACGCCACGGGCACACGACCAGCGCCCCGATCGTCCTCGCGAGTGGCGCCAGGACTCGAAGGAAATCGTTCGCTGATGATCTTGAGCGCCAGCTCGGCCCCGTCACCGTGAAGTTCTTCGTACCCACCTTGGGCGATGACGCTGCGCCAACGCCCACCCGGCAAGTACTCGTCGACTTCGAAGCAGACCTGAGCGTTCGTGCGCATCATCTCGACCTTCTTGCCTTCGGTCGTGTACACGTAGAAGCAGCCGTCACGCCACGCGAAGATGACAGGAACGACGTAGGTCTCGCCCATCACGTGACAGCCCACTCGGCCAACTTTCTGGTCGTTCACGAACTCGTCGATCTCGCCAGGAGACATCTCTTCGATCACGCGGCACGACTACTTTCTGGGTCGCGACGCCGGGGTCAACACGGCGCCACACTCGCCACGTCCAGGTGCGCTATCACGTCACTCGCGCTGTAACTGTCACGACCGTGCAGGAGCTGGCGTACGTCGCCAATACGGTCGCCACTCGTCACGATCGCCGACTCTCGGCGACCGTCGGAACGCACTTGGCCGAGGCCGCAGGTCGCCATCAAGCCGTTGCACAGACACGCCACGTCGACGGTCACTTGCGACGAGCCGCCCTTTCTCACGTAGGCGGAGATCGGTTCGGCCGCGCAACGATACGACACGGAACCGTCCAGGCGCACGTAGGGTTCGCGCAGATAGCCCAGATCGCATTTACGAGTCCTATCGTCGTAGACCTCTGGATCGGAAATCGTGCCCTTGACCGAGGCGACCTTGAAGGGATACCCGGTCGACGACGCGCGAAGCGACGTTCGAACGTCCACACTCGCGACCCTCAGCGTGTCGAGTACCTCTCGACGAAGGACGGGGTCCATGCCCGACTCGTCGCAGTAGGCGAAGAGCGTTCCGACCTGCACGCCGCTCGCTCCGAGTGAGATCGCGTCTTTAACGTCTTCGCGTGAAGCGATCCCGCCACCGATCCAAAAGGGAACGTTGAGATTCCTGAGCACCTCAAAGTCGACGACGTCGCGCAATCCGTACACGGGGTTGCCATCGACGTCGACCGCGAAGTCACCGCGTGGCGGGGCGTTGTGACCGCCCGCTACGGGACGCTCCAGCACAAACCCGTCCACTGGCCCGTTGCTCCTCTTAGCGAGTGCGTTCGCAAGCACGTGCGAGGACACAATCCCGAGAAAACGTGGACGTGTCAGAGTTCGCGAGTCCAGATAGCGCGAGGGGTCGAAGTGCAGTGACGTCGCGGGATCGTCACTGCTCGCACCCGTCACGCTGAGAGGGAGGTCGACGGACTCGCCAAGGCTGAGACGTTGAAGCACGCCGGGAATATGTGTCGGCACGCCGGCGCCCATTACGACGTAGTCCACGCCGGCGAGAATGGCCCCGAAGAGGGTGGAGGCTGTCGGGATCTGGACCTTCGTCAAGAGATTGATGCCCACGGCACCGTCGTGGCCCAATTTTGCGAGTGCGACTTCGACGAATGACGAGAGCACCACGATGTCAATCGATCGATCCGGGCTGCGATGCGTCAGCATCGGCAGCGTGCGAAACGGTTCCGACGCACTTCGTTGACGCGAGGCGAAAGAACCGAGTACCTCGTCGACGACGCTCTGCAGGGGAAATTGGTCGAGGACCGCCTGCAGTTCAGTGTCGACGCCGTCTTGTTGGAGGCGACGAACGAACACGTTATCGATGGCCGTGCCCGACACCACGCCGAGCTGACCCGCGCTCGCAACGGCGCGCGCAAGGGCCCATCCGGAAATAGCAATTCCCATGCCACCTTGGATGAGCCACGGGACTCTCGCTTCGGGAACCACACTGGTCTGAGTCATGTGACGGACCTTCGATACTTCGCTGGATGAATCGCTCAGGGGACGATGGAACCAGGCTAGTGCCGTCATGGAAACGCATTGGTTGCGAGCCTGGTCCGCCGCGTCGTACGCATGGTCATCTGGCAAGAGCCCGATCCTGCGCCGTCACAAGTCCGAGGCTGAGCGTTGAAGGTCTCCGACGACCCGGAACGCGTGGTCCACGAGGTCGGTAGCATCGAGTCACGGGCGTTTGACGTGCGGTCGCTCGCGGAGCGCCGCCGAAGCCTCATTGTTCCAAGGAGGAAAGTACATGACCGCACTTCTCAGTAACAAGGCTCGGGCTCTCGTCCAACGTCCCGTTATCGCCAACGTCGCGACCGTCGACGCTGAGGGAGGTCCCCAGGTGACCCCCGTGTGGATCGACCTCGACGGCGACGACCTCGTCTTCAACACCGCGAAAGGTCGCGTCAAGGCTGTGAACCTCACGCACAACAGCCAAGTCGCCGTTTCGATTGTCGATCCCGACGACCCCTACAACGTGGTCGTCGTGCGTGGAAGGGTGGAGGGCACCGAAAAGGACGCTGACGCGCACATCGACTCACTGGCGAAGAAGTACCTCGGTGTCGACAGTTACCCGATGCGTCGTGAAGGCGAAGTACGCGTCAAGTACCGCGTCCACGCCGACAAGGTCGTGATGCAGCCGAACGACTGACGTTGCACCGTCACGTCGACTCGCCACGAGCGTCTCGACGCCGCCAGCGCTTCTCGAGAATGAGGACGCGTCGACGACGCGGGTGAACACGAGCAAGAAGTACGTGCTCAGCGAACGACGAATCGACGTCCTCGTGTCGTCCCATACTCTTGGACCATGAAAGCAATCGCGCACTCACTCACTGGAGACTCTGAGGTCTTGCACCTCGTGGAGCGTCCCGTCCCCGAGCCGGGCCACGGCGAGGTCCGAGTGCGCGTGGTGGTCTCGGGGGTCAATCCCACCGACTGGAAGACGCGACGCGGATCCGCCGCGGGCCAGGCGCTCGCGTTCCCTGAAGTCGTACCCAACCAAGACGGCGCCGGCATCGTGGAGGCCCTCGGTGAGGGCGTCAGCGAACTTCGTCTAGGCCAACGAGTATGGCTCTGGGAGGCTGCGTGGCAACGCGCCAACGGGTCGGCACAAGAAGAGGTCGTCTTACCAGTACGTCACGTTGTCGCGCTCTCGGACAACGCGTCGATGGATCTCGGCGCTAGTCTCGGCGTTCCCGCGATTACGGCGCACCGGTGTCTCACCGTGGCCGAGAACTTCCCCGCGCAACTGACCCCGTCATCGTTGGTGGGCCGAACGATTCTCGTGGCAGGCGGAGCCGGGGCGGTGGGCCACGCGGCGATTCAACTCGCTAAGTGGGCTGGCGCCACGGTGATCACCACGGTGAGTAGCTCGGCGAAGGGCGATCTCGCTCGTCGAGCCGGTGCGGACCACGTCGTCAACTACAAGGAGAGCGACGCGTCGTCAACGATTCGCTCACTCGCGCCCAACGGTGTCGATCTCGTCGTTGAGGTGTCCGTCGGAGTGAATCAAGAACTTGACAAGGCGGTGTGCGCGCCGGGAGCGACCGTGGCCGTCTACGCCACGAATGGCGGTGACGAGGTGACGCTTCGCGTGCGCGATCACATGACGCGAAACACGAGGTTCCAGTTCGTCCTTCTCTACACCGTCCCAGCCCCGGCGAAGGACGAGGCCGTCGCCGCCGTCTGCGCGGCCGTCTGCGACGGTGCGCTGACGATAGGCGCGGAGACCGGACTGCCCGTCATTCGTTTCCCGCTCGAACGCACCGGCGACGCGCACGATCGCGTGGAAGACGGCGCCGTGGGCAAGGTTCTCATCGACGTGAGCGCCGAGTAACGTGGTTCGTTTTCGGTATCACTAAGAACTCGCTGAGCGTGAGAGTCGATCGTGCATCACGTGGAGCGGCCATGAGGTCGAGCCGACGCCATAAGAAAACTCGCGGCCAACGTGTTGATGTGCGCGAACGAGACGGGTACCCTCGAGCCATGACGAACTATCTCGCGCCCCCCGATCGCTACGACACCATGAAGTACCGGCGATGCGGTCGAAGCGGGATCATGCTCCCCGCCATCTCGCTCGGTCTTTGGCACAACTTCGGTGACGACGTTGCCATTGACACGCAGCGCGCGACGCTTCGACGAGCCTTCGATCGTGGGGTCACGCACTTCGATCTCGCGAACAACTACGGACCGCCCTACGGCAGCGCCGAGACGAACTTCGGGCGCGTACTGCACGAGGACTTCACCAGTCTTCGCGATGAGCTCATCATCTCGACGAAGGCTGGCTGGGACATGTGGCCCGGCCCGTACGGCGACCTCGGTTCGCGCAAGTACCTCCTCGCGAGTCTCGATCAGAGCCTGAAGCGCCTCGGTCTCGACTACGTCGACATCTTCTACCACCATCACTTCGACGCGACCACACCGCTCGAAGAGACCATGGGCGCCCTCGACCACGCCGTTCGTCAGGGCAAGGCGCTGTACGTCGGCATCTCGTCGTACTCGGACGAACGCACGAAGGAGGCCGCTTCTATCTTGCGCCGGCTCGGCACCCCCCTGCTCATCCACCAACCCTCGTACTCCATGTTCAACCGATGGATCGAAGATCGGCTGCTCGACGCGCTCGATGAAGAAGGCATTGGCTGCATCGCGTTCTCACCGCTGGCTCAAGGGCTCCTCACAGACCGCTATCTCGGCGGCGTCCCCGAAGGTTCTCGCGCTACGAAACAAGACACGTCCCTCGAGAAGTCCATGTTGCGTGAGGAGAACTTGGCGCACGTGCGCGCGCTCAACGCCATAGCCCAGGATCGGGGCCAGAAGCTTTCTCAGCTCGCGCTCGCTTGGGCCCTGCGCGATCCCCGTGTCACGTCGGTGGTGATTGGCGCGAGTAGCGTCGCTCAACTCGACGAGAACCTCGATGCCCTCAACTCTCTCTCATTCAGCGCCGACGAACTCTCGCGAATAGACGAGCACGCCGTCGAAAGCGGCATCGATCTCTGGCGAGACGTGGCAACGAAGTAGTGAGTCTCGGTCACTCGTGATCGCTGCCGGGTCAGATTTCTCTTTCAGTGGACGAACGTCTGCGTTGTACTCTTCCCTCGAGGACATACGCCACCTGGGGGTCAGATGAAGCGCGTTGCCATCGAGACGAGTCTGAACGAGTGCCGCACGTGGCTGGTCGAGACCTACGAAGGTCTCACGAAGGAACAGTTGCGGCGCCCTCTCACGAAGAGCGAGCACGACCCGAACAACATTTGGTGCGCACTCGACCACTTCGCGCACCTCGCTCTGGTTGAGGCGGATTTCGTGCGGATGATCCGTCGACAGCTCGCCGGCCACTCGAATCCCGTGGGACTCCTCGTCGACGACGACGGCGAGGTCCGTACGAGAGAGCAGATCATGAAGATCGTGAACGAGAGAACCGAGGCGTTTCAGCGTTTGCACCACGACGACTCGCTCTCTGACGTCGTCGCCCTTACGGCCGCTGCTCGCAGCGAGACACTTCGTCTTCTCTCCGAACTCTCGGACACGCAGCTCGAAGAACGCCTTGACGGCGCGCCGTGGGGTGACGGTTCCATCGGCGGCGTCCTTGGTGCCAACGCCCGCCACGCGCACATCCACTGGGATTGGTCGACCGACGCAGGACTCCTCGACAGCACTCAATAAAGCCACGCCGTCGCGAGAAACTCGGTACTACATCAGTTCGCTGGTGTGACCACTGATTGCTCGGAATCGAACGAGAGACCACCACAGCGAGAGAACGACGATCACCTCGAAGGCGACGGCGAGCCAGCCGATGACGGGGGCGCGGTGCAACGACACGAAGATCACGACGGCCAGTTCCAAGACCACCGCTACAAGTGAGACAACGGCGAACGGACCGTACTGCAGCGCCGCTTCGTGAACGCGCGCTGAAGGGTGCGCACTTCGGCGCCAGAACGCCTCGAGGACCTCACGCTTCTCCGGACGGGAACAACTGCGATACACGTCGAGTTTCACAAGATGAACGATAGGGCCCGTCACCGAGGACGGCGGCGATATCAACTCTCGAGCGAGGGGCCAGTGGCCTCGTTAATGCAGAGTCTGAGCGTTGAAAGCGACGCTGAGATCGTTGAGTGACACCACCATCGATGGTCGAACGAACTGATGGGTCTCCTTCACGAGTCGTACAACGGTTCCCCACGCCGCGAAACCCACCGCGTGCGGAGCAAAACCCATCGGACCTTCAACGACTTTGACACCCACTACACCCGTGCCCCTGAGATCGAGGGCGACGCGCTGCATTCGCTCCATGGCGGACTCTCGCGACGAGTACAGGGCGTCGGTGTAGTTCCTCAGTTCTACGTTTTGGGACTGTTGTTGGAGTGCGGTACTCATTGATCTGCGAGGTGCGTAGACAAAACTGGCGCCGGTCGCTAGGCCGAGGGGCGCCCATCCCGCCACCATCAACATCGTGAAGTCGCGAGCCGAGAGGTCCGAGACGAAGACGTTGCTTGCTTCAACGCGACCGGCGCCCACTGGACGAACGGCGGTGCCGAGCAACGAGACCTCGATGTGCGTTGAGTACACGCGACGTTCGATATGCACGCCCACGACGCCGTGGCCGCCCGCGTCGGCGGCGTCTTTATGGATTCGTTCGATGGCGTAGCGAAAAGCCAGCGCGTGCGCCTGCGACGCCGAGGAAATCTCGCCTTCGCCCCAGTTCCACAGACCCACCGGCGTCGAGAAGAGCGACACCCCGCTCACGAGTTCGACCGGCTCCCAACCAATGGCGTGGAGATTGAGTTCTTCGTCGATTGAGAGATCCGACGTAGTCGAGTCCGCCTTTGGGGGCTTCCCCTCGAGCGACGCTACGGCGCGACGAACCTCTGCTTTCAGGTCGTTCGTCACGAGAGACGCACCGTGGGTTGAGGAATGGGTAGTGGGTCGAAGTCCTTGAATCGGCGTATTCGGTTCCCCCGCAAGATGGCCTCAATCTGCAGGTCACCCTTTTGGAACTCTCGCTCCGCAAGGCGAAGGTCCGCCCCGTGCAACGCGTCACCGCGAAGTTGCGCGCGAGCCAACGAGCGCACCTTTTGACGCGACCAGGACTGCGCGGTGACGATCTGGTCGATCTCGATCGCGTTGGAAGAGTTCGAGGAGTTCGTCCACATCGATCCGGCGAAACCTTCCATCAAGTATTCGGTGACGCAGTAGGCCCAGACGCGCACTGACGACACGGCAGCGATCACCGACACAGGAACGTAGCCCGCTTCGAAAACCTTCGCCAGTCGCTGTCCGGCTAAGTACGTCGTCCACGGTGCGGAGGTGGGCGCTGGTGTGTCGAGCACCTTGACGGCGGTCCCCCACACGTGGAATTCGATGGCGCCGACGTCACCGAGTGGCAACTGGCTATCAATCACTCCGACGACCCCGTCGGCACCGAGCGTCGTCGCTTCTTCGAGCATGCGCTGGAACGCACTGGTGAAGCCTTGGTTCCAGACGTCCTGCACCCAGGTCTGCTCGTAGTTCTGACCCCACGCTCGGTGTTCAGTGGAGATCATGCCGTGCGGGCACTGGTAGTTCTGGACGTAGCCACTTCCCGACGGAGAGAGGCTTCCCGACGCTCCGAACGGAGAAATGTTTCTCGAAAGAACTCCACCCATGGCGTAGGCGCCCTCGTGCATGACGCAGTACCCCTGCACCAGGCCAACCGGCTCGAGTCCCATCTCCAGACACGCGGCGAAGTCCGACACGCTGAGACCGGAAGAGAAGGTTCCTCCAACGAGTCGTCGCTCGGCCGCCTCGGGCAGATCGCTCATTAGTTGTCGAGCGTGATGATCGTGGTGGGCTTGGCCAAGGTGACCTCGTCCGAGGTCTTCGACACCGCCGTGCCGAGGGAGAGGAACTCAATGGTGTGCGAACCCCACTGGTGCGACTTCTCCTCGAGTCGCACGCCGACGATGCCGGTGGCGCCGAGTTGCGTGGCTTCGTCTTGCATTCGCGTCATCGCCAATTCGCGCGCCTCATAGAGCGCCTGGGTGAAGTTCGGCAACTCCACGTTCTGACCAGTCGTGCCGAGCGTCTGGCCGATGCCGCGATGGGCAATGTGGTAGACGCAGGTCCCCATGACGAGACCTTGGGGAAAGTACCCCGTCTGCAACAGAGTCCAAAAATCCTGTCCCGAGAGGTCCGACGTGAAGGGTTTGCCGAGCTTGTTGAGTCGCGAGACTCCGTCTTCGGCCTTGACGGCGGTGCCCACCGCGATGAACTCCGCCGCGTCCTTGCCCCACTCGTAGTAGTTCACGTCGAGACGAACACCGACGACACCGTCAGCGCCGAGTTCGCTCGCCTCTTCCTCCATGCGCGTCATGGCCAACTCGCGGGCGTTGTACATAGCCTCGGTGAGTTTCGTGAGTTCGAGACTCTGTCCCCACTTACGTGTTTGAATTCCCGTGTGGTAGATCGACGAACCCATGACGAAGCCCACCGGATGAAAACCAACTTCTTTGATCAGAAGAAACTCATTGACCGAGAGGTCGGAGGTGAAGAGTCCTTTCTCCAGCTCTTCGAGACGTCGTCCCGTCGCTTCGGGTAGGTCGTTCGTAACGTCGCTCACTTTTGTCCTCCAATAACGATGTTCTCGAGTGCGAGGCGCGCAGCGTCACTGTGCGCCGCCTCGGCCTGTAGCGCTTGGAGCAGTCGCGTGATCCACTGGTCCGTGTCGACCGTTTCGGTGCGAATACGTATCCCACCTGAGACGTGCCCCACGGTGCAACGTAGATCCCCTCCGTCGATCACCGCTTCGAACTGATCGTTCGCCATCGCGATCTGCACCGACGAGATCTCGTCGGTCTTGTGCCGTCGGCCACCGGATCGCTGCGTTCGCAACCGGTCTCCCAAAGTGTCGGACAACTCGCTGCAGAGGGCTTTGACGAGCGCGTGGACGTCGGCACTGTTCGATCGAAGCGCCGCCGCCGCCAAACTCAGGTCGTACGAATCATTGAGGGGGCTCATCAGTGGTCACCTTACAAGGCGACAAACGGGGTCCACCAAGGAGAGCCATTCTTGCTCATCCGGCACCAACGCGCACCGTTATCCGATCGAAAGCGCTGCCTTCAAGAATGAGTCCACGGCCGCAACGGTCAACCACAAAGATCTCACCGACGGATCGATCGCGCACGGTCACGAATTGAACGAGCGAGCCTTTCGTAGTGCGCCAACGCCCATCGCGTTTTGACGGTCTGGCGTGTCGAGGACGAAGAGCCTGAACTTCTCAATCGTCGACGAACGACCGACCGACCGCCCTTTCGCCGGCTTCAGGTCCCCGCCACTCTTCGTCGGTGGACACGAGACGTGGAGGCACGACCGAAGATAGTCCCTCTGATGAGGATCTTTGCTTTTCCAAAGTTTCCCCATATTCGTCGTCACGGTTGATGTCGTCCGTCGTAAAGTAGTTGCGTGATGAAAACAACTTCTTCGAAAGGCTCTGGCGCGCCCTCGAACGAAGAGCTTGACCTTGTCGCCGCCAGTCTCCAGGTCTTGGCGAGGGCTTTTAACCAAGCCCGTACGCACGAGCAGCTCCTCCAAGATGCTGGCGTCCGACTCGATCGCGCCGGTTCGGCGCTCCTCTACAAGCTCTACGTCCACACCGACGGTTCGTTCCGTGTCTCAGAGCTAGCGGAGCGTCTCGGCATTGACGCGCCCGCGGTGACGCGCAAGGTTCAACAGCTCGAACGACTGGGATTCGTCGCACGCGACGCCGACCCCGAAGACAAGCGAGCCACGCGCATCCGTCTGACGAGTTCGGGTGAAGAGACGTTGCAACTCGTCCTTGCGGCACACAAGAGGCGACTGGCCCGACTATTCGCGGATTGGACCGCCGAAGAACTCCGAAGTTTTGCATCATCGATGAGCAGATTTGCCGAGGTACTGACTAGGGATATGGAGAACGACCGTGACTGATGATCTAAAGAGTGCCGTCCAGGCACCCGAGGAGCACGAGTTCTCGAAGGACGAGCATCGAAAGATCCTCGTCATCCTCTTCGCGCTCATGTTGGGCATGTTCTTGGCCGCCCTCGACCAGACCATTGTCGCGACGGCGCTCCCTACGATCGCCGGAGACCTCAAAGGGCTCAATCACCTGTCGTGGGTGGTCACCGCGTACTTGATCACTTCCACAATCTCTCTTCCCCTGTGGGGCAAGTTCGGCGACCTTTACGGACGCAAGAACTTCTACCAAATCGCGATCATCATCTTCTTAGTCGGCTCGATGCTGTCGGGGCTGTCGCAGAACATGATCGAGCTCATCGCGTGTCGTGCCATTCAGGGCGCGGGCGCGGGTGGTTTGATGGTCGGTTCGCAAGCGATCATCGGTGACGTCATCCCGCCTCGTCAACGTGGTCGCTACATGGGTTACTTCGGCGCCGTCTTTGGCCTTTCGAGCATCCTCGGTCCCCTCGCGGGTGGTTGGTTCACCCAGCACGCGTCGTGGCGTTGGATCTTCTATATCAACGTGCCGATCGGCGTCATCGCGATGGTCGCGATTGCTTTGGTCCTTCACATCCCGAGCAATCGGGTCCATCACAAGGTCGACTGGTGGGGTACGGCCCTCCTCTCAACGGGCGTCGTGGGATTGATCCTCTTGACTACCTGGGGCGGCCAACAGTACGCGTGGGGCTCCTCGACGATCATTGGACTCGGCGTGCTCAGCGCGATCCTGCTCGTCGCCTTCTGTTTCATCGAAGCAAGAGTCTCCGAACCCATCATTCCGTTGAACCTGTTTCGGAATCGAACGTTTAACGCCGCTTCCGCCGTCAGCTTCGTCATCGGTTTCACGATGTTCGGTTCGATCGTGTACTTGCCCCTCTACCTCCAAATAGTGCACGGCGCCTCGCCCACCCTGTCCGGTCTCGAACTCCTGCCCATGGTCGGCGGCATGCTCATCACGTTCATCTTGAGTGGGCAACTCGTCTCACGCACCGGTCGCTACAAGATCTTCCCGATCCTCGGCTCGGCGGTGTTGACCATTGGACTGGTGTTCTTGACTCGTTTGGGTTCGCACACGTCGTTCTCGTACGCCGCGATCGACATGTTCGTGGTGGGCCTTGGTTTAGGACTCGTCATGCAGATACTCGTCGTCGCCGTGCAGAACGCGGTTCCCCACTCCCAACTCGGCACCGCCACCGCGACCGCGACGTTCTTTCGAACCATCGGCGGCGCCTTTGGTGTTGCCGTACTAGGGGCAGTCTTCAACACTCGTCTCCTCGATCAACTTCGTTCAACTGGCTCACCGGCGTTACTGAAGTTGCTGAAGGGCGGGAACATCGCGGAGAATCCGGCTCAGATTCACAAGCTGCCACTTGTCGAACGCACGATCGTGGTCAACGCCTTCAGTCACACACTGCAAACCGTCTTCGTCGTCGCCGTGCCGTTTGCCGTCGTGGCGTTCGTCGTGAGTTGGTTCTTGAAGGAGATCCCGCTGCGCCAAAAGGCCCACGTGTCCCCCACTGACGGCGACTCGGTGTTGGCCTTTGACGCGCCGGGAGAGTTCCCCGGTATTTAACTAGCCATCGACGAGACGAGTGTCGAAGGTCAGTCTGTCTTTGAAACTCGTTTCTCGACGAGTGGGCAACACGGCGAGTGCGCTCTCCACACGACGAAGGGCCTCACGCGTTCGAGCTCCCCACCAGAAGAGTTCTTTGCCGTCAATGAACACGGTCGGCGCCACCGTTTCGAGTTCACGTAGTTGTCGCTTCGAGAACGGGTACGGTTCGCTCGGTGCGAGCACCACGTCCGCGCCCATCGTGGCAACGTCCTCCAGTTCCACTTCGGGGTACGTGTCGCCGACCGCGAAGACGTTGGCGACGCCGAGGTGCGCCAAGAACGACGTCCCGTACGTGGGTGCTCCGAGAGCGATGTAGGGACGGCGCCAAATGGGGATGAAGGCTCGTGCGCGTACGGTTCGCGCGTCGCCGAACTCGATTGGCGCCCAGCGCGCGTCCACTCGTTGCGCTAGCTCGGCCATTGACGGATTCACGTCGGCTAACGATCGCACGTGCAACGCAACGACCTCGACATCACTCGAGAGAAGGTCGTCGTAGTCCTCACGCCGGTTCTCTTCAGCGTCGACGACTACGAGGTCGGGCCTCAGTTCGACGATCCGCGCGATATCGGGATCTTTGGTGCCCCCGACGTGTTCTAGGTCTGGTCGTTCGCAAAACCTGGTGCAGGCGATCGGTGTGCGATCCCATCTCGAGAGCGTTTCCGTGACCGAAGGTACCAAGCTGACAATGCGCACGACCACATCTTTGACGCTGCCCGGAGCCGAGGGCGACGCCGCGTGGCGAGGCGCGGTAACTAGAGGTTCTGCTCGAACTCTTCCAGCACCGCGATCCGGTCTTCTTTCGCGGGCCTATCGAAGTACGGGTTGTGCTTCGACCAGTAGTAGAACATCGGAATCAAGCCAAGCGCCATGGCCCCGAGCCCTATCCAGACCTGCGCCGGATTCGACGAGTACAGCGCCGGGATCGACTTGATGAAGAGGTACGCCATGAAGACGGCTCCCACGAAAGGCCACAGCCCCATGAAGATGAAGTTCGATAACGAAAGTAAGAGCTGCCCTCGATAGAGCACCACGACGGCGAGCCCCGCCAAGCAGTAGTAAATGCAGATCTGGAGTCCGATGGCGTTGACGCCGTCACTCATGATCGAGTTGATCGAATGAAAAGCCTGCGATCCTACGAAGAGCGCCAGGGAGAGCACCATCACGACGAGGGTCGCCACGAGGGGCGTCTTTCTCTTGTGGTGCACCGTACCGAGACACTTGGGCAACGTATTGTCGCGTCCCATCGCGAAGAGGGTCCGAGTCACCTGGATGAGTGTGGTCTCCAAAGTCGCGACGGTCGACAGTACGACCGCGAGCACGATGATCTTGCCTGGATTGCCGTTCCACACCTGTTGACCCAGGGTGCTGAGGACGTCCGCCGAGTTGCTGTTGATCTGACCCGCGGTCAAGACCATGTTCGTCGCGATCGTGAACACTTCGAAGAGAAGGAAGACGAAAATAATCCCAATCATGGCACCGAGTCCCGGCGTCCTCTTCGCCGCCTTCGTCTCTTCGTTCAAGTTCGCCGTGACGTCCCAGCCCCAGTAGTAGAAGGCGGCGACGAGCGCACCCTTGACGAACCCGGCTTGGCCATGAAAGACGCTCGGGGAGAGCCAGTGCCATGAGAATTGGTGAACGTGGTGTCCGTGGAATATTGCCAATCCAGCGAAGATCAGGAGGATCGCGATCTCGATGCACGACATGACGATCTGCACGTTCACGGTGATGGTCACGCCCGCAGCGACAGCGAAGACCATGAGGAGGAAGAAGACGGCACCGACGAGCGTTACTTCGACTTTGTTGTTCGCGGCTCCGTTTGAAAACAGACCGAGAATGTTGGCACCGGCCGGAACGGTGGCGATGACCATGAAAATGAGAGCCGACACGACCAAGGCCCATCCCGACATGAATCCCAACACCGGGTGCAGAGCCCGGCGGACCCACGAGTAGCTAGCACCGGCGTTGGACTCGACGCGGCCGAGGTAACTGAAGGCGAAGACGATGCCGAACATTGCGACGCCGCAGTACAAGAGCGCCGCCGCGCCGCCGAGAAGGACGGCACCAAAGAGGATTGCCGTGGTCGCGGCTATCGAGTAGCCGGGCGCTACGCCGGCGACACCCATGATCACGGAGTCGAAGAGCCCAAGGACGCCGGGACGAAGGCTGTGTCCGGATGTGTCGTCGGCGGGTACCTCCAGGGTCTCCGTCATGGCAGCATCTCTCCTCTTCCTCTGGCCAGCGTGAAAAAAACAGGTGCCGAAATGTAGCACCTACTCGACTCCAGCTCGGGCTTCTTCGAAACTCCGATGAAAGCGGGCTTTCGTTCACCGGACCGCGCGGTGCGTGACCACCCGTTACGTGTGACTTCGAGAGGTACGAATGGTCTCGAAAACCCCGTTTCGAGGTCAATCGAACGCCAGATCACGGACGTGCGTTCGACCACCACTAAAATTCTCAAAACGCCGCCAAGTCATCCCGGCTTCGCGTAACGAGAGAGACAAGAACTTGGCACTCCTGCAACGATTCGACGACGAATCCACGCCGCCGATCACCGCCGAAGACATCAGGCGACGCTGGGTCGCGTTTCACAAACAGATCCGATTGATGTCAGGGACGAGATTCCAACGAACCGCTGGAAGAATGCTCGGCGAAGATACGAGGCGCTACCACGTCGCGCGATTCATTTTTCGGCCTCTGTTGAAGGTCCTGCGTCTACGCCGAAGGAAGAACGTCGCCAAAGTCACGCGCGTCGTGGCCGCGAAGGCGGCAACGATCTTTCCGATCAACTATCGGCCCCTCACGATCGACTACAACTTTGAACTGGCGACCATCACGTTCGACGAAAGCGACGTGACCATCGTCGAAGTCGACGAAAGTCTGGAGAGCTCCAGCGAGCTCATCAACAAGCTGAACGACCTGCTCAACGAAACGACGTCGGAGTGGCTCTTCCTCGCTGACGCGTCGTTAAGCGACGAGAGTCGGCGCTACAGCGTGGCGAAGTTATTGGCTCACGTCACGAAGGATCACGACGTCGTCTTTGGCGACGAGCCGGGACCGAATGAGTTCGCGCCTATCCTGAAAAGTCCAGCCGTTGCGCCGCATACTTTGCTCAGCTACAACGTCGTGGGCCGACCTGCGCTCCTGCGCGTCGAAACGCTCTTTCGCGCAGGAGGGTTCTCGCCCGACGCTGGCTGGGCCTTCGAGCACGAGGCCTACCTCCGGCTAAGCGAAGCCAGGGCCCGTTTTCATCACGTGGCTATCGTGTTGCCCGCGGGGCGCGCGCCAGATTCATTTGACGCGGCGCACCTCGACGCCGACTCGTGTCGCGTGGTCCAAGCCGCTCTCGACCGACGCGGCTGGCAGGGCACGGTGTCGCCCGGTGCGTTGCCCGGTCTCGTTCACTGGAAGCTCGACGCACCGACGCCGTCACCGAGTATCGACATCATCATCCCGACGCGCGACCGAATCGATCTCGTCGCACAGTGCATCTCGTCCATTGAAGAGAACACCACGTACACGAACTACGACATCATCATTCTCGACAACGACTCGGTGAAGCCGGAGTCCCTTGAGTACTTCGACTCGACGAAGTACAGCGTTATCCCTTGTCCCGGGCCATTTAACTACGCCAAGATCGTCAATCGGGGCGTCAATCACTCGAGCGCCGACTACGTGCTGACGCTCAATAACGACACGATCGTGGTGACGCCCGACTGGCTCGAGCAACTCATCGCACTCGCGTCGTTACCAGACGTCGGAATTGTCGGTGCGTGTCTGCTCGATCGCGACGGCCGGCGCGAACACGAGGGCATCATCATCGCGCCCTACCCGCAACACCTACGCACCGACTCCAACTACGCCCACACCGATTACTACTCGTCCTCTACCCGTGACGTCGCGGCCGTGACCGGCGCGGTGCAGATGGTGCAACGTGAGTTCTGGCAACAACTGGGTGGGATGGACGAACAACTGAAGGTCGTCATGAACGACGTCGATATCTGTCTGCGCTCCCAGATGGAAGATCGCTACGTGGTCTACACGCCGGACGTCCAGCTCTATCACCACGTGGGCTCCTCGCGCGGCGACCTCGATCCCATCGTCGATCGGGACCGCTTCGTTAAGCGCTGGGACATCTTTGGCTCATTCCGTGACCCCTACTTCCCCGAGTCACTGCTGCTCTTGGGAGAGAAGATGTTCTACCTTTTGCGTTAAAACTTGGTCCCCGAGTGACGTGGCGCCCCTTGTAACCTAAGGAAGTGAATTCGACGAGGGAACGGGTGACCGACTTCTACCGTCGACTTCCCTCTTGGACAGTTCCCGTAGTACTCATCGTCCTCACGGTCCTCGCGGGCAACGCGATCTACGTCCTCGGCCTGGGCAACAACGACCCCATCTCGTGGACCGCTGGCATCTCGCAGCACCTCTGTCGTCTGGTGTGCAGCCGCCAGGCCATCGACCCGAACGTCGGCTTCATCACGCAGTCCCTCGGTCACCAGGCCGCGATGGACCTGCTGCACGGTCACATCCCGTGGTGGAACTACTTCGAAGGTCTCGGTCAACCGCTCGCGGGTGAGATGCAGTCAGCGGCGCTCTTTCCCCTCACGTTGCTCTTTGGTCTCTCGTCGGGTCTCGTCTGGTTCCACGTCAGTCTCGAAGTAATCGCTGGGATCTCGACCTACTTCATCGCTCGCCGACTTTCGATGCCGATCTTCATGGCCACGGTCGCGGGCATGCTCTTCGCCCTCAACGGGACGTACGCCTGGCTCGGTAACGCGGTCCTTAATCCCGTGGCGTTCCTGCCGATGTTGCTCCTCGGCATCGAGATGATCGTCGACAGCGCTCCGAGCCCGTCCAAACGGGGCTGGTACATCGCCGCGCTCGCACTCGCGCTCTCCATGTACGCCGGCTTCCCGGAGGTCGCCTACTTCGACGGGCTCTTCGCCGCCGCCTGGGCCGTCGTTCGCCTCTTCTCCGTGCCGAGCGAGCAGCGCCTGCGCGTTCTGCGCCGCCTTGGTCTTGGTGGCTTCGTCGGGATCGTGCTTTCGCTGCCCATACTCGTGCCGTTCTACGACTTCATGAAGGTCGCCTTCGTCGGTAGCCACACCGCTGCCGTCCTGGGCGTCGTCCGTCTGCCTACGGAAGCGATCTCGGCCTTCTTCGACCCCTACGTGTACGGCACCATCTTCAACAGCACGAACGTGCCCTCGGTGTGGGGTGAGATCGGTGGCTACTTCGGGGCCAGCATCTGCGCGGTAGCGATCGTCGGACTCTTTGGTTCGCGCCATCGAGCGTTGCGCGTCTTTCTCGCGGTGTGGACCCTGGCGGGACTCGCCGGCGCCCTCAACTTCCTTCACTTTCGTGTCTTGTGGAACCTCATCCCCCTCGTGAGTACGGCGTCGTTCCCGCGGTACATCATGCCCAGTTGCGAAATGGCGGTCGTCATCTTGGCGGGGTTTGGCCTCGCGGACTTCACGCAGAGCACGCGCGCGAAGCGACTCTTCACGTCGTCGACGGTGCTGATGGTGTTCGTGTTGTTGTGGTGTGTCAACGAAGCGCGTCCGTATAACAAGGGCGTCATCCTCTCGCACAAGGCCCGGATCATCTTGATCGGTCTCGACCTCATCCCCTTCATCGCGCTGGCGGCCCTTCTCATCGTGGGCCGGTTCTACAAGGCTCGGATCACGCCACTGCTCATCGCGCTCGTGGTCGTCGGCGAGGCGCTCCTCTTGTTCATCGTGCCGACCGTCGGCTCCCCCAAAGAGATCAATATTGACTACGCGCCGATCCAATATCTCCAGCAGCACGAGGGCCAATACCGATTCCTCGACTTCGCGGTCCTGTACCCCAACTGGGGCACAGAGTTCGGGCTGAACGAGCTCTCCTCGATCGACCTTCCGTACCCGAAGAGCTTCAAGAACTTCGTTGAACAGAGTCTCTACCCCGGGCTCACCCCCGGCAACCAGTTCGTCATCCACGGTGGACTGCAGGGCGTCGAGAACCAGGAGGCCGAACTCGCGGCGCACTTCCAGGCGTACGAAAACGCGTCGGTCAAGTACCTGCTCATCCCGATCCAAGTGGTCTTGTCGCCCGCTCTCACGAAACTAGGTGTGAAGAAGGTCTTCTCCGGGACACTCGCCAGTGTGTACGAGCTTCCGCATCCGCGCGGACTCTTCTCCACGTCGTCGTCCTCGTGCACGGTATCGAGCAGCAACGACAACGTGGCGTCCGTGAATTGCTCTACCTCGGGCTCGACGCTGCTGCGCACCGAACTGTCGATGAACGGCTGGACGGCGACGGTGAACGGCAAACCCGCCACGATCACGACGGTCGACGGTGTCTACCAGCAGGTCGACGTGCCGAGCGGCACGTCAGTGGTTAAGTACAGCTTCTTCCCACCCCACGAGCGCTACGCCGCGCTCGCGGCGCTACTCGCGGGTCTCTTCTTGATTGGTTCTTTCGTCGACGAGCGATTCCCTTTTATCACACGTCGCGGGCGTCATCGGACCTAGCTTCATGCGTCGTCTCGCCACGATCGCGCTGCTCCCGGTGTTAGCCCTCGCGTTCATCGCGCCAGCTGAGGCGGCGTCACCGGGTCGACTTCCTCAGACCAACCGCGAACCGTCCTTTGGCGTCTCGCTGACCAACCAGATGCGGATCCTCGTCCGCACCGATGGCCGATCGGAGACGCCACGGCGACCGTTCAGGTCCCTCGATTCGTGCCGCCCTACCACGGCTGGGCTTCGCCGGGTCTACGTGACACGTAGACGGCAAAGAAGTCCTTCTTACTGACGGAGAGGAAGCGCGACGCGAACTGGTTGGGATTGGCGACGAAGAGCGAGGGGTTCTGCGCTCCGGCCCCGCCGTAGGTAACGAAGATGGGCCACGCGGGATTGATGTCGAGCTGCATTGCGCGCACGGCGTGCAAGCGTACCAACAAGGCAGCCAACGACGCTGACGTCTGGTACGGCGCGGCGACGTAGATCAGGTTGCCGTTGGCGTCGATGCCGAGTGCCGATCGCCACACCGCCGGGACGCGGCCCAGCGTCGCTCCCCACGCGGAGTTGTTGGCCGAGAGTGGCGTCGCGGCACCGACGTTGACGAGGAGTGGCAGGTTCTGACGTGCCATGACGATGTTGCCCGCCGGTCGCGGACCGCCGGTCCATCGAACGACGTCGACGCGGCCGTTGGTGAAGCGCTCAACCGTCGCGAGGCCGTTCACCATTGGGTAGTAGAGGGTGTGATTCGTGTAGAAACCGCCGGCGAGGTCCTTCTCGTAAAAGCCGGAATTGAACGTCGCGAGGAGTCGATTGGTGACCGTCGGAGGGACTTCTTCGGGTCCGCGTGGCAACGTCGTCGTCGTGCCCGGTCCCTCGTAGCCGAGATAGAGCGCGAGGTCCGTCGTCGACGTGCGAATCCACGACGCGTACGCGATGACGCTCGGTTGGGTAACGGCAGGTCGAAACTCCGTCGTGTAGATCGACGGGATCGACCCCGACCACTTGTCCTTTGCCTGCCAGGGTTTACAGACCTCAATCGGTATGGGCGCGTGACCAACGCCGGCGGACTTCGTGTGGCTGAAGCACACGGGTTGGGGCATCGCGATCGGTGGCGTGGTGGTCGAGGACGATGTGGTGGTAGTGGTCGACACAGTAGAACGGGCGAGCGACACGCGCGCGCCCGTCGCGTCCTTCGCCGACGGCGTAGCGGAGCCCAATCGACTCAACGACAGTGTCGCCGCGACGAGCAACGCTGCCGCGCAGACCAAGAGCCCTAACTTTCGCATTTCCGTCTCTCGTTCCGTGACCTTTCACATCTTAAAGAGTGCTCACCGTTGAGCCCGTTCACCGACCGAGAAGGCGTGGAGTACGTTAATTAGAAAAAGGAGCCCCGTGCACACACTTCAAGCAGTCGTCGACGCGTGACTCGCGTCGACGACCTCGACCTGACGCAAAGACTCACTAAGGACGCGTCAGACAAACGCGTACGTCGTGCCCAACGGCGATTGACCCAGTTGCGGCTCTTGACCGCCGGTCTCTTGCGTCCTGACGTCACCGGTCCGGGACTGGTCGTGGTCTTCGAAGGCTTCGACTCCGCCGGTAAGGGAGGCGCCATTCGTCGACTCACGGCGAGCCTCGACCCTCGCCAGGTCCGAGTCGTGCCGATAGGGGCGCCGACAGAGGAAGAGTTGCGTCACCACTTCCTCTGGCGATTCCAAGAGGTACTCCCGGGCGTAAGCGAGATGACGGTCTTCGACCGGTCCTGGTACGGGCGGTTGTTGGTGGAACGAGCCGAGGCGCTCATTGACGAAGAGACGGTGAAACGTTCGGCACTCGAGATCGTCGAATTCGAGAACATGCTCCTCAACGCCGACGTCACTATCGTCAAGTTCTGGCTCCACATATCGGACGAGGAACAACTCCGCCGATTCAACGACCGCATGAACAACCCCTTGAAGCACTGGAAGTTGACGCCCGATGACTGGCGTAACCGCGAAAAACGAGACGAGTACTTAAAAGCGCTCGACTTCATGGTGGACTCGACCGACCATCGCCACGCGCACTGGGACCTCATCGCGGCCGAGGACAAGCACTTCGCCCGCGTCGCCATACTCGAGACGTTGATCGACCGATGGGTGCACGACCTCGAGCGTCGTGGTCTCGAAGTGCCTACGGCGAACGACAGGGACTATTTAGGTTAGAGACCGCGCGGGGCCGTTCAGTCTGGAACACTAAAAGCATGACCTCTCGTTACGGCATCACGATCCCGTTTGACGGTGTTACGTTGCTCGAACACCGTGACTGGTTCCATCGCTTGGCTGACCTCGGCTACACCGACGTCTGGTCGGCCGAGGTCGACGGCGCCGACGGCTTCACGCCGCTCACGATCGCGGCGATCGTCGAGACGCGACTCAACCTCGGCGTCGCTGTCACGCCCGTCTTCACACGCGGCGCGGGACTGTTGGCCATGAGCATCGCCGCCATGGCCGAAGTTAGCGGCGGTCGGTTCACGATGGGACTCGGCGCGTCGAGTGAACCCGTCGTCCAACGCTGGAACGGCATTGCGTACGAGAATCCCTACGCGAGGACCCGTGACGTCCTTCGCTTCGTGAAGCGAGCCCTCGACGGCGAGAAGATCGACGAGGTCTTCGAGACGTTCGAGGTACACGGCTTCAAGTTGTCGCGACCAGTGGTGAACCGACCGTCCATACTGCTCGGGGCACTGCGCCCCGGAATGCTCCGACTCGCTGGACGAGAGGCCGACGGCGCGATCCTCAACTGGCTCGCCGCCACCGACGTGGCGCAGTGTCGCGCCGAGGTCGGCCCGGACAAGACCATCGCCGCGCGGCTCTTCGTGATCCCGAACGAGGACGCTGACACCGCACGGTTCATCGCGCGACGGATGATCTCGTCGTACCTGACGGTGAACGCCTACGCCGAGTTCCACCGGTGGCTCGGACGCGGCGACGCGCTCACGCCGATGTGGGGCGCGTGGGCCGCGGGTGATCGTAAGTTAGCGAACGAGGTCATCCCCGATTCGGTGGTCGACGAGCTCGTGATTCACGGTTCCTACGATGCCTGTCGCGAACACGTGCTTCGCTACGTCGAGGCCGGTATCGGGGTGCCGACGATCGCCATCGTCCCCTTCGGCATCAATCTCGAGGAGGCCGTCAAGGGCCTCGCGCCGCGCTAGACGGAGTCGGCCTCGAGGAACTCCAACACGTCGGCGAACTTCTCGCGTGCGGCCGCGGCGCGCGTGGGGATGTGGTCGGTGGGCACCTCTGACGGTTCATAGTTCTTCAGCGCGTGGCGAGCCACGGTCTGACGATGGACCTCGTCTGGTCCGTCGTAGATCCTCGCCGCGCGCGCCGCGCGGTACATCGCCTCGAGCGGCATGTCACTCGAGTAGCCGAGCGACCCGTAGGTCTGTATCGCCCGGTCGATCACGTTGTGCAGTACGTTGGCGCCGAAGTACTTGATCATGGCGATCTCGTCGCGCGACGCCGACGCGCCGACCTGGTCCATCTTCCACGCCGCGTGCAACGTCATGAGTCGTGCCGCGTGCATCTCGGCCTTGGAGTCGGCGATCCAGTTCTGGATGGTCTGCTTCTCCGCGAGGAACGAACCGTGCGTGTAGCGACTGAGCGCTCGCTCGCACATCATGTCGAAGGCTCGCTGGGACTGGCCGAGCCAACGCATGCAGTGATGGATGCGACCCGGTCCTAAACGCGTCTGGGCGAGCAGGAAGCCTGAACCTTCGGGGCCTATCAGGTGGTCGGCCGGCACGCGCACGTCCACGTAGAGGATCTCGGCGTGATTGCCGAATCGTCCGTAGACGACGTCAGGGTCGTCCATGGATCCCACGTCGCGCAGGATGGTGAGACCGGGTGTGTCGACCGGTACGACGAACATTGACGAACCTTGATACGGGTGGACCTCGGGGTTCGAGACGGCCATCACGATCAAGATGTCGGCGACCGAGCCGTTGGTCGTGTACCACTTTCGCCCGTTGATGACCCACTCCTCACCGTCTCTTACGGCGCGCGTCTTCAAGAGTCTCGGGTCGCTGCCCGCGGTGTTGGGCTCGGTCATGGAGAAGCCCGATCGAATCGCACCACTGAGGAGCGGTGTCAACCAACGTTCCTGGATGTCATCTCGCCCGGTCATCTCCATGCCCGCGGCGAGCAGCTCTGCGTTGCCACTGTCCGGCGCGTTGTTGCCAAAGACGACGGGTCCGTACATGGATTGACCGAGGATCTCGTGCATCAGGCCGAGCTTCACTTGGCCAAAGCCCATGCCACCGAGTTCGCTCGGCAGGTGCGCGGCCCAGAGCCCTCTCGCCTTCACCTGTTCTTGCAGCGGCCTGATGAACCTGACGACCTGATCGTGGTTGAGCGACAGCGTCTCGATGGGCATGATCTCTTCTCGGATGAAGCCGCGCATCCAGACGAGCTGCTCTTCAAAGGCTTCGTCCGTTGAAAAGTCCCACGCCATGGCCCACCCCTTTGTCGAGCCAACTCTAGGACATTCACAAATGCTCACCGAAGGGTCGCGAGGGGCGACTCCCTACACTGGAGTGAGATTGGAGCCTCGTGTCAAAGCAGAAGAAAAAGACCAAGAACGCGTCGAAGGACGTCGTCACGATTGGCGTCGTTGACACCATGTTCGCTCGTTACGACATGGGCGGCGCCGCACGAAAGGAACTCGAAAACTGTCCCGGGTACGGAACCAAGTTCCAGGTCGTCGCGCTAACCGTGCCGGGCTTCAAGGACCTCGCCGTCGCCGCGAAGNCNATGATCGAGCGAGACGGTGCGTCCATCGTGGTGGCGCTCGGCATGCCGGGTTCNGCNCCCATCGACAAACAGTGCGCCCACGAAGCGTCTCAGGGCATCATGCAGGCGCAGCTCATGACGTCGACGCCAATTCTCGAGGTCTTCGTCCACGAGGACGAGTCCGACGACCCCGAGGTGCTGGCGACCGTGTTCGAAAATCGCTCACGTGATCACGCGCGCAACGCCTACTGGATGCTCTTCGACCCCGATCAGCTCGCGCGTCGCGCGGGTCACGGCGTGCGTCAGGGCTTCGCCAACGCCGGTCCGCTCGAAGAGAAGTAGTCGAACGTAACTCCGGCGAGTCACTAGGCTCGCCAGCATTGTCTTGGAGTCACTCGAGGAGGAATCCATGCCCGAAGCCGTCATCGTCGCCACTGCCCGCACCCCCATTGGGCGCGCGTTCAAAGGCTCGCTCGTGGACATGCGTCCCGACGACTTGACCGCACTCATCGTCGCAGCACTCCTCGAGAAGGTGCCCGAACTCGACCCCCACAGTGTCGAGGACTTGATGGTCGGTTGCGGGCAGCCAGCCGGTGAGTCGGGTTTTAACCTCGCGCGCGTGGTCGCGATCCTCGCGGGCCTCGACGACGTGCCGGGCGTTACCGTCAATCGCTACTGCTCTTCGTCCCTACAGACCATTCGCATGGCGGCGCACGCCATTCGCGCTGGCGAAGGTGACATCTTCATCTCGGCCGGTGTCGAGACGGTCTCTCGATTCGGCCACGGCGCGAGCGACAGTGGCAGCGCCATGAACCCGCTCTTTCGTGACGCCATCGAGCGCACCAAGTCGCGCTCGGAGAACGTCACGGATCCCTGGACGCCCCAACCGGGGCTCCCCGACGTGTACATCGCGATGGGTCAGACCGCGGAGAACGTCGCCGAGTTCGAGAACGTCTCGCGCCAAGAGATGGACGAGTTCGCGCTACGCAGCCAAGAACTCGCCGTCGCACACCAGGAGAACGGCTTCTTCGAGCGCGAGATCACGCCCGTCACCTTGCCCGATGGCACCGTTGTCACCAAAGACGATGGCCCTCGCGCCGGCACCACGCTAGAGAAGCTCGCGAGTTTGCAGCCCGTCTTTCGTCAAGGTGGCACCATCACGGCCGGCAACGCCTGTCCTCTGAACGACGGCGCGGCCGGCGTCATCGTCATGAGCGACACCAGGGCCCAAGAACTGGGCATCAAGCCTCTCGCTCGCATCATCGCGAGCGGGGTCAGCGGCATCAACCCTGAAATTATGGGACTCGGGCCAATCGAGGCGTGCCGTCAAGCGCTGCGCCGTGCGGACATGACCATCGACGAGATCGATCTCGTGGAGATCAATGAAGCATTTGCGGCACAGGTCCTGCCGAGCGCGAAGCATCTCGGCATCAAACTCGACAAGCTGAACATCCGAGGCGGTGCCATCGCACTCGGACATCCTTTTGGCATGACCGGTGCGCGCATCATGACGACGTTGTTGAACTCGCTCGAAGACGCTGACCAGCGTTTTGGAATGGAGTCGATGTGCGTTGGCGGAGGTCAAGGTATGGCCATGATCGTAGAACGCCTCTAAGTCACCAAGCGGTCTGAATCCGTTTGAAGAATTGAGTGCGTCGGCCGCGGTCGTCGATCGATCTCGAGGACACTGGCAAAACCGCTTCGTCGAGCTTCTGGGAAGTCAGAATTATCGCGACGGGCACGCCCCGCTACGCGGGGTCAGCGAATCTCTCGCGCTACTCGGATCTCGAAACGGGCCAGTCTGTGGGATATCGCGACGCAACGTGCTCATGTTGCGAATGAAGATACGTGCGAAGTCGTCGGGGTAGACGGTCTTCAAATACAAGACCATGCACGTGGTCAGTCTCGTGCTGAAGGCAGCGAGCAAGTGTGCCGGTGCCGACTATTTCGATCGCATGACCATACTGATCTTGTCCCCGACAAACTGCATAGTCGGGACGTGTGGTGGGAGCGTACGCACCGGGAAGCGAGAGACAGCCTTCGTCTAAATCGACGAAGCGACGCAGTTTCGGATCAGCGAACGTCAACTCTGGGTTGCAGACGAGACCGACGTGCCTTTCATATTCGGAGTCAAAACAATCGAAAATGAACACCGCCAGGTCAACCCCTACTTGTGGAGCGGCAAGGCCAGCACCGTCGGCCGCGAGATTCGTGGCGAAGAGGTCAGCAATCAATGCCTGCAGCGATGGCCCAAAGTCAGTGATCGTCCGAGTTGACGCGTGCATGATCGGCGCGCCCCATCGCACGATAGGACGCACGCTCCCGGAGCGAAGTAACTCTTCAATTGGCATTCTTTATCCAGCCAACCCAACTCGGGAAAGTACTTTCATCTCGTTCTCGACGAGTTAACGAAGTCCGGTGAGGCGTGTGTCCGGGTCGTCGTTGAACGTACGTTCTTCGTCTTCATCGACTTGACGCGCTTCGTCGGGCAACATCACCGGTATTGAATCTCGAACTTCGTAGGCGAGGTGAAGCCGCGGATTGAACAATAAGTCCTTCGAAGGAACGTAGAGCAACGCGCCGTGGTCGACCGGATCTTCGAGCAGGTCGAGCAGGAATGAATCGAGGGGCATCAGGAAGTCTCCTTGATCAGAGTCAACACTTCATCGACGTGAACTTGGCACGATTGATCGTCGGCTGCTTCGACGTTGAGGCGCAGCAGCGGTTCGGTGTTCGAGGGTCGAAGGTTGAACCACCAAGTCCCGTAGTCCGCAGTCAACCCGTCGAGTAGGTCGACGTTAGCGCCATCAGCCTGCAGTCGCTCGATCAGACGCTCGACGCTCGACGCAGGGTCCGACACCTCGGTGTTGATCTCGCCCGAGGCCGCGTAGCGCTGATACGGCTTCGCGAGCTCGGAGAGCGCGACGTCTGCGCGGCTCATCAATTCCAACACGACGAACGCCGTGATGATCCCTGAATCAGCGCGAAAGTTGTCGCGGTAGTAGTAGTGGCCGGAATGCTCGCCACCAAAGACGGCGCCCGTCTCGGCCATGACCTGCTTGATGTAACTGTGTCCAACGCGCGTTCGCACCCCGACACCGCCCTCCTCGGCGATGACCTCAGGCACGGACTTGGAGCAGATCAAGTTGTAGAGCACCGTGGAGCCGGGGTGACGGTCCAACATGACGGCGGCCACCATCGCCGTCGTCGTCGAACCGGAGACGGGCTGGGCCTTTTCGTCAATGAGAAAGACCCGGTCGGCGTCGCCGTCGAAGGCAAGTCCCACGTCCGCGCCCGTTTCGAGGACGCGGCGTTGGAGGTCCTTCAGGTTGTCTGGATTGAGAGGGTCGGCGGGGTGATTAGGAAAGGAGCCATCGAGCTCGGGGAACAGGATCTCCACGTCGAAGGGCAGACCAGCGAAGACGAGTGGCGTCACGAAGCCACCCATGCCGTTCGCAGTGTCGGCGACGATCTTGAGCGGGCGAAAGGAGTCGACGTCGGCGAAGGAGTGGACGTGCGCGACCCATTCGGCCGTGAGGTCGAGTGTCGAGTAGTCCGCGAGGTCTCCCTTGGCGGGTGCTTCATAGAAGTCGTTGGTGAGGGCTTCGATCTCGACGAGACCGGTCTCCACGCCTACGGGCTTAGCCCCGGCGAGACAGAGTTTGATGCCGTTGTACTTGGCGGGGTTGTGTGACGCGGTGAACATCGTGCCCGGGACGTCGAGGTGGCCCGACGCGAAATAGAGGAAGTCCGTCGAGCCAAGGCCGAGGTCCACGACCTCGACGCCAACGGCACGTACCCCTCGCGCGAAGGCCTCGGAGAGCGTGACGCCGGAGGTACGCATGTCGCGGGCGATGACGACCCGGGGAGACTTTGCGAAGGTGGCGAAGGCGGAGCCGACAGCTTCGGCGACGCGTTCGTCGATCTGATCAGGGTAGGTGCCCCTGACGTCGTACGCCTTGAAGATTGTTGAGGTGTCCACGACCCCTCATTCTACTGACGCGCGATTCGCCGTCTCCGAAGGACCAGGAAGAGGACGGCGAAGCCAGCCACGGTCGTGATATCGCTCAATACGTTGCCCAGTGTCAACGCGGACGTACTCGTGTAGTCAAGTGAGACGCGCCTCGAGGTCGGCACGACCACCATTAAATTCGGACTCACCCGATACGGTCCACTCGCACCGGTCACGTGCCAGCGCGGGTAGTAGGAGATCTTCACGAGCATCGGCACACCCACGCGACTGACGTCAAAGGACAGCGACTGCAGACCGACCTTCGTGTGCGAGACGACCACCTTTGGTAACGGAGATGAGGATGTCATGGTCGTGACGCTCGACGCTCGGGACCACGACGCCGGTCCACTGCTCGCGGCGTAGACGTTCTGAAGTCGAAGATTCAACCACCAGGTCTGGTTGGCCGTCAGCCACTGCGACTGGCTTGAAATGTTGGCGACGACGTTCGGCGTACTCGTCAACGCTTCGACCATCGGGCTGTTCTTTATCAAATAGATCCGCCACTTTACGCCCGGCGCCGGCCACTTCTTCGTGGTGGCGATGAGCTTCAACTGGGGGTCGGCCTTCGCCTCGGCGATGACGGACGGTGAAAACGCCATGTAGTACTTCACGCCGAGCATCTGAAGGTGGCGCACGCCTTCGGCAATGTTCAATGATCCGTAGTTGAGGCCGACCTGGGGATTGCTCGGCCCGGTGCTGAGCTCTGCTTGATCGAGGTAGTGGTAAGGCGTCGTCGCCGAGGACTCCATGAGGAGACCCTCCATCGAGTCGACGCAGTTGTTCGTCCAGTAGGGCAAGAGCATGAGCGCCTCGGGTGTGCCGAAGCGGTTCTCCGACGAGTTGTACTCCCACATCGCGCGACCACAGCCGTAGCGCTTGGCGACCGTACTCATGGTCGTCATGAGACCGTGGTACTCGGGCCAGGCCGGCTGCGCCTGGTAGCCCGAATAGTTGTACTGCGCCCAACTGGTGACCTGGTTGCCCCCGGTCGCCAAATGAAGATCGGTCGCGACTGGCGTGATGAGGCCGGGCACCGTGGAGAGAACCCCGAGTAACGCCACGGCGCACGTGGCACCGATGACGCGACGAGATCGCTGCGTCGAATCGTCCGGGACCACGAAGGCGACCGACTCGTTCTCGAGTGCGTCGCGCTCGAGGGGCTCGCCCACGTCGTCGTCGACGTGTTCGATGTTGTCGCCCTCGACGAAGAACGACGCGAGGCGCGCACGAAGTGGCACCCGCGAAGCCCAACGCCACGCGACGTAGCCCGCCAGCCACCCGACACTCAAGTGGATCGAGATGAACCAGAAGGGAATCAGACGCTGGTTCCAGATGGCGCTCTGGGGATCGAGGACGAAGGCGAGAAAGGAGAGCAGGGTCAACGTGGCGAGCACCATGCCGAGACGGTCACGCACGACGAAGGCGAGCACGACCGCTATCAGGCAGAGGACGATGACCCAGCGATCGCCGGCCGCTCCCCCCGTGGCGTTGAACCAACCGAGCGTCGAGAAGATCTCGTGAAGATTGGAAACGGGCACGTTCGTGTAGCCGAGCGAGTCCGAGAGCGACTGCGTCGTCGCGAAAGGTAGGAGCCACCACGCAGAGAGACCGAAGGAGATGACACCGGCCCCGAAGGCGAAACGCACGGGGCGCGCGTAGTCGCCGCGTACCTGCTCGTCAACGTTCGATAGCTCCCGGGGATCGCCGAAACCTCGGCGATGAAAGAGTTCGAAGACGACGAGGACACCAATCGCGCCGAGACTGAAGAGCCAAGGAAGTACGTGCGACGCCAACGTCGCGCTGAGGGCCATNCCCGCCNGCCAGTAACCGCGACCNGTTCTCACGCCCCGAGCGAAGAGTCCGATCGTGAGGAGCGCGAGCGCTAAGGAGAGCGAGAAGGCGTACTCGCCGGCCATCGTGGAA
>JGI20189J14885_1000017_pt1 | contig 56240 bp, 52 predicted proteins | sample NGESurdeep072012_10_FD_14885 | JGI IMG/M metagenome (IMG submission 14885) | reverse complement strand
TTTAGAAGCGCCGTAGGCCGGGCTCGCCGGCTCGCCACGGAAAGCACCACGCGAGCCGATGTTTACGATCCGTGACGCGGCATCTTTAGGCATGTGTTGCAGCGCGCACCACGTGACGTTCGCGGCGCCAATTAAATTCACTCCTATCGTGTGCTCCCAGGCACTTTGCCAGGCCTCATAGGTTGTCGATTCAATGGGATGTTCAATGAAGATGCCCGCGTTGTTGATCAGCACGTCAATCGTTCCAAATTCCTGGGCGACGTGGTCGACCATCCTTCGGATTGCCTGGGGATCGCGCAAATCAGCTCGGGCAGTGACGTGGCCGTCACCCGAGAGAGACATCCTTACGCTCTCCGCATCCATTTCCGACGAGACGTAATGGATCGCCACGCGATCGCCTGCCCCCGCGAATTCGCGTGCGATGGCGGCCCCGATACCTCGCGATCCCCCGGTTATGAGTACGGTGCGTTTGGTCATTGCCGCACCTTAATAGTCGGACCGAAAGGAAGTGGGGGGAACCTAGCTTCGGTTCCTGATGAGTGAGGATTCTCAAAAGCCACCTCATCGCCGGAAGCGTGGCGATGAGCGAGATTGTGGCGCTCGACAACTGACCAGACACTCGACTCGATGTAGTTCGAGACTACGGCCAACACCCTGGCGAGCAAGTAACCGACCACTTAGGCTCTTGCACTGCAGGGACAGTGTTCTGCCTCCGAAAGAGATGCCGTGGACTAAAGCCGGAGACAAATAGTTGACGTGTTGCGAGGGTCGGGTTTCCCCGACGCGGCCGATGACGCGATGTCGGATCTGCCCGACCCAGTTGATCTCGAGCGAGTCGCTGAATGGGGAATGCAGCGTGGCATCACGAGGGACATGTTGATCAGCGGTATGGGCGGTAGCCCATGACGACGCGAGGTCAACGTCGGACCGTCGGCGAAGCATTTTCAGGGAAACTGTCGAGTTCCGCGCACCACGACCAAGTGTTAGATCTTCATTTTCCACTGCGCGTTTAGCGTCATTGACCTGGCGAACTTCAAGTTTTTGTCCCATCGTGAGTAGAAAGTTAGGTGTCAACGATGACGATTCCGGATCTGCGAGAGGACCAAGTAGCGGTGGTGGTGGTGGTGGTGGGTGCTGGTGGTGGGTGCTGGTGGCGGCCTCGGCCACGCGACGGCACTGAAGCTAGCCAGCCAAGGCATGAGGGTCGTGGCCGTCGACCGAAACGAGCTCAACTTGGAGGGGCTCCCCGAGGGAATCGTGAGAGAAGTTGTCGACGCCACCGATCCAGATTCCGTCACACCAATGATCGAGCGTATTGCTCATGACGTAGGCACTCCTGACGTATTGGTCAACACACTCGGCGCATTTGAAATGGGAGACGCAATGACGACGACGCCGGAATTGTTGCGGCGCATGATGGACGTGAACCTCGGCGCGGCGCTGTGGCTCAGTCAAGCAGTGGCTCCCTTTATGCAAAGGAGTGGGTCGGGAGCCATCGTGCACGTGACCTCTCGACCGGGCGTCGAGCCCGCAGCCGGCATGGCGGCGTACTCGGTGAGTAAGGCCTACCTCGTCCACTTGATCCGTGTTCTCGACCTCGAACTTCGCCCCCTCGGCATTCGCGTGAATGCGGTCGCGCCCCAACTGATCGCCACCGCCAAAAACCGAGCCGACCTTCCCGCGGACATGCTGTCGCACGCCGTCACGCCTGAAGCAATTGCGGGAGTAATTTCCTTCTTGGTCAGCGACGCGGCGGCGCCGATTAGCGGAGCCATCCTGCCCGTGTACGGCGTGTAATCAAGACCGTGTGCCGGGAGATCCGCGAGCAGTCGGCGAACGTCCGATGCCTAGGAAGTGCTACACTGTAATTAAGTAATCATTTCTAGGAGGTTGGCTATGGAATCGCGTAAATCGGCCAGTCGTTCGACCAGAAGCGCCCGAGGAGAGCGATTCTCTCGATCGTCAAACGAGCCGGAGATCACCTCGAGCGAAGAGATTTCGGGCTGGCTCATCGGTCGGTTGCCTGAAGGTTGGTTCGAACAAGAGCCGTCGATCACGGTCGATAACGACGAAATACTGATCATTGGACGACTCTCCGCACCCGTTTTGGACGATGACGTGGACCCCGTCGCGAAATCGGCCGCCGAGGCCGGCCGAATCACCAGGTTTCGTGAAGAGACGCGTGAGGCGCGAATGACCATCGCTCGAGAAGGACAGCACCACTTCGGTAGGACCATTAGCTGGGGAGCAGAGATCGGCGACACCAAGCAGATCTTCACCAACTTGTCGATACCGGTCATGACCCGGCTTCGCCAGCCCGAGCGAACAGTTCTCGACACGTTGGTCGACAGCGGCGTGGCTCGCAGTCGATCCGACGCGTTGGCCTGGTGCGTCCGATTGGTTGCGACCAACACCGACGAGTGGTTGCTCAATTTACGCAAAGCCATGGAGTCGGTGGAGACCGTTAGGCGACAAGGTCCACTTCCGTAGGGCCGAGAATCATCGTGCGTTGCGGCTCAGTGGTGTGAGACGACCCGTCCCAAATTGACTCAGGGTTTGCCCTGCTATGAGAACGAAGGACACAGCCACCGCGAGGGCGTGAACGGAATTTCTGCAGACACTCGGTGCCTCATCGTATGTGCGAAGCCCGAAGGCGACCTCTTCGTCGAACGACGTGGACGATGACGTAGACGAGAAGTATCAGGACGGACATCGCGTGCCACTTCTGCAAGATTGACGGTCCGGGAATCGACAGGAAGATCGTGTGACCCACCAGGAAATCCACGAAGCCCGAGACCATTGCGTTCAGGGTGAGGATCCACAGAATCGTGTCCGACACGGCCAAGCGCGTCCGATGACCTGAGGAACCGTGGCCACCGAAGAAACGTGACACGAGTCGTTTCACCGTGTTTCGGCGTTGCGTCAGATGGACAAGTACGAGCGCGAGCACGAGTAGTCCGATGATGGAGTGGTCCGTTGTCCCCGAGTGACCCAGGTACTTACGCGAGAGAAAGATCGCCGAGAGTGTTGCGACGACGAACCCAATAATCAACGCGAGGTGGACGACCCAGCGACTGCGGGCGATGGAGTCGCGTGGCGAGAGAGGTGTGGATCGAAGGACCAACGGACAGATTCCTTTCTTCGCGAGTCAACGGAGCGATTCGTGTCGCCGTTCATACGTTAAAGCGAGACGAAATCACTCGCTATAGGGGAATACCCCGAGACGCGCGTAGAGGCCAGTGCACCGAGAGTGACGTGCGCCACGAAGGAATGACGTCGCTCACCGGCGTGTTCAACACGTCGTGCAACAACCCGCCGTAGACGTCGCGAAAGTCGGTCGTCACGCAGGTCGCCGGATCCGCGAGCGCCGTCCTGCTTCGCGCGGCTGAGATTCACGAGATGAACGCCGGTGGCGATCTTCCCGGTAACCCCTCCGTTATCTGTCGCGGACCCGGAAATCTGACGCGCGCGCTGGGCATCACCGGCGATGACAACGGGACGGACTGTTGTGTCAGCGGTGGCAGAATCGAGTTCTTGAAGTCAACGATCGCCTTGGAACGTCAACAGGTGGGACAATCGACGCGGGTGGGGATCTCCCGGGAAAAGGAGCGACGTTCGCGATACTTTCTGGGCGAGAGCTGAGCGGCATCGGATTCGTCGCGTGAAAATTGGACCGGGACCAAACGGCAAAGATCATCGCGTCAGCCAAACGTCGTCAACGGGCAGACGAACCTATGACTCCTTGTCGAAATGCCCCGCGTCAGGTTGTCTTGATCGCCGGCGCGGTACGTGACCCAGAAACACAGTTCTCTCAGTCACAATGCCACGACGACTCATGAGTCAGCATCAGAAAACAGGGAACTCGAAAGATCCCAAACATCGAATCCGAAAGGCGGCGTATGGGCGTTTCCACTCGAAGCAAGAAACCGCGAAGGCCGAACTACCGCGAGCCCAATGAAACCGAGACGCCATGGATTCGCGATCCGCACGGCCAAAAGTACGAACTCCGACGGCTCTTCGCCGAAGCACTCGGAACATTCCTCCTAGTGCTCAGCGGCGTCGGTGCCGCGATGGTCGACGTCAAGCGTCACGGCGACGTACCGTTCGACGTACAGATGATCGTCCCCGGACTCGCCATCATGTTCGTGATCTACACGATTGGTGGTGTGAGCGGGGCTCACGTGAACCCCGTGACCACGTTCTCGTACGCGTTACGCCGCAATTTTCCGTGGCGGAGAGTACCTGGCTACTTGTTCGCTCAGTCCGTTGGCGCGATCTCCGCCGTCGAACTTCTGCGCGCCCTGCTCGGTCACGTCGACGAACTCGGCGTCTCCCTACCGGGTCACGGCGTGAGTGGACTGACCGCCTTCTACGTCGAGCTCCTCCTCACGTTCGGCTTGATCACCGTGACCCTCGCGACCGCGTCGGGCACCAACAACGTCGGGCCGAACGCCGCCATCGCACGAGGCGGCTACATCGTTGTCGCCGGTCTGTGGGCGGGACCGATCTCCGATGCTTCAATGAATCCCGTGCGTTCGTTCGCGCCGGCGTTGGCGAGCAATCAGTGGTCGCACGTGTGGATCTATCTCCTCGGGCCACTCGCGGGGGGCGCCCTCGCCTTCGGTGTCGCGTGGATCCTTCGCGGACCGCCGACGCTGGCGGCGAACGAAGCGTCTCAAGGAGAACCGACCGCACAGTGACCGCGTTCGCGCGATTAGTTCGAGCCGCGAAGACGGAACGACGAACTGAGGAGATCCAACGCGTGCGCGAAGCCGTACGGCGCTCGTGCTTGACGTCGCGCACTGGTGACAACACGTGTGACTGAGTCGTAGTACCCCCATTTGCCTTGATCCAACATGGCGCGATGCAGGGCACGGTCCTCTCCCGATTTCAGCGCTTGGAAACCGCCGGCCGCCACATACGCGGCAGCGTTGAAGCCCAAGCTCGCCCCGTGAATCGGCCGACTCTCCTCCTCGTACGCACGCTGCCATCGCCGCCGCGTTTCGCGTCGATGCTCCGACCAGTCAGTCACCTTCACTCGTCCCGACCAGTGCTCGGCCCCGGCTTCATGTTGAAGAACCTGTGTCGTGAGCCAGTTAAGGGGAACCGTGGAGTCCGCGTCCGTCGTGGCGATCCATATCTTCGAAGGATCGACGTGCGACCACGCTGACAAGAGAAGCGAACATCCGAGTCCACGTGCGAAACCGACGTTCTTCGCGTTACAGGTCACGACGCGTAGTTCAACGGACCTCCGGCCACGTGCACAAGTCTCCGTAAACTCGCGCGCTATCTCCTCACTGGCGTCGCTACAGGAATCCAGAACCACGATCAACTGTGCTTCGAGCTCCCATTCGCGCAACTGACCAAACGCGTCGACCAACGAGCGAAGTGAGGCCGCGAGTAACTCTTGCTCGTTGTGCACGGGTAGCACGACGCCCACGGCCTCGGTTCGAAGGAGCGGCGACACCAGTGTCACGGGACTCGCTCCCAAAGATCGAGGAGGAACGCGCCCTCCACGTGATGGACCACGTTTCTCAATCTGTCGCTTCCATCGATCAACACGTGCGCTTGGTCGCCGGTGAGCGGATAGTTAGTCTCACCTCGCCAGTGGACCGCTACGACGTGAGCACCGGGCTGAGTTGAACACTCAAGATGTTCGATGACGTCGCGGAGCGCGAGAGCGTCGAAGTAGTAAGCGATTTCGCTCAGCACGACGAGGTCAAACATTTCGTCGGGCCACGATTCAGGTATCGCTCGACACTCTACGGCCACGTTTTCGAAGTCTTTGAGGCGTCGGGCCGCTCTCCGTAGAGCGCTCGGCACGATGTCAACGGCGAGCAAACTGTCGCAACGTGGGGCCAAGAGCTCCGTCAACACACCAATGGAACATCCAGGCTCGAACGCGCTCAGGTAGCGCTCTCTCGGCAACGCGTCGACGGTCAAGGCGTACTTGCGTTGCTCGTACGAACTCGTCGCAAAACTCCAGGGATCGTCGACGTCGGCGTAGATATCGTGGAAGTACTGACGGTCAGTAGACATATTCACGTTGTCACCGTCTCGTCGACGTAGACCTCGTACGACCGCCAAAATCGGCGCATCAGCGGCGCGGGCAGCACCGGCGCGTCCGCGGCTCTCGGGCCGAGCGGCTGGGTCTGTGAACGAAAGGCTCCCGTCGCCCATCGCTTTCGAGCGCTTTCGCGTCGAGTGAGGTCGAGTCGACGACAGCGATCCCAAGGAATCTCCGAAACCCAAGGATCGGCCCAGTGCCATGCCCAGACCAAATACTCGATGGAACGCGCTCCCGCGCGACGGCTCGCCGACCTCGCCGCGTCGCCACACGCGTCGTGATCCGGATGGCCGTCCTGTCGCCACGGGGCAACGCAGAGATCACCCGGCTGGAGGAGCGTTTCAAGCGCGTCGTCCAAGCGGTCTCGGTATCGAGCGACCTTGCTATCGGGAATGTGAAGCTGAACTATTTCAGGCACCGCCCACCCCAAGCGGCGAAGCGCAACGTGCGATTCAAGGAATCGCACGCTGGCTAGGTCGAAGCGCATGGGCGCGTGTGAGGAAGGGTGCGATCCCTCCCCACCGGTGACCGCGATGATTTTCATGGGAATTCGCCGAGAGAGGGCCGCTTGAATCAGGCCTCCCGCGCCGAGAACTTCGTCGTCGGGGTGCGGCGCGACGACGATCAGACGCCGTGCGGGAAGCCACGACAAGGTATCGAGTTCGAGATGACGACCGGCGGCCCTCCAAAGACCTTCGGGTTGTCCAAGGTGTTCGTCGTCAACGGTCAGTTCCATGGACGTACCTCCCGCGCTAGTCGACCGAGTTCCGCCGCGTCAGTCCCTCCGTGGTGTTGCGAAAGGTAGACGTAAAGGTCCGCGGCCCGACGTGACTGCGCCGCGTCATGACAGAGCGGCCGAGCGCCACCAGCGGAACCAACACGAGCGAGCACCTCCATCGCCGCGTCGTGAACGAACTGACGCGCGACCAAGGCTCGATAGCGCGACTGTCCCGCGGCGTCAGTGGGATCGGCGTCGATCGCGTCGGCCGAACTCTTCAACACCTCTCGCATGGCGTCGAGGGACGTCACCGCCCCACCGAGATCCGCAAGGACGTGTTCGTTGGGTTCGTCGGGCAACGACGTTTCGAGGGCACGAACGAGGCCCTGGGCTCCTCCGTACCAACACGCGGCGACTCCGGAAGCGCCGAACCAGAATCCCTGTCTCGACGTGTAGAAATCCGGTGGTCCGACGGCGCGAGCGACGGGGATGACGGGACCCGCGAACTCGAGCGTTTCGCTGATTGAATCGGACATACCAACGGCCGGCCACGAATCTTCGTGAACGACTGACACGTTTTCTTCAAGAGCGATGTCGAAGACTCGATAACCGTCGTAGGTCTCTGCCGTCACGAGAGCCCGGTCGATGATCCCACTTCCTGAGCAAAACTCTTTGCTACCAGTGAGTTGCCATCCACCCGTGACCTTTTCGGCCACGGTGCCACCCCGGTGCGACCGTGCAGCCCAGACACCGTAGGTTGCTCCTTCGCTGACGGGGGCCATTCCCGCTTCGGCCAGAATCGCCGTCGCGTCGGCGTGGCCCTCAACCAACCTTCCTACGGAGAGGTCCCTCGACGACCATAACGCGAGCGTCTCAAAGCGACGCCATGTACCGCCCGATCCGGGCAGGGGAAGGTTCGTCGCGTCGGTGCGGACGAACTCTTCGAGAGCTGACTGTACCCGGGACATACGTACCTCCTTACTCAGGACCCAGTGGAGACCGTCGCTCGACGCACGGCACAGGTAAAGGCCGCGCACGTTGCGTGCGACGTTTCGCCAGCTGTCTTGATCTTCGCCATGGAGTGAAGGGATCGACTATTTAAGACCGTCAAGGAGGTCGAGCATGTCTTCAGCGTGCTCTTCTTCCACGGCGAGAATCTCCTCCAACATCCGTCGCGTGGTCGGGTCCCCATCGCCCAACCAGGTGATGATCTCGGTGTACGAAGCAATAGCAACGCGCTCCGCCACGAGATCTTCTTCGATCATCCTCTCCAGCTCTTTGGAAGAGTCGTATTCCGAATGGCTTCGCCCCGTCAACGAGTCGGGGTTGAAGTCGGGTTCGCCACCAAGCTGAGTGATGCGAGCCGCGATCAAGTCCGCGTGGTCGGACTCCTCGCCGGCGTGTTGAAGGAACTCTTCGGCGGCGGACTGCGCGTTCAGTCCTTGTGCGGTGAAGTAATGCCGCTTGTAGCGAAGCACGCACACGAGCTCAGTCGCTAACGCTTGGTTGAGTACGAAGATGACCCGCTCGAGGTCTGCCCCGTACGCGTCGGTTACGGGACCTTTCTTCATATTCGTGCGCGCACGCTTACGCAACGTTTCAATGTCAGTCAAAAATTCTTCCATGGTGTCACACTCTCTTTTCATCATCGGCACGTTGTCCGAGTCGTCCAACGCGCCCTTGTGACGAGAGTCGCACTTGCGAACTCTCTCGTATACCAACTGCCTTCACAAAACTTCCGGGCTACGTCCGTCGACTTCGCAAAACTGAATCCTTCGATTGACTTTGACTAGATCTATTCTCCTCTCGTTTCTTCACCATCCGAATCGGCGTCGCCTTCGCTGTCAACGTCAACCCCACCGATCGACTCGAGATAGCGAATGTCACCACCACCAACGGCGTCGCTCACGTCGCCTTGATCCTCACCGCCAATCGATTCAGGGTCACGAACGTCGACGCCGCCAACTGCGTCGTCATCATCACTCTGGTCCTCTCCGCCCACCACGTCAAATGGTTCGACGTCTCTTCCTCCAACGGCGTCAATGCCGCCGTCGCGTTGCCCATGATCGTTGTGATCGCCGGGCTCTGCAACTCCATCGTTGGTGCTTTTCGGCTCTTCTTTCTCCATGATGTGCCCTCGTTCCTTGAACCTACGTTGAAAGGTGATCTTCCCTGCGAAGGCCACCGTCGTTGCCAGCAAATTATCTTTTGACTCGAAACGATTGTCAAGTTACTTTTCTGTGTCAGAGTCTGTTATTGACATCCGTCGAAGCTGGCACCGCTTCGACGTCGACGCGTGACCGAAAACAACCGTTTCAGCGACGTTTACGAAGCCAACAGGGTCACCGCATCGATGTTCCACTAGCCGTCCTCGGTGACACGTACCTTTCATTGCGACGGCGCTAGGGGCGAAACACCAATCGGAATTCGATTGGCACCGAGAGCGACGCGTGATCGCTTCATCACCTTGTGGCCACAATTCTCCGCCTCGTCCGGTTCACGTTCGCGACATGATTTTCGAACTACGGAGCGAATTAGTAGTAGTGCCGCCGACCACCGATAGCGTGATCCAGAGACCCGAGGATCCAAAGCACTACGCCCACTACGAGCAAGATCACTCCGATTGTCCAGAGAATCGGAACGCCCAATAGGAATCCGAGGATTAGTAGAACGACGCCGAAGGTAATCATGTTGCCCTCCAATATCACTGTCTGCTTTTCCAGCGGCTCTCGCTGTTAGGTGAGGACAGTAGCGCGCACGTCGCGCGAACTCAAGCGCCGTGCGTAATTCTCGGAACGAAAATTCGTGATAATTTCTTGCACACGTTCAGCGTGGCGAACCGGTTTAAAACTCTCTGTGAATGCTCTCCTTTCACCTTCCGATTGTCTATACATGTCGGACGAAGAGCGACCGCTCACTCGATCCACTTTCGACAAACTCAACGCGGATCGGCGGGATCGCTTTCAACGAGCTTGTCAACTCATCGCCTAGTGGTGGCGCGTCGTGATTCTCGTCGATTCCTATCTCAACGCGAGGCAGTCCGTAGGTTTTCGAATGCCGACTAATCGAAACTACGAGATCACTCGGCGAAGATCACTTCCCAGTCTCTTCAAGCAAGTGCGCTGGGTAGTCACCCCGCGTTACCTCCCCGTTGCTCTTCAGTTGAGAGATCGGCGTGACCGCTCGTAGCGACAAATAACAGGGGACATGGATAAGCCCCCGCAAGTTGAACGACCTCGCCGGTAACACGGAAGGTCCTGTCACGCTTGGCGCCGATCGTCAATTCGACAGCGATGGCGAAGCGTCACGACTGAAATTTTCAATCCTCTCGGCGGAAAGATCGGCCCTCAGTACACGACCTCGCTTTTCGTCGCTTGAACCACCCCGGGACGTCGCTCGCGTAAAAAAACCTTGAGACTGCTTTTCCCTCTTGAACAGAGTGGCTCGCGTAATACTCTCGCGAAACAGGGGTTTTACCGGCATGTTGAAGGCCACGATGACCTTTCGGACGCGTAGGAAAGTCAGTCGAATCGACTTGACACGATAGGAATTGGTGAGTACATTGTAAGCGGTTACAACTCTGTAAGCGGTTACATTCGGGGTTGTCGGGGAGCTTTAGGGGGGGTCGGTGGTCGATTCACCACCAACGATTTATGACGTCGCGAAACTTGCGGGTGTCTCCACTGCGACGGTGAGCCGAGCGCTCAACTCCCTCTCCTCAGTGCGCCCCTCGACGCGCGCCAAAGTGATGGCGGCGATGGACGAGCTGGAGTTCGTACCTAACGCGGTGGCACGTGGACTCTCGAGTGGAAAGCACTGGATCTTGGGACTGGTGTTCACGCGTGCCACGGTCGACAACAACGTGCTCATCGTCGAAGAAGCGAGTCTGCTCTACACGGACATCGTGATTCGAGGTGCGGAAACCCGCGCCGCCGAACACGGCTACTCCCTGCTCTTGAGTAGTGCTGACGAAAGTCACCCTTCAGGAATGAACTCCCTTCTCAATCTCAGTGGCACGGTGGACGGCTTGATTCTTCTCGATCGCGTGCTGGGCGACGACGACGTTGCCTACCTGGCTCGACGTATACCGGTCGTCCTGCTCGCCGGAAAGGGTGACTCCCCTTCAGCGGTAACCGTACGAGTCGACAACGAACAGGCCATGCGGAGCCTGGTCGAACACCTCACGACGGTGCACGACATCACTCGCGTGGGCTTCGTCTCGGGCGCGGACGAGAGTCCCGACAGCGTCGCGCGGGTCATTGCCTTTCGCAAGGCGATGAAAGAGTGTGGTGGCACGTTGGAGGACGTTGACCTTCTCGACGGTGACTGGACGTCGGCGGGCGGCGAGGCCGTGATGCAAGCTCGACTCAATCGACCTGAACCGTTACCCCAGGCGTTCGCCTGCGCCAACGATCAAATGGCGGTTGGCGTGATTTACGCGCTCAACGCGAGAGGACTCAAAGTACCTGACGACGTCGTCGTCACGGGATTCGACGACATCACCCTTACTCGGTACTTCAAGCCGTCGTTGACCACTATTCGTCAATCGGGTAGTCTCCTCGGCGAGGTCGCCGTCGACACTCTCGTGGCCACACTCGACGCGTCGCACGACATCGAGCGGACGATCGTGTTGCCGACCGAGCTCGTCGTGCGCGGAAGCTGCGGCTGCGTCGATGAAAGCGAATCACGACTCGCTCTCGCGGGCGTGTCCACGTTACGAAGTGAAGGCGGCTGATCGTGCGGATCATCGTTCGCCGACTCTCTCTGTACGCCCTCACGGCGTGGGTCGCGATTACGGTGAACTTCCTTCTGCCACGGCTCATGCCCGGCAACCCGGTGCAGACGATGATCGGAAAACTGACGGGCCAGGTCACCGCCGCGGAGATGAACGCGATTCGACTCTCGTTCGGCCTCGGCTTCAAGCAAGGTCTCGTCGGGCAATACTTCACGTACCTCACGCAACTCTTTCACGGCAATTTCGGCGTGTCGATCACGCTGGGAGCGCCAGTGGGTGCCATCCTTCGTGAGTCCGTGCCTTGGACGGTCGGGTTGATCGGCGTGTCTACCATCGTCAGTTTTGCCGTCGGAACGTTCGCCGGTGCCCTACTCGGATGGACTCGTGGCTCGCGCTTGGACACACTCATCCCGACGGCCACCTTCTTCCAAGCGATCCCCTACTTCTTCTTGGGCACGGTGATGCTGCTCGTCTTCGCGAGCAACCTTCACTGGTTCCCAGTGCTCGGCGCCTACAGCCAGAACGTCACGCCGGGGTGGAACTGGGCGTTCGTTGGCAACGTCATTCGCTACGGAGAGTTGCCCGTCATTTCGATCGTGCTGAGCTCGGTCGCGGGTTGGATGCTCGGCATGCGCAACATGATGATCACGATGGTCGGCGAGGATTTCGTGCTCATGGCCGTCGCGAAGGGACTCCCGCGTCGAAAGGTGATCATGCACGCCGCGCGCAACGCGGTACTGCCGAGCATCGCGAACCTCTCGCTCGCCATCGGTCTGGTCGTCTCCGGTGCGCTGTTGGTGGAGCTCGTCTTCAACTACCCCGGCGTGGGTGACCTCCTCTTGCAAGCCGTCCTCAACGAGGACTACCCGCTCATTCAAGGAATCTTCTTGGTCATCACCCTCACGGTGCTGTGCGCGAATCTCATCGCCGACGTCGTGTACCTCGCGCTTGATCCCCGCACGAGAACTGAAGCCGCGGTATGAAGAACCTCCGTCTACCCAAATCGCCCAAGGTCCTCTTGGGACTCGGCATCGTGGGATTCTTCATCCTCATGACGGTCATCGGACCGTGGCTCGCGCCGTTCAATCCGAGCGCGACGAACTTCGCGGCGAACCTCACGCCCTCGGCGCACCACTGGCTCGGCACCACGAGCCTCGGTCAAGACATCTTCTCGCAACTGCTCGTCGGAGCTCGCGCCACGATGGTCGTGGCGCTGGTCGCGGGTCTCGTGGCGACGGTGCTCTCCGTGACGGTGGGCGTCGCCGCCGGGTACCTCGGTGGGTTCTCGGACGACGGACTCTCCCTGCTGTCGAACGTCTTCCTCGCGATTCCGGGATTGCCACTTCTCATCGTGATCGACAGCTACCTACCCGTGAACAGTCGTTCGAACTCCTTCGTGATCGGTCTCATCATCAGCCTCACCGGGTGGGCCTGGGGCGCGCGCGTTCTGCGGGCCCAGACCATGTCACTTCGTAATCGCGACTTCGTCGAGGCGGCGCGCATCATCGGGGAGAAGCGCCGCCGTATCATGTTCAGCGAGATCGCGCCGAACCTCCTTCCAGTGCTCGCGTCGTCGTTCCTCTTCACCGTCCTCTACTCCATTGGCGCCTACGTGACGCTCGCGTACATCGGTCTGACCAGTACCGCGGTATGGAACTGGGGCACCATGCTGTACTGGGCGCAGGCGAACAACGCCCCGCTCTCCAACGAGTGGTACTGGTTCGTCCCGCCGGGCATCTGTATTGCCCTTGTCGGCACGGGCCTCGCGCTCGTGAACTTCGGCATCGACGAGTTCATCAATCCCCGTCTGCGGGCCGCGGGCCTCACCGCGCGCCAACGTCGAAAGTTGGGTCTTCCTCGTCGCGTGCGCCTCGGCTTCACGCCCGTCCTACGACCGGTGAGAACGCCGCGCGTCGCCGCCGCGCCGGCAAAGTTGGCGGGCCAATGAGCGCCGATACGTTCGACATTCAAGCGGTGTCGGACCCGCTCGAGCCTCGCGACAGCGACGTGGTCGTCGCCAACGAACGGAGCGAGTTCGTGCTCGAGGTGACCAACTTCAGCGTCGACTACGGCGTGGGCGACAACATGGTGCGCGCCGTGAACGACGTGACTTTGCACCTTCGACGTTCCAAGGTCCTCGGTATCGCCGGTGAGAGCGGATCGGGAAAGTCCACCTTGGTCTACGCCATGACGCGTCTGTTGCGCGCGCCCGGAGTGATCAGCGCCGGTGACGTCATCCTCAACGTCACGAACCCTGACAACGAGACGGAGAGCACGTCGGTCAACCTCGTCACGGCGAGTGAGAAGGAGCTACGAAAGGTTCGTTGGTCCCACGTCTCGATCGTCCTGCAAAGTGCTCTCAGCGCGCTGAACCCGGTGCTTCGCGTCGGACGGGAGTTTGACGAAGTCTTGAAGACCCACCGACCGGACATGTCGAAGGTGCAGCGTCGATCTCGCGCCGCGGAACTGCTCGCGATGGTCGGACTCAACGAGGACCGTCTCGTTCGTTTCCCTCACGAACTCTCGGGTGGCCAGCGACAGAGGATCATGATCGCGCTCGCCCTCGCGCTCGATCCCGACCTCGTCATCATGGACGAACCCACCACCGCACTCGACGTCGTCACGCAGCGCGAGATCATCAGCGAGCTGCACCACCTGCGTTCTCGTTTCGGCTTCGCGATGATCTTCATCACCCACGACCTCTCGCTGCTCGTCGAACTGGCCGACGAGATCGTCGTGATGTACGCCGGCGAGATCGTCGAGCGGGCGGGCGCGCGCGAACTCTACGACGCGCCTCGTCACCCCTACACGTTGGGACTCCTCAATTCCTTCCCTCCCTTGCACGGACAGCGTCGCGAACTGACGGGCATTCCCGGCTCGCCCCCCGATCTCTCAGACTTGCCCCAGGGTTGCAACTTCTATCCGCGCTGCCCCTTCAGAATGGCGCGATGCGAACACGAGGCTCCCGCGTTGACGTCGATTGAAAACGCCGATCGCGGCGTGGCGTGCTGGCTTCACTCGCCCGACTCTCCCATCGCCGTGCCCGTCGAACTCTCGCGAACGGCGAACCCCGCTCGGAACTCGGCTCCTGCGGAGAGAAGTCGATCGTGACCGACGCGACCCTCTCTCCGTCAGTGCTGAGCGCCCGTCATTTGACCCGCCACTTCACGACTCGCGTACCCGGTCGATTCCTCAACGCGAAGCGCGTCGTTCGCGCCGTCGACGACGTCAGTCTCGACCTCTTCGAAGGACGCGTCACGGCGGTCGTCGGCGAGAGTGGCTCGGGTAAGTCGGTCCTCGCGAGAATGCTGGCCCGAATCGTCACGCCCACGTCGGGCGAACTGGTCCTTGAAGGAACGCCGATTCCCGTGCGCTCGAAGAGGACACTCGACTACGCCGCGATGGTGCAGCTCGTCCTCCAGGACCCGTACGCCTCGGTGAACCCCGTGCACCGGATCCGCCACGCGCTCGAACGTCCGTTGCTCATCCACGGCGCCAACAAGAGCGACGTCGAGGAACAGGCAAAGACCGCGCTCGCTCGCGTCTCTCTCGAGCCGCCCGAGCGCTTCTTGGACCGCTACGCGCACGAACTCTCGGGCGGCCAACTCCAGCGAGTGTCGATCGCCCGTGCACTGTGCGTGAAGCCCGACGTCCTTCTCGCCGACGAGCCCATCTCCATGCTCGATGTCTCGGTCCGTCTTGGCATCTTGAACCTCCTTCGAGGTCTGTGTGACAGCGAGCACCTCGCCATCTTGTACATCACGCACGACATCGCGTCGGCTCGCTATATCGCTGACGAGACGATCGTGATGTACGCGGGCCAGATCGTCGAGCGATCCCACGGCACCACCCTGGTGGACGAACCCACGCACCCCTACACGCAGCTCCTCATCTCCTCGGTGCCCGATCCCTCTGATCCCACGAGCCAGGACCCCACGAAGTCCGAGCACGCGACCTTCGCGGTGGCCGACGTGGGCTGTCGTTTCGCGCCCCGTTGCCCCTCCGCGATGGACGTGTGTCGCGTCGAGGATCCCCCAGATTTCATTGTCGGTGAAGGCCACACCTCGCACTGCTGGTTGCACGCGAGCGAGCCCCGAGCCGCGGTCGAGATGGCGCTGCCGCAGCGCCGACGAGAGGGGGAACCTACGACGACATGATGACGACCACTTAGTTGAGCTCGCGACTGATGTCTTCGTCGGTCGCGAGTTCACACGAGAGCGCGAAGGTCCAACCGGCCCCGCGTTGTGCAATACGGACCCACACGGTTCATAAAGACGTCGGCGAAAGCCGGCTGGACACTATCAATATAAAGGATACGTATGTTTAGGAAAACAGGAGTAGTTTTAACCGCCCTGTCGTGCATGACGCTCGGCATCGTGGCCGTCACCGTCGGTGCGGCATCGGGGGCAGCCAGTTCGGTGGTGACCCTAGAGGGAAACACCGGAGTGACCTTCACGAATAATTTCAATCCCTTTGACTCGAGTTCGTTCGCGGAGCAATTGAGCGTTCGCTCGCTCGTGAACGAACCGCTCTTCGAGTTCGACACGTTGAAGGCCAACACGCAGTACCCGTGGCTGGCGACCAGCTACGCGTGGACCAACGGAGGCAAGACGTTGACGTTCCATCTCCGTAAGGGAGTCCACTGGAGCGACGGCAAGCCCTTCACTTCGGCCGACGTGGCCTTCACGTTCGACCTCTTGAACCGCGTGCCCGCCGCCAACGTGTACGGCGTGCCGAAGATGTCGAGTAACGCAACGACCAAGGGTAAGTACACCGTGATCTTGCACTACGCGACGCCTCAGTACTTGAACATCACGAGCATCGCGGGCACGGCCCTCATCGTGTCCCAGCACGTGTGGTCCAAGATCCACAATCCGGCGACGGCCATCGTCACCAAGACCGTGGGCACTGGTCCCTACACGCTGAGTAGCTACTCGTCGACGCTGGTGAAGTACAAGGTCAACCCGCACTACTGGCGTGGCAAGCCCGCGGCGAGTGGGATAAACGTCCCGGCGTACTCGTCGAACACGTCCGCAGCTACGGCGCTGGCCGACGGTCAGTTGACGTGGGCCGGTAACGACATCGCCAACGTCAACAAGATCTTCGTGGACAAGAACCCCAAGACGAACCACATCTACTTCGCGCCGGGAAGCACCGTCACGCTGGAGTTCAACGTCACGGGAACCGGACCGCTCAGCGACCCGGCCGTTCGCCAAGCGATCAGTGCTGGCATCGACCGCACGGCACTGTCCGTGAAGGGTGAGACGGGCTACGAGAAGCCGGCGACGTCCTCGGGCGCGCTCATCTTGCCCAACCAGGCTTCGTACCTCGCCTCGTCACTGACCAACGACCTCTCAGCGTCGTCGGACCCGAGCAAGGTCGCTTCGATCTTGACCGCCGCCGGCTACGCGAAGGACTCGAAGGGTTTCTACGCGAAGAACGGCACGGAGATTCAGTTCTCGATCGAAGACCCGACCGCGTACTCGGACTACTACGCCGACTGTCAGTTGATCTCGAACGAGTTGCAGGCCGAGGGCATCAACGCCACGGTCGACGGCGTCCAAGCGTCACAGTGGTACACCGACTCCGCCAACGGCAACTTCCAGTCGATCATCCACTGGGGTAATGGTGGCGCGAGCCCGTTCGTGCAGTACGACAACTGGCTCGACTACACGCTGTCGGCGCCCGTCGGCACCTCGGCGAACAGCGACTACGGGCGCTACAACAACGCGAGCGCCCAAACGGCACTCACGACGTTGGAGAACACCAACCCCGCGAACACGAGTGCGCTGAAGGCGGCCGTAACGTCGCTCGAAACCCTCGTCTCGACACAGGTGCCCGTTGCACCGTTGCTCTACGGCGCGGACTGGGACGAGTACTCGACTGCGAACTTCACCGGCTTCGTAACGGCGGCTAACCCCTACGCCGACCCGTCACCCGGTGACCCCCAGTTGCCGCTGATCCTGATGCACCTGAAGAAGGCGTAACCGACTTCGTCTACGCGCGGCCTCGCCAAACTCCAACCCGGTGGGGCCGCGCGTAGAGGTATCAGCATAATTTCACGACAATCTATGAGGAGACGCAGCACTATGAGCACTTCGAGCTCGAGCATCACCGAACACACTCGCCCCTTCCCACCAGGGTTTCTCTGGGGCACCGCCACCGCCTCGTATCAGATCGAAGGCGCCGCGGCCGTCGACGGGCGAGGTCCATCCATCTGGGACACCTTCAGTCGGCGTCCCGGCGCCGTGTGGAACGGCGACACCGGTGACGTCGCCTGCGATCACTACCACCGTATGGGCGAAGACCTCGATCTCTTGGGTGAGCTCGGCGTGGGCGCGTACCGCTTTTCGGTCGCGTGGCCACGTGTCCAACCCACCGGTCAAGGTCCCGCCAACCAGCGCGGGCTCGACTTCTATCGACGCCTCGTCGATGGACTGCTCGAACGCGACATCGAACCCACCGTCACCCTCTATCACTGGGACCTGCCACAGCCCCTCGAGGACGCGGGTGGCTGGTGCGTGCGCGACACCGCCGAACGATTCGCCGAGTACGTCGACCTCGTCGCGAGAGCGCTCGGTGACGACGTCGAACGATGGATCACGCTCAACGAGCCGTGGTGTTCGTCCTGGCTCGGCTACGGGGCCGGTCGCCACGCGCCCGGACTGCACGACATCGGCAAGGCCGCGGCGGCGAATCACCATCTCCTACTCGCCCACGGCATGACCGTACCAATACTCCGGTCAGCCGTCCCCTTGGCGAAGGTCGGAATAACGCTCAATCTCGGTGACCATCGTCCCGGCTCCCAACACGAGTTGGACGTTGCGGCGGCAAAGCGCGCGGACGGCAACCTCAATCGACTCTTCTTGGAGCCACTCTTTCGCGGCAGCTACCCCGAGGACATGCTGACGCACTACGCGACGTCGGAACCGGGATTCTCGGTCGTGAAAGACGGCGATCTCAAGATCATCTCGCAGCCACTCGACTTCCTGGGCGTGAACTACTACTTTCCTTCCACGGTCGTCGACGAGTCGCGAGCCACCGAAGCTCGACTGGCGGGGTACTTCGTCGCCACCGAGGAACAGTTCCCCGATCTTCGCGTTCGCTCACTCGAGACGCCGGGTCGCGACAAGACCTCCATGGACTGGGAGATCGAGGCGTCAGGCCTCACCGCGCTACTGGTACGCATTCGAGACGAGTACACCACGCTGCCGATCTACGTCACCGAAAACGGCGCGGCGTTCGACGACTACGTCGACCCCAACGGGCGCGTACTCGATCACAACCGGGTGGCGTACCTGCAAGAACACATCTCGGCGGTGCACGACGCGATCGACGCCGGCGTCAACGTCCAGGGCTACTTCGTCTGGAGCCTGCTCGACAATTTCGAGTGGGCGTACGGCTACTCGCGACGCTTCGGCATCATCTGGGTTGACTTCCCTACGGGCGAGCGCCTCACCAAGGAGAGCTTCAGATGGTACCGCGACACGATTCTCTCGAACTCGGTGGAGTACGCGACGTCAGTGGGAAGTGGCTAAACCCGCGGCGGCGAAACTTCCCGTTCCCGACTGACGTCTCCAGAGAACCTTGACGGCACGCGCGTTTTACCGAGGAACAGCGCTATTGGATCAACGCCGTTTGCACACCTTCGGCGGCGATCGGGGACGTCGGTACTCGGATGAAGATGAGCGATATCAAAAGTCCAATCAGGGAAATACCGGCGGCGACGAAGAACGCGGTCGTGTAGCCGTGCGTCGTGGCTACGTTTTTTGCCAGTGTGGTGGTCTTGTGCAGCGAGGCGTACGTGGACTTGGTGGCGTCGATCGCGACCGTCGCTAGGACGGCGAGTCCTAACGCTCCGCCGACCTGCTGCATGGTGTTGAGCAGCGCCGACGCGAGCCCCGCCTCGTTTGGTTCGACACCCGAAACGGCCACGAGCGTCAACGGGACGAACGAGAAGCCCATACCCAGGGCGATGACGATGAGCGGGCCGAGGATTTCGGGATAGCTGCTCGTGACCGTGATGCGCGTGATCCACAACATGCCAATGGTCGAAGCCGCCGGTCCCACGATGAGAGGAATGCGTATTCCGATCCTGCTCACGTAGCGCGACGCGAGGCCCGCGGAGACGATGATGCCCGCGGTCATGGGCAGGAAACCAACACCCGTCTTGATCGGACTCCATCCCAGAATGTTCTGCATGTACTGCGTCAAGAAGTAGAACATCGAGAAGAGGGCGATGCCCACGCAGAGCATCATGGCAAAGCTACCCGAGCGATTGCGGTTCTTGAAGATGCTGAGCGGCATCAACGGTTCCGTGCTTCGCTGTTCGATGACCGCGAAAGCCGTCAACAGTACGACCGACGCGGCGAGGGAGACGATCGTCGCGGTACTACCCCAACCGTGACTCGACGCGTTCGAGAGACCGTAGACGAGCGAGAGCATCCCGGCCGTGACCGTGATCGCTCCGGGGACGTCGAGATGGCCGGACGTCGTCTGTGATTCGTTGAGCGCCCGTGGCGTGAGGAACAAGACCAACGCCGCTATTGGCACGTTGACGAAGAAGATCCAACGCCAGGAGACGTAACTGGTCAGGATGCCGCCGAGAAGGAGACCGATCGCGCCCCCGCCACCGGACATCGCGGCGTAGACGCCCATCGCACGATTTCGTTCACGACCTTCGGCAAAGTTCGTAGCGATGAGCGAGAGCGCCGTCGGCGCGGCGATCGCTCCGCCGACTCCCTGGAGTCCGCGCGTAAAGATCAACCAGACGTCGTTCATCGCGAGTCCCCCGAGGAGCGAGGAGACGGCGAAGATCGCGATGCCGATCATGAACATGCGTCGCTTGCCGTAGAGGTCGCCCGTGCGGCCACCGAAGAGCAAGAGTCCACCAAAGGTGAGTGAGTACGCGGTGATGAGCCACTCGAGGTTGGTGAGAGAAAAGCGCAGCGCGTGATGGATGGTGGGAATCGCGACGTTGACGACCGTCGCGTCGAGCACGATCATGAGCTGTGCGCCCGAAATGACGGCGAGGGCGAGGCCCAGGTGTTTGCCTTCGGTGTTGCTGTGGGAGAGATCAGAACCAGCAGTCGCCATTGAGATCTTCGCTTTCTAGTCTTCGAACCGCGGTAGGGGTGAGTCGAGAAGCACGAGCAGTGGTACGAAGAGCAAACGCGGCAACATCACCGCCCGTCTCATCCAATCGATGATCGCCCGTTCAGGCACGTTTCCGTGAACGACGAGGCGGAGAAACACGAACGGCAGAAATAACGACATAATCGTATCGAGTTTTCGAACGGGCGCGACCGAACGTGATCACCACATTCGTGACCTCGCTCTTTTAATCCAACGTCACGTTGAGTTCACGGCCCTAGAGACCCCAGGCGCTCCCATTTACGCGCGTAGAGACCCGATCGAGGCGTGGCAGCGATGCAAGCGATGACGTCGTGGGCGGCGATTGACTGACACCACTTGGAGAGCGGCGTCACTTTGCTGCGGAGGTCGCCTACGACGCCGGGAAGACTTTAGCGTAGGCAATCGTGGAGGCGGGAATCTTCACGCTGACCTTCTCGCCCCATTTACTAAACGTCGTCTTGCTCGTGCCGCTTGCCGTCGACACGGCGTCCTTCAGGGGTAACGTCGTCTTGCCCGACGAAAACGTCATGATGGTCGTGGTCTTTGGCTGAGTGCTCGTCGCCTTCACCGACCACTTCAATTGGTAGCCGTTCGTTTTCTTATCGCGGTGGCTGAGTAACGTCGTACCCTTCGCGGCAGGCAGGAGCGACGCGAACGTCGTCCCCGACGTGAGATTCGACTTGAACGTCGTGTAGTACGACGTGCCCTTCTTCATTGCCATTGACTGCGTGCCGATCTTCTTCTGTTCAGCGGCGGTGAGGCCCATCAACGTCGTCAAGCCCTTCTGGCTTCCGCTCAAGTACGCGTACGTCGGCGTCACGGTGATGGTGAACCTCTCGTTGCCCGAAGCGTAGGTTTCGGTCCCGTCCGTCTTTCCAATATCGGCAATGACCGAGCTGTCGACCTTTCCCGAGACCGTCGCCACAGTCACGTGCACACCGTTCTGCTTCACGATCGCGACCTTCGCCGCGTTCAGAATTGATGAAACCGAGGGATTTGACCCCGCAGCGTGAGCCGCTAAGGGAGTGCCCACCACCAATACCGTCGAAAGAATCGCGAGTGAGGTCAGGTGCAGCGAGGTACGTCGAAAGATATCCATGGCGTAAATCTTAGGGGGGATGGCTCTTCCTCCCCATTCAGTCAGAACTTCGCGGTCCTCTTCTTACCTTGACCTTAAAAACAGGCGGCCAACTCGAAGAGGAACTGTTGCATCGTCCGAATGTCCTCCAAGAGCTCGGGATCGCACGCCTCGAGTTTCTCGTCGCTCAAGAGTCCGTTCATCACGGCCGTTGAACGAAGCGCGACCTGGATCGTGCTCAGCCACGCCCAGCCTTCGGCGTCAGTCAGGTACTGCTCCTCCAGGGTCATGACCGAGAGCTCGGCGTTCGACGCGATCTCGTTCTGACGGGCCAGTGAGGCGAGGGGGTCGTCGTCGTCACTGCTCGGGTTAATGGGCGCGTTCAGCGAAAGGTGCCATTCGTGATCGGGGTCGCGTTCGGCCGCGAGCACGTGGGCGAACACCTCGCGGATAGCCGCGCGACCCGCGTCGTTGAGGCGAACCTCAATTCGACCATCACGCCGTCGAGTGAAGAGTTTGCCCGCCACTACGCGTCACGCTCGACGGTGGCCTGGAGTCCAGCCACTTGGAGTTTCACGCAGTACGACTCAGCTCGTTCTCTTTGACCCGACCACACCACGGCGCGACCTTCGTGATGCACGGTGAGCATCAACTCGGTGCACTTGTTGTCGGAGTAGCCAAAGATTCGTCTGAAGATGACGACAACGACAGTCATCGGCGTCACCGGATCGTTCCACACGATCACGTTCCACGGTCGCTCGGTGATGACCGTGACCTCGCTCGCGACGTCACTCTCCGTCGAGGAGTTACGAAAGGGGTGCACCAACGGCATCCTTCAAGTGTCGCAGACGGTTGGTTGGATTGAAAGCGTCGAGCCGTAAAGTGGAGGTGAATCGATGAGGAGGACGCCTTGGTCGCCACGAGGTACCGCGACGTACTCTCTCGTGTCCGACAACGCGCCAACATAAAGATCCGTCGCGCCGCGGGCCTCTCGATGGATCCTCCGGCTCGCTGTGACGACCCACTCGTCGCGTACAGCGACGTCTACGGCGTCACGCGCATCGTCCACGGTGACTTACCATCGATGTTGGTAGGAGGACTGGGTTCTCTCTTCTTTCAAATGCTCCACCCGCACGCCATGGCAGGCGTCGCCCAGCACTCGCGCTACCAAGATGACCCCTTTGGACGGATGCTCCAGACGGCCAACTTCATCAGCGCGACGTCCTTTGGTTCGAAGGAGTCGGCGGCAGCAGCGATTGAGCGGGTCTTGAACGTACACCAGTTCGTCCACGGCGTCGCCGACGACGGCACCCATTACGACGCGAACGATCCCCACCTCTTGATGTGGGTCCACTGCACCGAGCTCTACATGTTCCTCAACTCGTACCAACGCTTCGGTGCGCGTCACTTGAGCGACGAGGACGCCAACCGGTACGTGGCGGAGATGGTCAAGGTCGCCAACGATCTCGGTCTGCACGACCCTCCACGCAACCTGAAAGAGCTGAACGCGAAGTTGTTGTCGTTTCGTCCCGAATTACAGCTCAGTGCGGACGGGGTCGCGGCTCGCGACTTCATCTCGCACGGCGTCACGAATCGTCGAAAGCAACGCTTCGTCCACCGTCTCATCGTTCGAAGCGCCTGGTCACTGCTGCCCCCATGGGCGCAGGACCATCTTGGTGTGCGAACAGGTCCCCTGAGTGACCTTCTCGTTTTCCGCCCCGCGACGAAGGTGCTTTCGTACGCGTGCCGGCTCGCCCTACCGCCCTCGAAGCGTCAAGTGGCGAGCGATAGGCCGCCGTCGACCACGACAACCTGACCAGTTACGTACGACGTCGTGGCGAGCGCGATGATCACGTCAGCGACGTCGTCGGGCGTCCCCGATCGCCCGAGCGGCGCGACGGAGCGTACGAATCCGCGCACCGCGTCCCAGTCCTCGGTCCACGGCGTGTCGATGAGGCCCGGCGCGACGGCGTTCACTCGTACTTCTGGACCGACGACCTTGGCGAGCAACGTCGTCAGATGATTGAGCGCGGCCTTCGACGCTGCGTAAGGAATCGACGACCCGGTCGGGCGGACGCCCGCGACCGATGAGACGTTCACGATCGATCCGCGACTCTCCCTCAGTGCCGGCATCGCCGCGACGCTGAGCTGCCACGTACCAAAGACGTTGACCTCGAAGATCTCGCGCCACACGTCGACGTTGGCCGCCTCGAGGTCTCGATGCGAAATGACTTTCGTCGTGCCCGCGTTGTTGACGAGTACGTCCAACTGACCGTAACGGTCGAGCACGGTACGAAGAAGACGCTCGCAGTCGCCCTCGACCGCGATATCGGCTTGCACGTAGAGCGAACCCGGCGTCACGTCGGCGATGTGCTCTCCCGCTTCCACGCTGCGCACCGAATTGAAGACGACGGTGTCACCGCGTTGGGCGAAACGCTGCGCCGTGGCGAGACCAATGCCGCTGGTCGATCCCGTGACGAGGACGACGCGTGCGGTCACGACTTACGGCGTAAGCGCCACGAGCCGGCCCAGTGCTGTCCCGGCTCGAGCACGACGACGTCCTTGCCACTGCGGAGCGCGTCGGGCGGACAGGTCATGGGTTCGATTGCCACCGACGTACGTCGACGACCCTTCTCCAGGTGGTCACCGGTGTACACCTGGAAGTACGGAAAGTTGCGATCGACGCTGAGCTCCACCTCACCACCGAGGGCGTCTTCGAGGGTGGCGACCGCGAGACCCGTGTCGTCGCGCACGAGTTCGGTGTAGGTGACGTCGAGCTCGTGACCACTGAGCGACTTGCGCTTCGAGAAGTCGAGTTGGTGTCCCGCCAGCGGGAGGATCTCGCCGGTCGGCAGCTGACGATCGTCGACGGCCACGTAGGCCTTCGCGGGAATCTCCAGCTGCGAGCCCTCGATGGTCGGCGTCGTCACCGAGAGATAAGGATGAAAACCCACCCCAAAGGGCAGGGGGACCTCGTCGCGATTGGTGACGGTCGTCGTCACGGTCAAGCCGAGCGATCCTAGGTGGTACATGACACTGATCTCACTCAAAAAGGGATAGTCGGGCGTCGGATGGAGCAAGAGCGAGAGGACGCAACGGTTCTGGTTGACGGCTTCAATGCGAAAGGGGCGCCAGCGCACGAGGCCGTGCGAGGCCGTGGCGTGGCGGACGTCATCGATGGTCGGACGGGCCACGCGACCGGAGAACGTCCATTCGCCTTCACCGATCCGGTTGGGCCAGGGAAAAAGCACTTGGCCGCGCGCGTGCGAAGGAACCTCCTCACCCGCAAAACCCTCGACGACACTCACGCCGCCCTTCACGAAGGTCCGCAGCGTCGCGCCCACTTCGGTGATGACGGCACGTTGATCGCCGTGGGCGATCGCGATCTGTTCTCCTGAGGGCAACATCAGATGGTTTTCCTTCTTTTCACTGGTACGTAACTTACGACAGTTAACGTGCGGGTATGCGACTACTGCTCACCAACGATGACGGCGTCCTTGCTCCCGGTATGGCCGTCTTGGCCCGCTGCGTCGCTCGTTGGATGGACGACGCACCGGACGGCGAGGTCCGTGAAGCCCTGATCGTCGCGCCCAACAAGAACTACTCGGGCATGTCGTCGGCCGTCGGTGACGTGTTCGAGCGACCCACGGTCAAGTACCGTCGCCACCGCGTCGCGGGGGCCGAATCCATCGTCGCCTACGGCCTCGAAGCACCTCCCGCGCTCTGCGCGATCCTGGGCGCACTCGGCAGTTTCGATTTCCAACCGGACGTCATCGTCTCGGGCATCAACGCCGGGGCCAACGTCGGGCGCAGCGTGCTGCACTCGGGAACGATCGGCGCAGTCTTGACCGGTGCGCAACTCGGACTCTCGGGTCTCGCGGTCTCAGTGCAGTGGGGTGAGGACGTGCACTACGACACCGCCGGAGCGGTCGCCATCGAGGTCCTCGACGAGCTCTTCCGCGCGCCTTCTCGAACGTTGTTCAATCTCAACGTGCCGAATTTGCCCGCCGCGGAACTGAAAGGCGTGCGACGTGGCCGCGTCTCGATGGCCGGGCTCATCAAGGCGGCTGGTCCACTTGCTGGCGGTGAGGCGCTGAGCGACGAAGGCGAACTGCCATTTCGTCTCGGCGCCGCGAGCCCCGAACTCGGCGACGTCAGCGACGAAGACGCCGACGAGGACGGCGCACTGCTCGCCGCCGGCTACGCGTCGTTGACGCCACTACGCGGTCCCCACGAGGACACCGACCCCGCCCTCGACGAAATCATGCACAAGGCACTGCACGCCATGACGCAGCAGCTGGAGCGCCTTCGTTAGTCCTCGTCCGGGCGGCGCCGTTGTACCTTCAGCTGTCCTCGCGCCTTCTTCTCGTCGACCCGACGGATCTTGGCGCCTTTCGTTGGTTTCGTCGCGCGCCGCGGTGTGCGAGGTGCGAGGGCGACGGCGAGCTTCTCGGCCAACTGATCGAGCGCGGCCGTGCGATTCTGTCGTTGGGATCTGAAGCGACTCGCGCTCGAACGGACGACGGGCCCGAGTGCCTCAACGACGCGGAGCTTGTCAACGTCGCTTAAGGCGCGCGACTCGTCGACGTGGAAACTCGCCACGACGCGCGTGAGCGAACGGTTGGCGTGCTGTCCTCCAGGACCGCCCGAGGTCGTGACTCGAAGCATGATCTCTTCAGCCGGAATCGTGAGACGGGAGCGAATCGACAGTGAGCCGTCGTCGTTGGCCCGCGGGCCAGTTGACACGGCCTAGTGACCGCCCGGTAGGCGCACCATTGCGAGTTGCGATGACGAAGCGACCAACTGATTCGTGTCGTCGAAGAGCTCACAGCGCTGGTCGAGAAAACCGTCGGCGATGACGACGGCCCACTGGCGACCATGAAGCCACTCACTGGTCGGCACGCGGTGCACGTACGAGGTGAGTTGCAGTGTCGGTACCCAACCGGAGGATCCGAGAGGCAGCGTCGCCGGGGGCAGGGCGTCGCCAGCGAACAACAGGTTCCACGCGTCCCACGACGCCTCGCCGTCGTTCATGCGAAGCCATCCGCGCACCTCGCCCTGGGTGGACAGTTCTCCGTTCCACCATCCCGTGCACGAGGGGTCGAGACGCAGTTCCACGACTCTCATGATGTTGATCTCTTCATTGCCCGTTGATTGGCGACACTTCTCGAGAGCGTCGATGACCGGCATGGTCGCCTCTTGGTAGCGAACCGACGAGTCGTCGCGCAGCGTGCCGAGCGTCACCAGTGACTCGACCGCGAGCACGTCATCTTGGATCATCGACACGTACACGAACGACACGCCACGTCCCACGCGACGAACTTCCACACGCAACTCCACCGCTCCCGGTTTGGCCGCGTTGATGAAGTTGGTCGTGACGGCCGTCGCGTGCAGGTGCGTGGCGCCCTCTTCACTAGCGCCGGCGAGAGCGGCGCTCGCCATGACGCACTGAAGGTAACCCCCGTGGGGGTGACCCACGACGGTGTAAAAGGAAGAAAGGTTGGCGGAGAAACGCCCACTGCCCAGGGGTTCCACTGCGGCCGCCGCGCGCAGCGCTCGACCTTGCTCCGCTCGTTCCATTGAGCAACCTTAACGAACGAAAGTCCCGAAACGGTAGATTGATAGTGCGAAAGAGGTCTGTCATGAGAACGATTCCCCACTTCATCAACGGCGAAAGAGTCGAGCAGCCGGGCCACTCGAACGTTTTCAATCCCGCCACCGGCGAGGTCACCGCTCAAGTACCCGTACCCTCGTCCGACTTCGTCGACCAGGTGGTCGACGTCGCGGTGAACGCGGCAATCCTGTGGGGCCAGTCGACCCTTTCGCGCAGAACGAACATCCTCTTCTCACTTCGACAGTTACTCGTCGAACACACTGACGAGCTCGCCGCGATCATCACCTCGGAACACGGAAAGACCATCGCCGACGCCAAGGGTGAGATCGCCCGCGGTCTCGAGAACGTCGAGTTCGCCTGCGGTCTCGTTGAACTCTTGAAGGGTGGCTTCTCCGAACAGGTCGCTCAAGGCGTGGACGTGCACTCGACTCGTGAACCCGTGGGCGTCGTCGTCGCGGTCACGCCGTTCAACTTTCCGATCATGGTGCCCTTGTGGATGAGCGCGAACGCGCTGGCGAGCGGCAACGTCGTGATCTTGAAGCCGTCCGAGCGCGATCCCTCGGTCTCACTTCGATTGGCCGAACTCTTGAAAGAAGCGGGGCTTCCCGACGGCGTCTTCAACGTGCTCCAGGGAGACGCTTCGACGGTCCAAGCACTGCTGGCACACCCCGGCGTCGACGCCGTCAGCTTCGTAGGTTCGACGCCCGTCGCGCGCGCCGTCCACGAGACGGCCAGTAAACATCACAAGCGGGTCCAGGCACTCGGTGGAGCGAAGAACCACATGGTCGTGTTGCCCGACGCCGACCTCGACGTCGCGGCTGACGCCGCGATCAACGCCGGGTATGGCTCGGCGGGCGAACGCTGCATGGCGATCAGCGTGGTCGTGGCCGTGGGCGACGTCGCCGATCCCCTCATCAAGAAGATCACCGAACGGCTCGATCGACTGAAGGTCGGACCCGGCGACGACCCCACCAGTGACTTCGGGCCCCTCATCACCAGAGAACACCTCGAGCGTGTCGTGAGCTACGTCACGTCGGCGAAGGTCGACGATATCGAGGTCGTTCGCGACGGCACGACCCTCACCAACGGCGGCGGTTTCTTCGTAGGTCCGAGCCTCCTCGACGGCGTGCGCCCTGGCACGAAGGCCTACGACGATGAGATCTTCGGCCCGGTCTTGGGCGTCGCTCGCGTCGAAACCTTCGACGACGCCATTGACATGGTGAACGCGAATCCCTACGGCAACGGCGTGGCGATCTTCACCCGTGACGGCAACGCGGCGAGGCTCTTCTCACGCCAGGTCACCGTTGGGATGATCGGGGTCAACGTCCCCATTCCCGTCCCGATTTCGGCCTACTCCTTCGGAGGCTGGAAGGACTCGCTCTTTGGCAGCAACCACGTCTACGGGCCCGAAGGGTTTGCCTTCTACACCCGAGCGAAAGTGGTGACGACGCGCTGGCCCCAGCCGTCGGAGTCTCAGATCGACCTCGGCTTTCCCCGTACTCGTTAGCCGTCGATCGCCAATCGAGAAGCCTCACTCGACGCACTGGAACGCGTCGGCCGTGAGAGGTTGACCTACTATTCCTCCAGCGAGGACCGTCGAAGGACGATCCTCGCGCCCGCGCTGTTGCGTGAATCAAGTACTTCAGTGAGGACGTTCAAGGACCGATGAGTAAACAGCACACCAGCGTGAGGGCGTACGGGATCCTCGTGCACGACGAGAGCGTGCTGCTCGTACGTTCGAGTAGCGCGCAGATTAAACCACCGCTCTGGTGGCTCCCGGGCGGTGGCATCGACTTTGGCGAGTCGCCCGAAGAGGCGCTCCTACGAGAGTTTCGTGAGGAGACCGGTCTCTCGGTGAAGGACCCCGCGTTGTTCGACGTCGCGAGCGACGTGCGCCGTCGTCCGAACGGCGACCGCATCCACACCGTTCGCATCCTCTACATCGTTGACCTCGACGGCGGCGAACTACGTGATGAGATGACGGGCACCACGAACCAGGCTCAATGGTTCAAGTTGTACGAACTGAGTGACGTGAACGTCGCCGAGTACGCCGAACGCGCGATTCAAACGGCGTTGGGAAAGTAGAGCGCGGGCATCTCGCGCTTCATCAACTTGCCGGCCGGATTGCGCGGCAACGTCACTCGGGTGAACGCCACGCGTGAAGGAATCATGTAGGCCGCGAGACGCGACGCGAGAAAGTCGTGGAGTTCTTCGGTCGTGAGCGTCGCGCCTTCACGCACCATCACCGCAGCAGCGACCTCTTCGCCGAGTCGCTCGTTGTAGAGCCCGAAGACGGCCGCTTCGTAGACGGCCGGATGCTCGTAGATCGCCGACTCGACCTGGGCTGAGTACACGTTCTCGCCCGCGCGAATGATCATGTCCTTCGCGCGGTCCTCCACGTAGAGGAACCCTTCGTCGCTCACGTGTCCGAGGTCGCCCGTTCGAAGCCATCCCTTTTGGATCACCTCGTGGGTGGCGTCCGGATTTCTCCAGTAACCGCGAATCATCGTCGGCGACTTCAACCAGATCTCTCCGCTTTCGCCAATGGGCAGCGATTGGAGGTGCTCGTCGCGCACGTCGGCGTCCATGACGATCGTGGGCACGCGGCCCGTGGACGTCGGATGACTCAGGTAGTCCTCGCCGTAGTTGCCCGGACCGTACGCGTTGGTCTCGGTCATGCCGTAGCCGAGGTTCGGGCGTCCTCTCGTGAACGACTGTTCGACGCGCGCGACCAACGTGGGTGGCGCCGGCGCGCCGCCACCGCCCACCGCCGTCAGTGACGAGGTGTCGTACTTCGCGAAACTCGGTGACTCCATGAGGTCCCACGCCTGCGTGGGCACGCCCACGAAGTTGGTGACGTGGTGGCGTTCGATGAGCGCCAGGGCGCGTTCGGGGTCCCACTTGTACATCATCACGAGTTTGAAGTGCCACGTGAAGCACGACAGCATCACCGGGATGCAGCCCGTGACGTGAAAGAGCGGGACGATCAAGATGAAGCACGGCGCCTGACCACTCCCCTCCTCGTGCTGATCTCGGCGGGCAGCCTGGATGGGGGCGCCCGACGAGAACGCCATGATCGTCTGACAGATCGCGCCGTGTGTCGAGACGGCGCCCTTCGGAAATCCGGTGGTACCCGAGGTGTAGAGGATCGTCGCGTCGCTGTCGGCGTCAAAGTCCACGTCGGGCATTGAGGCGCCCTTGACGACCACTTCCTCCCAGCGCTCGACGCCCGCGGCGTACGTCGTCTCTTCCTTCAGTCGAACACCGAGCAGGCGCGCGCCCGCGCGCACGCACGACGCACTAGCGCGAAGGATCCGTTCGCTGTCGCCGATGAACAGCGACAGACCGGCGTCGTTGACGGCGAAGTCGAGCTCGTCCTCGGTCCACCAGGCGTTCAGCGAGACCGAGATCGCCCCCACCGACGTGATGGCGCCAAAGGCGATCACCCACTCCGGGTAGTTGCGCATGGCGATGCCGACCCGATCGCCCTTCTTGATGCCGTAATGGTGCACCAACGCGTCGCCGAGGGCGTCGACTTCTCGCATCACCTCGGCGAACGTCCACTCCTCGTCTTCGTACACGAGGAACGTCTCGTCGACACCGCGTGCGGAGTCGAAGAACTGGCGGAGGGTCGCCGGAGCGTTCTTGAAGACTCGATTCGTCACGCCGTCGCGTTCGACCTCGATGACCTCGAACGGCTGTCCCGCCGCGGTGACGTCCGCGATCGCTTCAGAAAGACTGCGCACCAAGCACCCCCAGTGACGACATCCTAGACAGGCGACGTTCGCTCTCACGACACACCGCCGCCTCACCTCCGCACTTTTCGCCTTACGAGACAACCGCTTCGACGCCGCACGGAACCTACACTTCGCACTAGAGATCACTGAAAGGACCGCCGTGTTGGCTTCAAACTATCCCCTGTTGGACGTCTTCGTCTCGACGCTGTACTTCGCACTGTTCATCTTCTGGATGATCCTCGTCTTTCATATCGTGCTCGACATCTTCAGCAGTCACGACCTGGGTGGACCGGCGAAGGCACTGTGGGTGCTCTTCATCTTCGTGCTGCCGGTGCTCGGCTGTCTCGTCTACCTTCTCGCGCGAGGTGGCGCGATGCACCTGCGGCGTGTCGCGGCCGTGCAGTCACAACAGAAGGCGTTCGAGGACTACATCCGCGCCGTCGCCAACACGAAGGAGTGACGACTGGCGCGTTAGCGCGAGGCGCCGATTGACGTCTTGATGAGCGACGCCTTGTGAGCCATCCGCTCCACCGACTCGGCGATCTTCGCCTTGACGTTCACCAGCTCGACACGGGCGATCTCCGCCTCTTTGTTGAGCCCCTTCAAGTGCTCGATGTCCCACAGCGCGAGTACCGGCGTCAACACGTCGCCCAAGTACTGGCCGAGTCCGTAGATTCCCTCTTTGGCGATGCGCACGGCGTGGCGAGTGAAACTCGGGATGCCGGTGCCGGGCATGGCGAAGGTGCTCACCTGTTTCGAAACCGCGATCATCATCGCCGAGGGATCGATCGCGAACGCGGCCAACGTGAGGTCGCGATAGAAGAGGTAGTGCTTCGTCTCGTCGCCCGCGATCAGCGCTAGGACGTTGCGACCGATTTTGTCGTCCTTCGGAAGTTTCGCTCCGGTGTTGCGGTGCGCGATCTGCGTGGCGCGTTCTTGGAACGAGACGTAGGCGATGAGTTCCGCGAACGTGTCCGGGTGGGGCACTTCACCTTTTTGCATCTGGACCCTACGGCCCTCTTCCAACGTCGTTGGATTGATGCATCGACTGATGTGGACCCAGTCGCGCATGACCATCGCGTGACGATTCTCTTCCATGGTCCACTGACAGGTCCACTCGCGAATGGGGTGGCCCCTCGGCGAGTATTCAAGAATCGAGTCGGTGTAATACGGGAGATTGTCTTCGGTCAGCAGGTTAACGAAGATCGAACTGCGAACCCCGTCGCCGATCGGGTAGTCCTCGGGCGACCAAGGTCGTTTAAGAAAACTCTCGCCCTCACCCCAGTTGATCTGTTCGTGCGGAAACCAGAGTCGTGGTGCTTCCATGTGACGATTGAAGAGGCGCTCGACGTCGGGCGTTATCTCCTCTAAAAGGTCAACGCGGCTTTTGGCCAATCGAGTGCTCAAGTCGTCACACCTCTCCGTTAGTGGGTGACTAACGACTCAACCTTAACTCTCGAGGTGAAAAAGACTTCGCCAGTCTTGTGATTGGCCGCACAAAGTGACTCAAGTAGCCTGATGACCTCGTGAAACTCATCGACAGCCTTGTACCTCTTGATTTTCGTTCGTCGATTCGCGGCCCCCTGCGTCGTTTTTTCCTCTGCACCTTCATCGGATGCATCGGCAATGGGCTCACACTCTCGCTCTTCGTCGTCTACCTGCACAACGTGCGCGGATTCTCGACGAGTTTCGCGACGTTGCTGCTCGCCCTGTCTGCCGTCATCGGCATCGGCAGCGCGCCGCTCTGGGGATCGATGACCGACCGGCTCGGACCGATCCGCGTCATACTCTTCGCCTACACCTGCGACGCGGTCGCCCTCGTCTTTTGGGGACTCGCGCACACGCGCGAAGAGGCCATTCTCGCCGCGGTCTTCATTGCCGTCTTCGGTGGCGCGGGATGGGGACCAGCGAGCACGATGCTGAGCCGACTGGTCTCGCCCGAACACCGTCAACGGGCCTTTGGCTTCAACTTCATGCTGGTGAACCTCGGTATTGGCTTCGGAGGTCTCATCTCCGCGTCGGTCGTGAACTTACGGCACCCCGGCACGTTCGTCGCGCTCTACGTCTTCAACGCGGGCGTCACCCTGCTCGCGGCGTTCTACTACCTCACACTTCGCCGACACGGCGGTCCCGTCAAAGAGATCCACGACGACCCGGTGAAGAACGCCGAAGGCTGGCGCGAAGTCATGAGCGATCGACGGCTCGTTCGCTACGTGGTGGCCGCGATCTTCCTCATGATCGGCGGGTACGGTTCACTCGACGCCGGTCTCAGCCTCTTCGTCGTGAACAACTTGAGGCTCTCCGTGCACACCATCGGCGTCATCTTCTTCTTCAACACCTCGACCATCGTGCTCGCGCAACTCTGGGTGCTCAATCGCATCGAAGGCAAGAGTCGAACACGCGTCATGGGCGTCGTGGCCGGATTCTGGTTCTTCTTCTGGATGATCTTGGAGGTGACGTTGGCTCTACCGGCGGCCGCCTCTATTTCGATGTTGTGTCTCGCCATGGTGGTCTTCGCCATCGGTGAGACCATGCTCCAGCCCGTCGGTTCGGCCATCGTCAACGACATCGCGCCCGAACATCTGCGCGGACGTTATAACGCGGCGGCCGGACTCTCGTGGGGCGTGTCGGGCACGCTCGCCCCCGCGATCACTGCCCTCTACTTCAGTGTGCACCTCGGCAATTGGTGGCCCATCGGTACGGGCATGACCGCACTCATAGGTGGGGCGATGATGATGGACCTTCGTCGTCACATCAGTGAGAGTGCCGACGGCCGGAGCGAACTCGTCGCGTAGACCACGACGACGTTGACGTTCGTTTCGCGAACGAACGTCTCGTCAGCACGCATGACTGCGAAGAGATAGTCGCGTGGTGATACAAAAAACGAGACCTCGTGACGCGTCCTACGTACATTCAAGAAATGCCAACAGATAATCAATTTCATCACCATCGACAGTGAATCAACGACTTCGGCCGTGGCGAACGCAACGCATTCAATTCGTTGAGTCACACTCTCAGAAGTCTGTAAGGACAACATTTGGAACGACGCGAGCGACGCTCCTAGGCTTACGACACGTGCCCGCACTCCTGACGAAGTCCTCGTTCGTTGTTCTCGTGGCCGCGATGTTTGTCGTGGCTACCACGGGCCTTGCCTTCCCCGCGACGCCGATCCCTCCGACGTCCGTCGGGTACGACATCAGTTTTCCCCAGTGCAGTGAAGCAACGCCACCGTCGCCCGGCTTTGGTATCGTGGGCGTCAACGCCGGCCACCCCTTCAGTGTGAATCCCTGTCTCGCGAGGGAGTTGGCGTGGGCGCAGGGTGCGGTGAACCCCAACCCGGGCTTCTACGCCAACGCCGACAATCCCGGTCCCTCGTTCGCGACGAACTGGCCAACCAGTCAACAGACGCCCAAGGTGTGTTCGGGCGCGGACTCCGTCGCGTGCTCCTACGACTACGGCTGGAACGCGGCGCGACTCGCGTTCGCGAACGCTGTCAACGCCGAACGTTCCAACGGCTCTTCCTCACCCACCGCTGCGGCTATCGCCGCACCGTGGTGGCTCGACGTCGAGACCGGTAACAAGTGGCAGACCATCGAGACCGGTCGTAGCGCGGCGACAGGTACGTACGACGAAATGGCGATCGAGGGAATGATCGCGTCGTTCACCGCCATCGGCGTGTCGTCGCTGGGGATCTACTCCACCTCGCAGCAGTGGAACGTCATCACCGTCTCGACCCCGGCGTCACTTCCTCCGGTACCGGTGTGGATTCCCGGGTTCGGTTCCGTGCCCGCCGCGCAGGTGGGTTGCGGTTCGGCCTCGTTCACCGGCGGGCGCGTGGCCCTCATTCAGTTCGGGTTGAACGGGTACGACGGTGACTACGTCTGTGGTCTCTTGAGCGCGCCGGTGTCGACTGCGGTCTCGCTGGCCGGTTCCTCCACCTTCACCACGCAGCTCGCCACGACCAACAACGACGGCACGGTGACCTACGTCCAGACGAGCGGCACGCCTCAGCTGCTCGTGAGCTCGGCTGGCGTCGTCACCACGAGTGGCGCGCTGCCCGTGGGTACCTACGCGGCGACGGGCACGAGCGTTGACGCCAAGGGCAACGCCGGCACCTTCTCGCTGACGCTCGCTGTCGGCAAGCTGCTCCAGGGCGTGCCGACGACCGCTTCCGTGAAGGCCGGCGCCTCGGCGACCTTTTCCAATCCATTGAACGTCAACGGTAACAACGGCACGGTGACCTACGTCCAGACGAGCGGCACGCCTCAGCTGCTCGTGAGCTCGGCTGGCGTCGTCACGACAAGTGGCGCGCTGGCCGCGGGCACCTACAACGCGAGGGGCACCATGAGTGACGCGAGTGGTGACGTGGGCAAGTTCACCTTCGCCTTGACCGTCGGCACCCTCGTCCAGCGTGCACCGACCAGCGGGTCGGTGTCGACAATTGGTTCGCCGACGTACAAAGTCCAACTCGACGTCGGTGCGAATTTTGGTGCCGTGACCTACGTCCAGAACCGGGGCAGCCCCAACTTGCTCGTCAGTTCGACTGGTCTCGTCACGACGAGCGGCGCGCTCGCCAACGGCTCATACATCGCGGCGGGAAAAGTGAGCGACCCCTCCGGTGACGTCGGCACCTTCTCCTTCAAGCTGAACGTCTCGACGCCGAAGGTGCCACCCACGTGCACGTCCATCAACGGCCACGTCGTCGCCGGGCGAACCGTCATCCTCACGATTCACGGCACTGGGTTCTACGGGCGCCCCTACATCAGCAGCCACGCCGGTACGACCGCGCTCGTCATCCGTGACACGGGCAAACTGTTGCTCGTGAGGGTCACGTCGCGCGCACGCTCGCGCAACGGCGTGTTCACCTTCACGATCACCCAGTCGGACCGCCTTTCTTGCACCATTCGCTACAACCAGCGCTGAAGCACGCACTGACGGAGTCACGCGGAGCGATTCATTCCTGCTCACGCGGCGCGTGCGCAAGAATGTAGTCATTCGTACGCCAACGCGGACGTACGTGAACGTGAGGAGCCTTCGTGCAGCGACACCTCGTGCGTGTCTACGACAGCTCGTCGACGCCCCCGCGACAGGAGCTATTGGCGTGGAAGCTTGCGGCCGTCGCCGCTGACGACGCGCCGCTCGACGCCGACGTCGTGGCGATGATCGTAAACCGGGTGATCGACAACGCGGGCGTCGCCGTGGCGGGGTTGCTCCGTCGACCCGTCGCCAACGCGCGCGCTCAGGCACTCGCGCATCCCCACGGGGGTGGCGCCACGATCTACGGGGTCGCCAACACCACGTTGGTGTCGTGTGAATGGGCGGCGTGGGCGAACGGCACCGCCGTTCGCGAACTCGACTTTCACGACACGTTCCTCGCCGCGGACATGAACCACCCAGGTGACATGATCCCCCCGATCATCGCGGTCGCACAACAGTGGGGCGCGAGTGGAGCGGACGTCGTGCGCGCAATCGCCGCGGCGTACGAGGTCTCGGGCGACCTCACCAGGGCCATCGCGCTGCACACGCACCGGATCGACCACTTGACGCACATCGCGGCGGGAATGGTGGCCGGCATCGGCGCGATGTTACGCCTCGACGTCGAGACCATCTACCAGGCGATCAATCACGTCGTGCACGTCACGCTCACCACGCGCCAGTCACGTAAAGGCGAGATCTCGACGTGGAAGGCGAACGCTCCCGCGCACGCGGGCAAGTTAGCCGTTGAAGCGATCGATCGCGCCCTGCGCGGTGAGACGTCGCCGGCGCCGATCTACGAGGGTGACGACAGCATCATCGCCTGGGTCCTCGACGGGCGCGAGGCGGAGTATTCGGTGTTCCTCCCGGCTCCCGGAGAACCCAAGCGCGCCATCATGGAGTCATACACCAAGGCGTACTCCGCTGAAGTCCAGGCGCAACCGTGGATCGACGTGGCCTTTCGCCTCCGCGGTCGAATCGACGATCTCACCGAGGTCGAAGAGGTCGTGATCCACACCAGTCACCACACGCACCGCATCATCGGCAGCGGGTCGGGCGATCAACAGAAGTTCAACCCCAACGCCACGCGCGAGACCTTGGACCACAGCTTGATGTACATCTTCGCGGTGGCCCTCGAGGACGGAACCTGGCACCACGTGGACAGCTACGACGCTGCACGGGCCTCGAAGCCCGACACCGTGGCGCTGTGGCAAAAGATCCGCACCGTTGAAGAAGCCGAGTGGGATGAGAAATACCATCACGAAGACCCGGAGAAGCGGTCCTTCGGCGGGCGCGTCGTGGTGACCTTGAAGAACGGCAGCACCGTCGAAGACGAGATCGACGTCCCTGACGCCCATCCACGTGGCTCGACGCCCTTTGGTCGTGACGACTACCTGCGAAAGTTCCACGAACTCGCGGGCCTCTACGCGACGCCTGGTGAACAAGAGCGATTCCTGAGCGTGGCGCTCGCGCTGTCCAATCTCGCGTCGGGTCGGCTCAATGAACTCAACGTCGAAATACCTCTCGAACTCCTCGACGTCGCGGGTCTCACCCCGGGTCTCTTCGAGCGACACGGTCAATGAAGGTGCGCGACGACGTGAGGCGCGCGGCGTGAGGCAACGTTCCATTCCCGCCGTCTTCATGCGTGGCGGAACGAGCAAGGCGATCATGTTCCACGAACACGATCTGCCCGCAGAGCGCGACGAGTGGGCACCACTCTTCGTCGCGGCCATGGGATCGCCGGATCCCTACGGGCGTCAGCTCAACGGCATGGGCGGCGGCGTCTCCTCGCTCTCGAAAGTATGCGTCCTGGCGCCCTCCACGCGACCGGACGCCGACGTTGACTACACCTTCGCGCAGGTGATGATCAAAGAGGCCCGCGTCGACTACCGAAGCAACTGCGGGAACATGAGCTCGGCCGTGGGCCCCTTCGCGGTCGACGAGGGACTGTTGGTGACCGAAGGCGACGTCACGACGGTGCGCGTCTTCAACACCAACACGCAGAAGATCATCCACAGCACGTTCGCCGTCGAGGACGGAGTGACGCGCTACGACGGCGAACTCGCCATCCCCGGCGTCGGTGGATCGGGATCGCCGATCCGTCTGGACTTCATGGCGCCCGGCGGCGCGACGACCGGTGCGCTCCTGCCGAGTGGCCACGTGACCGATCAGTTGGACGTGCCAGGTCTCGGCGCCGTGGAGGTATCACTCGTGGACGCCGCGAACGCCGCCGTCTTCGTGAGGGCGTGCGACGTCGGACTCACGGGCGTTGAGCTACCCGACGAACTCGACTCCCGGCCGGACGTCCTGGCGCTCCTTGAGGCGATTCGCCGGGCCGCGTCAGTACGGATGGGCATCGCGCCTGACGTGCAAAGCGCGGCGGCGATCACGAGCGTGCCCTTCGTGTGCGTCGTGAGCCCTCGAGCCGACAGTTCGAGCGTCTCAGGCGAAGCGATCAACGCCAGTGAGGTCGATCTGGTCGCGCGCGTCATTTCCAGCGCGCAGCCTCACCGCGCGCTTCCCTTGACCATCTCCCTCTGTACCGCCGTGGCGGCGCGCCTCAGCGGATCCGTCGTGGCGCAACTGCTTGCGTCGTCGAGCGGTGCGGGGACGTTGCGACTAGGGATGCCGTCAGGTGTGTTGAACGTGGACGCTGACGTGGCCTACGAGAACGACGAGTGGATTGCGCGCGCCGGGACGTTCTATCGAACCGCACGTCGTCTGTTCGACGGACGCGTCTGGGTCCCCGGAACCTGAGAGCCCCTCGGTACGGACCGGCTGTAAGTTGAGGCCGCTCCCGGACAGAAGGTGGTGGATCACGGAACTCAGCGAAAGCTTGTTGACGTCAACCAACTCCCTTCGCCGCGTGTCCGTGGAGCCATGAGAGAAGGGTCCTTCGTGTCCAGACCACCAACGTTGCTTCGACTGGGTTTCATCGCCGCGATCGTGGCGGCAGCGCTCTGTGTCATCGTCCCGAACGCGTCCGCCGGGTCCGTGACGGCGAAGTCAGGTGAGGTGAGGGCGACGTTCACGTACGAAGGGGCGTTCCCGCAGTCTCGTAACGCGCGTCTCACCATCACCCAGAGTGGCAAAGTCGTCCACCGCGTCGCCGTAGTCTCGAAGTGGTGCGGTAATCAATGTTGGCCCGACTTCGTCTCACCTGGTCATTCGATTCTTCACGTCGTTCGACTTCGCCACCACGGTCCCCTCGACGTCGTTCTCGACCTGTACAGCGGCGGTGCTCACTGTTGCACGGTCGAGCAGGTCTTCTCCCCGAAGGGATCGTCGGGCGCGTACCAAATGACCGAGTACGACTTCGGAGACCCCGGCGTCAAGCTGCTTCCCCTCGGCAAGGGAGGAAGCGACGTCTTTCTGAGCGCTGACGACAGTTTCGCCTACGCCTTCACCGATTACGCCGCCTCGGCAATGCCCATCGAAATTCTGAGCTTCTACGGAAACTCGTTTCACAACGTGACGAGATCGTTTCCACGCTTGCTCGAGACCGACGCCAAGCAGTGGCGAGTGGCCTTCGACGGCGCCGCGAGCTCGCGCTACCAGGACACGGTGGGTCTCGCGGCCGCCTGGGCCGCCGACGAGGACATGCTCGGGCACGTCGCGACTGTTCAGAAGTTTCTTCAGCTCGAGGCGCGAGCAGGTCACCTCAACAGTCTGGTGAGCCCATTTCAATCGAGTGGCCAGAGATTCGTCGTGCAACTACAGAACTTCTTAGCCAAACACGGGTACGAGACGATCCCGAGTTGACGTTCACTCCCACGACGCGACGGCTTCGACACGGGATTCTCCAACGTGGCCGCACCACCGTTCTCGTCGGCGCACTCGTCGTCATCCTCCCGCTCTCAGTGGTCCACCGAGTTGGCGCGTCACCGCGCCGGGCCCCCTGTGCGTCGTCGGCGTTGCGCTTCAACCTTCAGCCGAACGGTGGACTGGGCCACGGCGCTTTCCGCGTGGTTGTTCGAAACGCTGGATCGTCCGCGTGCTCACTCTCGGGCTACCCGCGCGTGCTCGTTCCCTTGGACGACCACCGTGACCCTTCCGTCCAGCGCAGTTCGCAACGTGTCATGCCGCCCGGAAGCCGTGCCAGCGTGCATGACACCATCAGCACCTACGCAGGTGGCTATAGCGGGCCGGTCACGAAGTCAGGACGCGTAACCCTGCCGAGGGTGGAGCTCTCGGCCCGCACCGGCGTTGCGAGTTTCAATATTGAGTGGATAGAGATCAGTCCGAAGGCGTGTCCTATTGCGCAGGATCTCGAGATCGGACTTCGGGGTAACGCTGCGAACTTTACGAACCGTCAGGTCTTGTTCGTTTGCTCCGGCGTCGAGGTGACGCCGTTCGTTCCGGGAGACTCAGGGTCGTGGAACTGAATAGACGCGTCGTCAACTCGCGCGACGCCTGGCGTCTCAAGACGGGGTAAGGAGATACTCCGGATTGGTACTTGTGGCGTTGAGTCAGCGGATGCTGCGTGGAAGAGCAGTTCGTAGGGCGACGCGCAACCTCACCATCACCCTTTCGACTTCGATTCGCGTTAAGGCGCGACGCGCAGTAGGGACTTTCCGATCTGACGGCGATCCTCCAACGCCGCGTGCGCTAGCTCGACGTCGTCAAACGTGTACTCGCCAGCGATCTGCACCGTGAGCGATCCGTCAGCGAGTCCTTCGAAGACGGCGTCGGCCCGACGCTGCATGGTCGTGCGGTCCGCAACGTAATCAGCGAGTCGAGGTCGCGTGAGCCACAGCGAACCGGCTTCACCGAGTTCAATGGGGTCGAGGTCACGAATCGAACCGGCGACCGAACCGTAGTTGACGACGACACCTCGCGACCTCGTCGCGCGAAAGCTATCGCGCAGCGTCGGGGCGCCCAGCGCGTCATACGTGACGTCAACGCCGCGACCGAAGGTCGCGTCGAGCACCTCGCCGACGAAACCGCTGCCGTCGTAGAGGAAAACCGCGTCAGCGCCGCGCGCGCGAGCGACCCGCGCCTTCTCCGGCGAACTGGTCGTGGCGTAGACCGTAGCGCCGGCCTTCTTCGCGAACTGGATGAGCAACTGACCAATCGCCCCCGAGGCCGCGTGAATGAGACAAGCACTACCGGGCCCGAGTTCACCAACGTCGTGACAGAGGTAGTGCGCCGTGCATCCCTGGAAGAGTGAAGCTGCGGCCACGTTCAACTCGACGGTTGGCGGGACCTTCACCACGCGCCTTAACGGGACCACGGCGAACTCGGCGTAGCTCCCCCACGACAGGCACCACGCCACGCGCTCGCCCACGGCAACGTCCACCGTGTCGGTGCCGACGCCAACGACCGTTCCCGCGCCTTCCATACCGAGCGTGAGTGGTAGATGGAGTGGGTAGGTGCGCGATTCTTCGTACTTACCTTGGCGCGTGTGCACGTCCATGAAATTGACACCCGCGAAAGCCACGCTGACGAGAACTTCCGAGGGACCGGGCTCGGGCACGGTCACATCCCAACGCTCTACGACCGACTCGTCCCCGTACCGCGAAATACCTAGTGCTCTCACGGCGCGTCAGCACTCCTTGGCAGCCACAGGGGAGAAGAAGCGTGCCTCTCCCCGACGACGATTCCTTCTACAGGCCCGGACGTAACCGACGAGCGTTATTTTCAAGTGGCGTCCACGATGCAGTTCGAGTTGCGCCCGAGATTCAGTCGGCCATCATCCACTACGGGGTTGCAGCGCCGACCGCCAGTGTGGGACACGACCCAATTATGACTCCGGAACCGGCAAAACGTGGAGACCCACGCTGATTCGAGCCACCACGCGTACGTCGCGTCTGAATCAAGCCCCACTTGCCGTCCGACGTCCTCTCGTAATTCGCCCCTACTCGGCGGCACCACTGCGGCCCCCGTCGGGCGTGCACGTCGAGTTCGCCCAGGGATATCGTGAAGCATGACAGCACGCCATTCCGCGTTCGGATCTTGGACCTCGCCGGTCACGAGTCAACTCCTGGTGCGCGACGTGGTGGTTCTAAGTTTTCCTCTCGTAGCGGCCGGTGCGTACTACTGGATCGAGTCACGTCCGTCCGAGGCGGGGCGCAATGTCCTCGTTCGCCGAGGTCCTGATGGGGTCACGGCCGACGTGTTCGGTTCCGACTTTGCGGCGCGAACGTTGGCCCATGAATACGGCGGCCTTTGTTACGCCGTGCATGGTTCGTCCGTCTATTTCTCGAACTACGCCGACCAGCGCCTCTACCGAATCGAGAATGGTGGGGATCTGGTTGCCCTGACCGCCGAGCCACCTTCAGCGCGCTCGTGGCGATACGCCGATCCCGTGGTCAGTCCGGACGGAAAGTTTCTCGCGTGCGTTCGTGAGCGCCACGAGAGCGAGGTCATAAACGACATCGTGGTCATAGCAACCGACGGCACCTCCGCGCCAGCAATAGTGGGCGAAGGACACGACTTCTTCAGCTCACCCACGTTCTCGCCGGACGGGCGCCGATTGGCCTACGTCGCGTGGGACCACCCCAACATGCCCTGGGACACGACGGTGTTGTACGAAGTCGAAGTTGACGCGCGTTGCCAGGTGACGTCGCGTCGCGTGGTCGTGGGAAACGCGAACGAGTCGGTCATTCAACCCCGATACGACGCCACCGGCTCGCTGATCTTCGTCTCCGATCGCTCCAACTGGTGGAACCTCTACCGCGACGGGCCCAGCGAACCAGTGGCGCTCTTTCCCCTTGAGAGCGAGTTTGGACGACCCGCCTGGCTGTTTGGGCTGTCGAACTACGCACCCTTGGTCGACGGATCACTCGTCGCCACCTGGCAGTCGTCGGACGGTAGTCACCTCGGCGTCTTGAACCAAGCAGGAATGCGCGAGGTGCCCATCGACTGGAGCACCGTCGGTTCGGTCGCCACCGACGGCGTCGACTTCGTGGGCCTCGTGGCCTCCCCCGTCAAGCCCGCTGCGGTGGTCCGCGTCGACCTCACGAGCGGCGCCGAGACGGTTCTTGCGACGAGTTTCGTCAATACCGTCGACCCGGCGTACCTCTCGGTGCCCCAGCCCATTGAGTTCGCGACCGAGAATGGACTGACGGCGCACGCGCTCCACTACGCCCCCGCGAACCCAGACTTCGACGGACCCGAGGGTGAGGCACCCCCGCTCATCGTGGCGAGCCACGGCGGGCCCACCGCCAGTTCTAGTGCCGCGTTGAACTACGCGGTCCAGTACTGGACGAGCAGAGGGTTTGCCGTGGTGGACGTCAACTACGGCGGTAGCAGCGGGTACGGGCGCTCGTACCGTGAACGTCTCAAGGGCGCCTGGGGGGTCGTGGATCTCGACGACTGCGTGAACGCCGCGCTCTACCTCGCGGGGAGCGGACGAGCGAATCCTGAGGCGCTCTTGATTCACGGTGGTAGTGCCGGGGGCTACACCACGTTGTGCGCGTTGACTTTCCGTGACGTCTTCGCCGCCGGAGCGAGCTACTTCGGTGTGGGAGACCTGGGGGCGCTGGCCGAAGACACCCATAAGTTTGAGTCACGATACCTCGATGGGCTCATCGGCCCCTGGCCCGAGGCACGTGCACGTTACGAGAAGCGTTCGCCGGTCTTCCACACCGAGTTACTACGAACGCCGATGATCTTGTTCCAGGGACTCGAAGATGCCGTCGTGCCTCCCGCCCAGGCCGAAGCGATGACCAAGGCCCTGCGCGACAAGGGCGTCCCCTTTGCCTACGTGGCCTACGAGGGCGAGCAGCACGGTTTTCGTCAAGCCAAGAACATCATCCGCACCGCCGAGGCGGAGTTGTCCTTCTTCGCGCAGGTGTTGGGCTTCACGCCGGCAGGCGACAACGAGGCAATAGAAATCGAAAACGCTGGCGCATTGTAGAACGCGAAGTTGTCGATACAAATCCGACCGCTGGCGGCTCGGGCAGAAATATCATCAACGCGAAGTGAACAAATGAGACCCGACACTTCTGCGCTTCCAAGCGTTTCCACTTAAGTTCGGATTCGGCTCTACTAACGTTAGCGTGCACTTTCCACTGAATTACAAGTGAAACTTGACAGTTACTGTAAAGTTGGATTCCAGACGCAGTCCATATTGCGTCAAAGATTTAGGGGGGCGCTCTTCCAATTTGTGAATCAAGATCGATTCGTTAGGTCATGGTCCCGAATTGAAAGTGGACAGGTCAACTGGAGTAGGAGGTCGTGGATGGTAACGACTCGTCGTCACAATAAGTGTCATGCCCACGGCCCACGCAATTAAGCCGAACACATTCAGAGTGTCAACTTGCAAATACTGAAGTGACATCGGATACGCTACGCCAACGATTATCCAGGGACTGCTGAGAATCAGCGCGGCACTAGCAACTTCGCGCCGCTTGGTAATCCATAGCACTGCAAACAGAGCAAGTAGAAATACGTCAACGTAGGGCTGGCGACGAACGATCTCGTACGTCCCAGACCAATAAAAAGAATTGAAGAATCCGGGATTGACGCGCGTGTCGGTTGCGAAAAACAAGGTCGCGAACGTGGCGAGACCAACGCTCAAACTGGGTATGACCCTGCGTCGCGTGACATACACATCCGGGGCAAGCAGGCTGGGAAGGCCGAGACTCACCAGTATGGCAATCTCCCAAATGTTTGGATTGCGGTGGGCGAGTTTGGCGAAAAATTCGCCCACGATCGTGAGTGTCATGCATACGCCGGCAATACGCCGTCGGTATTGCGGCCACTCTAAGGCTGCTGAGACCCCCAGAATCCAGACCAGATAGAACAGAGGCCCTACCGTGAGGAACGGTCCGAAGTGCGGATAGAAGAAGCGTGAATTAACCACAGGCAAGTCGCCCGAGATTAAGAGATACACACCAAAAAATGCTCCCATCACGAGACCCGGGATCGCGGCAATATCCAATGCCTTGCCAAACATGGTTTCACTGGTTAGACCCAACCGAACGCGCACTCCATACAGCGCCACACTGACTTGGTCGCTGAGCGAGGCTCGAGGAACACGAGCTTCAGCGGCTTCTTGCAACGTGGAGACGATCTCTTCTCCGCGTTCTTCGCGGTACGCCTTGGGATAGAAGCTCAAGAGTTTCCGTGTACGAGCGAGGTCTTGAGTCATGCGAACCCTCCCACGAATCGAAGTCGACGTAAAGCGATGTTCGAAACTTTGACGCGACGTTTGGACTCTTCGGCGAGCAGTTTTGTCCCTTCCGACGTCAGTTCGTAGTAACGGCGAAGTCGTCCGTCTACAATCTCCTCCCCCACCGATTCAATGACGCCGTCGAACGACAAACGGTCCAACATGGCGTAGAGCGTTCCCGCTTTGAGTTCCACTTCGCCCTCAGAAAGCGACGCCACCCCTTGAATAATCGCGTACCCGTGTTTCTTGCCTTCGGCCAAAGTCGCCAGCACAAGAAATGTAGGTTCTCTCATCTCTTTAATCATGTCAGCAGTATATACAGTTAACCTGTATATCACAAGGATCAGTGAGTCCTCAGTGAATTCAGGGTTACGAGCCAATAAACGTGACGCCACGCGGCGCCCCCTTTATCGTGCGAAATGGTGCAACGTGTTCTCGCAACAAAATGGGAACCGAGGCGATCAATCCTCCTCACCGTACGCGAAGTCTCTGAAATCGCCATCTCGCATCATTAGGATCACTGCACTTCGATGCGAGACAGAAGGCATCAACCTCCTAGGTTTCCATAAACCCTGGTAAAAGCGCCTCATCACCAGTGAGAGCACTATCCAGAAATCAATAAGTGCGTACCACTGGTACACCTGGTACCATGCACATCATGGAACGAATTCGAGCATTTGAGTCGTCAATGGGTCGGCGCTACAAGTCACGCTCCGCGAGGGACAACTTCAGCGACCTCCTAACCGCAGCGGAAGCAGGTGTGCCTTCGGTGATCACTCGCGATCGTCCCGTGGTAACAATCGATGCCCAATTACTGGAAGAGTTGCTCGCGTCGCGAGCTCCCTTTGATGTTCTGTCCTCAGTAACTGACGACCAAGTTGCGTTCTGGTTGGCTGACGGTTCGGCGCACGCAGTAGGCCCTGACCTTGATTCAGCAACCGAGGATTTTCTCGATGCATTGATTGACTACGCGCAAAGTTGGTACGAGGACCTGCAAGGGGCTCCGAATCACGTCCAGAACCGCTGGCTCGCATTGCGCATTGCGCTTCACGCCGGCGACCGAAAAGAACTTGAGCACGCAGTCTTTGGGGACTGATGCCCCGACCACTCGCGCATTCTGATCATAAGAAATTTGTCGAAATCGAGGGTTGGACGAAAAGGGGTACCGTGAGCGGTGAGGGCAAAACGGGGAACCATTTTCGCTACTCACTCCGCCTGAACACGGGAGAGATTTTGTACACGAGAGTCTCACACGGTTCCGGATCCATAAACGACCACTCGCTCGTGGCATCAATCTTGAGAGAACAGCTTCGCGTTTCAGAGCAGGACTTTTATCAGTGCGTCAATAATGGGGTATTGCCTCCGCGCCCGGCTCCTGAAAACTTAGAAGTTCCAGCTGAAGGTCTTGACGCGAAGTTAGTCCGAAATCTCATCAACAAGGTCGGCCTGTCTCAGTCCGAAGTCGCCGCCATGAGTAAGGCCGAAGCCGTTGAGAAGTGGTACCAGTATTTATCAAATCAACCATAGCGATTGCACCACAGTGCGTCGGACGTAGACGTTCCTCGCCGCGTAGGAGACTCCAATCTTGTCGCGACATTGATGTTCGCATGTAACCGCTCTGAAGTTGGATGAAATTCCACTGAAGTTCGGACGCAACCGTAGTGAAGTTCAGACGCAACTCCACTGCACGAGGGATGGAATTCCCACTGAAGTTCAAGTGCAACTCGACATTATGAACAACCGCTCGTCGCGCCACAGGTCGAACAGACGTAACACGAACCCGCGCGCTGCATTGCGTTGCCGCACTGGTAACACATGGGCGCGTCACGCTGCTCGGATCGACTGATCAGTCCCGGCGTCTCACGAGGCGCCGCGGGCTTCTCGTTCACTTCGATGAACGACTGTTGGATCGGCAAGTTGATCGTGGGTGTCGCCTGCTCGGCAACCCCGAGCAACGTGGGCTGTATGCGCTCACTCGTCGAGAGCACACCAATTTCCTCGCGCTCGGCTGGGCTTAAGTAGTCGAGCGCCAGGCGACGGAAGATGTAGTCCACGAGGGACGTCGCGATACGCAGGTCGCCGTCGTCGGTCATGCCCGACGGCTCGAACTTCATGTTCTGGTACTTGCGCACGTAGGTCACGAGCGGCACGCCGTGTTGGAGACCGAGGCTGATCGAGATCGAGAACGCGTCCATGATGCCCGCGAGCGTGGAGCCCTGCTTCGCGACCTTGATGAACACCTCACCGGGACGTCCGTCTTCGTACTCACCAACGGTGACGTACCCCTCACAGTCAGCGACGCGGAACGCGAACGTCGACGACACGCGTCGACGAGGTAGGCGCTCGCGAACGGCACCCACGACCACGTGCGCGCCTTCGTCGCGAGCGTGCTCGAGTGCGGCCTCGAGGCGTCCGATCTGCGCGTAGAGCTCGATCACCTCGGCGGCGTCGACGTCGGACTCGCTGACGGGTGCGCTTTGGCCCTCGCCGTCCTTCTTCGCCGTGGAGAGTGGCTGGCCGACCTTGCAGTTGTCACGGTAGATCGCGACGGCTTTGATGCCGAGGCGCCACGCGTCGAGGTGGAGGTTCTCCACGTCCTCGATCGTCGCGTCTTCAGGCATGTTCACCGTCTTCGAGATCGCGCCCGAGATGAAGGGCTGCACCGCGCCCATCATGCGCACGTGACCCGAATAGTGAATGGTGTTGTCACCCATGGAGCACGCGAAGATCGGCAAGTGCTCGGACTTCAGCGCGGGCGCGCCGACGATGGTCTTGTGCTCGTCGATGTAGGCGATGATGACCTCGCGCTCCACTTCGCTGTAACCGAGCACGTCGAGCGCACGTGGCACGGTCTGGTTGACGATCGACATGTTGCCGCCGCCGACGAGCTTCTTGAACTTCACGAGTCCGAGGTCGGGCTCGATGCCCGTCGTATCGCAGTCCATCAAGAGACCGATCGTGCCCGTCGGTGCGAGGACCGTCGCCTGGGCGTTGCGCACGCCGTGGCGCGCGCCGAGCTCGACGGCCTCTTCCCACGCGCCCTTCGCGGCCTCGAGGATGCTGGCCGGCGCCAGGTCGGCGTTGATGTCGTACGCCGCGTCGCGGTGCATGCGCAACACGTTGAGCATCGGCTCGACGTTCTCCGCGTAGCCCTCGTGCGGTCCCATGCGGCCGGCCGTGCGGGCGCTCGTGGCGTACGCGTGACCGGTCATGAGCGCGGTGATCGCGGCCGCCCAGGCGCGGCCCGCGTCGGAGTCGTAGGCGAGGCCCGACGCCATCAACAACGCGCCGAGGTTGGCGTAGCCGAGACCTAACTGGCGGAACTTACGCGAGTTCTCGCCGATCTTCTCGGTCGGGTAGTCGGCCGCACCGACGATGATCTCTTGCGCGCTGAAGAGCACTTCGACGGCGCTCTTGAAGGCGTCGACCTCGAAGTGTCCGTCGGTACCGAGGAACTTCATCAAGTTGATGCTGGCGAGGTTGCAGGCCGAGTTGTCGATGTGCATGTACTCCGAGCACGGGTTCGATCCGTTGATCCGGTCCGTGTTCGACGAGGTGTGCCACTTGTTGATGGTGGTGTCGAACTGTAGGCCCGGGTCCGCGCACTCCCACGCGGCGCGAGCGATCTGTCGCCAGAGTTCGCGGGCCTTCACGGTGCGAATCGTCGCGTTGCCGTGACGCGCGGTCAGATTCCAGTCGCCGTCGGCGAGGACGGCCTCCATGAACTCATCCGAGACACGAACGGAGTTGTTGGCGTTCTGGTACTGGATCGAGTTGATGTCCTTGCCGTCGAGGTCCATGTCGAAGCCGGCGTCACGCAACGCCCGAGCCTTCTTTTCTTCGTTGGCCTTGCACCAGATGAACTCTTCGATGTCGGGGTGGTTGGCGTCGAGGATGACCATCTTCGCCGCGCGACGGGTCTTGCCACCGGACTTGATCGTGCCCGCCGAGGCGTCCGCGCCACGCATGAACGAGACGGGACCACTCGCGGTGCCGCCGCCTTCGAGTGCTTCGGCGCTGGAGCGAATCTTCGAGAGGTTGACGCCCGCGCCTGAGCCGCCCTTGAAGATGATGCCCTCTTCGGTGTACCAGTTCAGGATCGAACGCATCGAGTCCTGTACCGCGAGGATGAAGCAGGCACTGCCCTGCTGGGGAACACCCTGCACGCCGATGTTGAACCAAACGGGCGAGTTGAAGGCGGCCTTTTGTGTGATGAGCAAGTGCTTGAGTTCGGCGCGGAAGGTCTCGGACTCTTCCTCGTCGACGAAGTAGTCACCGTCGACGCCCCAGGTCGTGATGGTGTCGACGATGCGGTCGACGACCTGCTTCAGTGACGTCTCGCGCTCGGGCGTACCGAGGGTGCCGCGGAAGTACTTCTGGGCCAGAATGTTCGTCGCGTTGAACGACCAGGTGGAGGGCACTTCCACGTCAAGCTGCTCGAAAGCGACCGAACCGTCACGAAAGTTTGAGATGCGCGCGTCGCGACGGTCCCAGATCACTTCGTCATAGGGATGACGATCCTCGGTGGTGAAAAAACGACGAATTCCAATCCCGAGTCGCTGAGGTGCGATGGCCATTTCTCTCTCTTTTCTATCCAGTAACCGACACTAAGAACGCGCGCCCGGCGACGTGGAGTCGAGAAGTACAGGTTAATGTCCCCATTTTCCCCTAGCCACAAGATGTAGTGGCAACGCCACTTCTCATCGCAAGATGCTGTGTTATTACAGCACTGTAATTACAACTTGTCAACTACTTATTTGAATACTTTTTCAGATTTCTCGGAAGTCCAGTCTAGGCCCCAATACCTTCCCCACTTCCCTCGATAGCCTGACCCGGATGGAGTTGATCCTCGCCCTGGACGCGGGTACCACGGGCGTGCGAACGGTGGCCTTTGACCCCGACCTCCAGATCGTCGACGAGGCCTACCTCGAGCTCACCCAGTACTTTCCCGCCCCCGGAGAGGTCGAACACGACCCTCACGAGATAATCCGGTTGGCCGTGTCGACCCTTCGAGACGTCGCGTCGCGCGCGCGTGACGCGGGTCACCACGTCGCGGCGATCGGTCTTACGAATCAACGAGAGACAACGGTCGGCTTCGACCGAGAAAACGGGAAGATCTTCCAGAGAGCCATCGTCTGGCAAGACCGACGAACCGCCGACCTCTGTCGAGAACTCGAGGAACAGGGACACGGCGACGCCGTTCGTGCGACGACCGGTCTCGTGCTCGACGCGTACTTTTCGGCGACGAAGATGAAGTGGATGCTCGAACGCGGCCTCGCCGACGTCGCCCGGCGTCCGAGTTTCTCGACCATTGACACCTGGCTGTTGTGGACCCTCTCGGGCGGGGTCGACGACGGCGTCTTCGTGACCGAGCCCTCGAACGCGTCACGGACCTCACTCATGGATTTGGCGACGCTCGACTGGTCGCCGGCGATGTCCTCGATCTTTGGCGTAGCGCGCTCGATGCTCGCTGACGTGCGCGCGTCGGCGAGTGCGTTTTGCGTCGTGAGTGGTGACGTCGTCCCCGAACTCGCGGGCGTCCCCGTGACGGGCGTCTTAGGCGATCAACAGTCCGCGCTCTTTGGTCAGGCGTGCTTCACGCCGGGTCTCGTGAAGGCCACCTACGGCACCGGCGCGTTCATCCTCGCGAACGCCGGCGACACCGTACCGAGTGTCGTGAAGGGCCTGCTCAGCACGGTCGCGTGGGACCTCGGCGCCTTCGGTCCCACGAGTTACGCGCTCGAAGGCTCGGCCTTCGTCGCCGGAGCCGCGGTGCAGTGGCTCCGCGACCTCGATTTCATCAAGGCGTCCAGCGAACTTGAATCGCTCGCGCTCTCGGTGGACGACGCCGCCGGCGTACAGTTCGTGCCGGCCTTCACGGGACTTGGCTCACCGTTTTGGAACCCCGACGCGCGTGGCGCGATCATGGGCCTCAGCCGTGGCGTCGGCAAGGGCGAGATCGCGCGCGCGCTCGTCGAAGCGCTCGCTTACCAAGTGCGCGCGATGACTGACGCCTTTCGTGACGGCGGCGTTGAGCTGAAGGAACTTCGCGCGGACGGCGGCGCGGCGGCGATGGACTTGCTCCTCCAGCTGCAAGCGACGAACTCACGCGTCGACGTGCTACGAAGTTCATCACTTGAAGCAACGGCGCGAGGCGCGGCGAGCGTCGCGGGTCTCGAAGTCGGACTCTGGTCGTCGCTCGAAGAGCTGAGTGAGCGTTGGCACGGCGTCGCACGATTTTCTCCCGAGGATCCCACCGTCGTCGACGCCGGCTATGCGTCGTGGGGTCGCGCGCTCGAACGGGCGTAGGAAGTAGTTTCGAGCGAGCGATTCGGAGGAACGATGGAGCACTACGTCACGCGCGTGCTGCGCGAGGGATTGGCTTTTGGCGAGGGACCACGATGGCACGACGGACGTCTTTGGTACTCGGACTTCTACCGCCACGGGGTGTACTCCCTCGACGAGACCGGGACTGACGAGCGACTCGAGCACGTCGTGCCTGGTCAGCCCTCCGGACTGGGCTGGACCACCGACGGCGACCTGCTCTGCGTGTCGATGACCGATCACCGCGTTCTTCGCTTTCACGAAGGTAACGAGACGCTCTTCGCCGACCTCTCGCCCTACTGCGGATTCTGGGCCAACGACATGGTCGTGTCAGCGACCGACTTCAGCTACGTCGGTAACTTCGGATTCGACCTCGACGTCATGTTGCGCGACGTCGGCTTCGGTGGGATGCTCGCGTCGCCCCCACCGACGACGAACCTCGTCGTCCTTGGTCCCGACGGCGCCGTCTGCCAAGTCGTGGCGGACCTGGTGTTCCCGAACGGCATCGTCATCACTCCCGACGGCAAGACGTTGATCGTCGGCGAGACCATAGCGTTTCGCTTGACGGCTTTCGACATCGGTGTCGACGGCACACTCTCGAATCGCCGCGTCTGGGCGCAGTTGGACTTCGTCGCCACCGACGGCATGTGCCTCGACGCCGAGGGAGAGATCTGGCTCGCGAACGCGATCACGAAGACGTGTCTTCGCGTTCGCGAAGGCGGCGAGATCACCGGCGTCGCCGAGACGTCCCAGACGGCCTTCGCGTGCGCGTTGGGAGGCGAGAATCGTTCGACGCTCTACGTGATGTGCGCGCCGACGAGCGACCGCTTCAGGATCACCGACTCCTCCATCGACGCCACGATCGAAGTCACTGACGTTCGAGTATCCGGCGCCGGTCTGCCGTAACGACTAGCCGAGTTTGGTGAGGGCGCGCTTCAAGTTACGAACCGCCTGGTGGGTGCGAAGCTCGTTCTCGATGAGCGCGAAGCGCACGTGTCCGTCGCCCCCGTCGCCGAAACCGACACCGGGACTCGTCGCGACGTCGGCCTCTTCGATCAAGAACTTCGAGAACTCGAGCGACGACATCTCGCGGTACGGTTCGGGAATCGGGGCCCAGATGAACATCGATCCCCGTGGGCTGACCACGTCCCAGCCGACGCGGTGCAGCCCCTCGATCAACGTGTCGCGTCGCGACTGGTAGATAACTCGAAGCTGATCGGGGTAGTCAACGGCTTCGTTCATCGCGACGATCGCGGCGATCTGGACCGGCTGGAAGGTGCCGTAGTCGAGGTAGCTCTTGAGCTTCGTCAGCGCCGCCACGATCTCCGCGTTGCCGACCAAGAAGCCCACGCGCCAGCCCGCCATTGAGAACGATTTCGTGAGCGTGTAGAGCTCGACGCAACATTCCTTCGCGCGCGGGACCTGAAGTATCGACGGCGGCCGGTAGCCGTCGAAGCCGAGATCGGCGTAAGCGAAGTCATGGCAAATCACGACGTCGTGCTCGAGGGCGAAGTTGACGAGACGCTCCATGAACGCGAGATCGACGCACGCACTCGTCGGGTTATGGGGAAACGAGACGACGATGACGCGCGGCTTGACGCTCGCCTTCTCCCACGCGTCGACGAGACCGGCGAAGAAATCATCACCGGGATCGTTGGTACTCGCGCCCGGATCCACCATCGGCACCGTGATCACGCTCGCCCCGGCGAAGCCCGGGCCGGCCAAGTGGATCGGGTAGCTCGGACTCGGCACGATGGCCGAGTCCCCCGGACCGAGGAGCACCCACATCAAGTGCGTGAGCCCTTCTTTGGCCCCGATGGTCGTCACGACCTCGGTGTCGGGATCGAGGTCGACGTCAAAGAGCATCTTGTAGCGCTTCGCGATGGCGAGGCGCAGATTCGGAATGCCGCGACTCGCGCTGTAGCGGTGGTTCTTCGGATTGTGGGCTGCTTCGGCGAGTTTCGCGACGGCGACGTCCGGACTCGGGAGGTCGGGATTACCAAAACCGAAGTCGATGACGTCACGACCGTGGGCGCGCGCGTCAGCCTTCAACCCGTTGATCTGCGCGAAGACGTACGGTGGCAAACCCGTTATGCGGCGGAACTCCATCTAGAAACGATAGTTACTCAATGCGTCCGACGCCACTCTTCCAACAGATCGACTCTGAGCGGCGCGCTCGCGACCGCCCACGTGGCGCCCGCACCCGCCAACAAGTCGAGTGTGTCGCTGGTGTTCTCGTTGAGCGGGCCGGCCCAACTCACGGGTCCACTTTGCGCCACCTCGCGAACGACGGCGGTCTCCTTGCCCCAGAGATTTAAAACCACGCCGAGCTCTCTCGCGAGTTGATCGGTCTTCGCAGATCCCGCGCCGCACCAGACCTCCATCGAGGGCGAGAGCGCCACGATCGCGTCGCGCAAGAGTTCACGGCGATCGTCCGCGGACGGGTAGCCGAGGTCGTAGGCCAACTGTTCCGCTTCGGAGAGCTTGTCCCCCGTCCCGATCGCGGCGATGACGCGTCCGGGCGCGAGTAACAAGAGGGTCTCGAACTGCTCTACGAGTTTCTCCGTCCCTACGAGTCCGACCCGCGCGACGAGCGGACCGAGGAAGAGCGATGGGTGTCGCGATGAGATCGCGGCGAGGACGGGAAAGGGAGCGAGCGAGGGACGTTCGGGTGAACCCATGGGCCAAAGGTGATCGAAAGCGAAGACACCGTCGAGTCCGGCACGCTCGGCCTCCTGCGCGACGGCGAAGGCTGCGCTCGCGTCGTCGCGAAAGGTCGGCAGTAGGACGCCGAGTTTCACGCGCCCTCGAAGGCCACCAGCGTCGCGCCCATCGCGCCGGAGCGCGCACCGAACATCGAGGTCGTGACTGTGATGGTTGGACGGGTTTCGTAGCCCTCGGCGAGTTCGGCGAGGTACTCGCGCGCCGCGGGCAACACCATGTCGGACGCGCTCGAGAGTCCGCCACCGATGACGAAGTGACCACAGTCGAGGATCGCGACCAGATTCGCGAGCCCGAGCGCGAGCCACCAGCCGACTTCGCGCATCAACGTGACGGCTTCGAGCAAACCTTCAGCGGCGCCACCCGTCACGTCCTCGGCGCGCACGTGTCGCGGGTCGCCCCCGCACCGTTCGACGAGGGCCGAGAGACGCCCGTCGAGAGCCGCCTCTCTCGTCATGCGGTGCAATCCCCCGCCCGAGGCGTATCGCTCCCAACAGCCGTGTCCCCCACAGGGACACGCCGCGCCGCGTGCCTCGACGACCATGTGGCCGATCTCGCCCGCGAACCCACTGCGACCGCGAACAAGCTGACCGTCCGCGACCACGCCGCCGCCAATGCCCGTGCCGAGCGTCACCATGACAAAGTCTCGGATGCCGCGACCAGCGCCCCACTCGTGTTCAGCGAGCGCCGCGCAGTTCGCGTCATTCTCACAGAAAACGCTCGAGTTGCCGAGTGCGTCGCCAAGCAGGGCACCGAGATCGGCTCCCGAGGCCGTTTGGAGATTCGGCGCGAACGCGAGGTGTCCGTCTCGGCGCATCATGCCCGGTAGGCCGAGGCCGACGGGAACGTGGGCCGGATCGAGACCCTGACGATCACACAGTTCGTTGACCTGCTCCACGAGGACTTTCGTCGTCGCCTCACCCGCACCGAAGCCTTCGTCGTGGGGCGTTTGAGACTTCATCTCGCCCAACACCCTGCCGTCGCGTGCCACAATCAGCGCGAGCGCCTTGGTACCCCCGACGTCCACGCCAATGGCGACGTCGCTCATCGGGCTCGCTCGGCCTGTACTTTGAGTTCGCGCAGCGCCTGGCTCTGGATGCGATGCGCCGCCCTCGACGTAATGAAGGTGGGTATGGGCACGAGGAGTTCCACTTCGAGATCGTAGGTGAGAAGCGTTCCAGCGGCGTGGGGCTCGAGCCGGTACTCGCCCTCCAACGACGACGTGAGGTCGCCACTCGTCTGATGCCACGTGAGCGTCGCGGGCGCGCGGTCGTAGTCGTAACGAAGTGCGTACGTCGTCGATCGTCCGAAGGCGGCGGCACGGAACTCGATTTCGAGTGGTCGCCCCGTGGCGTCGCGCTCGAGAACTTCGATCCTCTTCAAGTCGCTGACCCAATCGATGTAGTGCTCAAAGTCGGTGACGACGCGATAGACCACCTCGGGTGGTGCGTTGACCACTATCGACTCCGTCGCCCGTTGCGTCACTCCACCTCCTTCGCGCTCCACCCTAGGCCAGCGAGCTCGCCGCTTTGAAGTGATCAAACGGTTCGAGACCCGATCCGAGTTCGAGCGCGAGAGAGCTCCACGAAAAGTTCGCGAGCGCGAGCGCACGTGCTTGACGCCCGTAACGTGCCCGACGTTCGTCGTCGAGCATCAACGACTCAATCGCTCCGGCGAGCTCGCGCGCGCTCCTCGGGTTCTGGAGAACGATTCCCGTCTCGCCGTCGCGTACGGCGTCGTGACTCCCACCCGAACGACCAGCGACTTGCGCGAGTCCGCAGGCCCCGGCTTCGACGAAGACAATGCCGAAGCCCTCTTGCTCAAGCCCCAACCAACGACTGCGACACGCCATCACCATGAGGTCGGACGCGCCAATCCAACGAGGTTGCGCGTCGTCGTCGACGTAGCCGAGGAACGTTACCGGTGCCGACAACTTCGTGGCGAGGCGATCGAGGCGACGCCGGTCGCGGCCCGTCCCGCCGATCACGACGCGAAGTTGTGGATACGACTCGCTCAGCA
>JGI20189J14885_1000007_pt1 | contig 63041 bp, 65 predicted proteins | sample NGESurdeep072012_10_FD_14885 | JGI IMG/M metagenome (IMG submission 14885) | reverse complement strand
CCTGCCAGCGCTGTCAGGGTATGGGGTCTCGGATCGAGACGCCGTGCGAGACGTGTCGCGGCGACGGCCGACGCCAACAGAGCGTGACCTTGAGCGCACAGATACCGGCGGGCGTCGAAGACGGTTCGACGATGCGACTCGCTGACCGCGGACCCGCGGGTCCTCGCGGCGGCGCTAACGGCCGACTGTTCGTGCACCTGCGAGTCATGAGCGATCCCCGCTTCGAGCGCCACGGCGACGACCTGCACCACGAGGCCCATGTCGCCTTCAGCCAAGCGGTACTCGGCGCGACCATCAGCGTCCCGACCTTGCGCGACGCACTCACGATCGACGTCGAGCCGGGGAGTGCCAACGGTACCGTGCACCGCGTGCGACACGAGGGTGTCGAGCACCTGCACGGTCGCGGACGCGGTGATCTCTACGTGCACCTCGTCGTCGACGTGCCGAGTGAGCTCGACGAGGACTCTGAGAACCTCCTGCGCCAGTGGGCGGAGCACCGCAAGGAAGAGGTCCGTGAACCGAGTGCTGGCCTCTTTCGGCGACGCAAGGCGAAGAAGTGACCTTTCTCGAGTGGCCACGTCGCGTGGCCGCGATCGGACAGTTCCACGTTGATGACCTCGCTTCTCCCGAGCTCGGGCCCGACGACGATCATCACTTACGAAAAGTGCTTCGCGTGCACGAAGGCGAAGAGGTCGTGGTGACGAACGGTCAAGGTTCGTGGGCGGTCTGTGAGGTGACGCAACGTGGAGTCACTCCGGTGACGCACGTGCACCTTGACCCGGCGAGTCCCGAGACCACGCTGTACTTGGCACCGCTCAAGGGCGACCGTGCGGAGTGGGCGGTCGCGAAGGCGACCGAGGTCGGCATCTCGCGTGTGGTCCCACTACTCAGTGAACGCGTGGTCGCGAAGTTCAAGGGCGAGGCGTGCGAGAAGACGCTCGCGCGTTGGCGCCGGATCGCGGACGAGGCGACCGGACAGTGTCGTCGCACCTACGACGTCGTCATCGACGAGCCGGTCAAGGTAAAGGACGTGCCCGAGTCGGTCGCGATCGCGGATCTCGGGGCCAAGGGAAATTGGCGTGGCGTACGCAGTGTGGCCATCGGACCGGAAGGCGGATGGGCGCCGGATGAATGGGATGAGGTTCGCCGACGCGTGGGCCTCGGTCCCACGGTGTTACGAGCAGAGACCGCGAGTGTGGTTGCGTCGTCGCTTTTGGCCTTCCAGGCTGGTGGCTGGGGATTTACGTTGGACGGCGCGCAAAATGAGTAATGATGAGAGCACTAGATGAGTGACTGCCTTTTCTGCAAAATAGTCGCGGGGGAGATACCCGCGAAGGTCGTCGCCGAGAGCGACACCTCGCTTGCCTTTCATGACATAGCGCCGCAAGCGCCTGTCCATGTCCTCGTGATCCCCAAACGCCATGTCACCAGCGTCAATGACGTGACGACGGACCATCGTGGGGTGTTCGACGAACTCATGGAACTCGCGCAACAAGTCGTCACCGACGAAGGCGTTCGTGATAGCGGCTATCGACTCGTCTTCAACGTCGGTGAGGACGGACAACAGACGGTCGCGCACCTTCATCTTCACGTCCTCGGCGGCCGACGGATGCAGTGGCCACCCGGATGATGTCAGAGATTAAGTCCGACGACGCGCTGACCGCCACCACCTACGTAGCGAACACGCATCTGATGGCGGCACTTCTGGGCGCGCGCGACGAACTCCTTCGCGTCGTCGAACACTCGTTCCCGAAGTCAAAGATTCGCGTCCAAGGCAATCAGATCTCGGTCACCGGACCCGACGCCGCGACCGTGCTTCGACTCTTCGACGAACTGGTCTTGGTGCTTGAGAGCGGCCAGTCTCTCGACACCACCAAGATCGCGCGAACGATCGACATGGTGGCGGACGACCTTCGCCCGAGTGAAGTGCTTCGTCACGAAGTCGTACGCGGCGCCAAAGGTAAGACGATCCGCCCATCGACCGCGGGACAGAAGCGCTACACCGACGCGATCGACAACTCGATCATCACCTTTGGCATCGGACCGGCCGGAACGGGCAAGAGTTACCTCGCCGTTGCGCAGGCCGTGCAGGCGTTGCACCGTCGCCAGGTCCAGCGGATCGTCTTGACGCGCCCGGCCGTCGAAGCGGGGGAGAACCTAGGATTCTTGCCGGGCGACTTGATGGCGAAGGTCGATCCCTACCTCCGTCCCCTCTACGACGCGCTCTACGACATGGTGGGCGCCGAAGGTGCGCAGCGACTCATCGCGAACGGCACCATCGAAGTCGCGCCGCTCGCCTTCATGCGCGGTCGGACACTCAACGACTCGTTCATCATCCTCGACGAGGCCCAGAACACGACGCCTGAGCAGATGAAGATGTTCTTGACGCGAATCGGTTTCAACTCCAAGGCCGTGGTGAACGGCGACGTCACCCAGATCGACCTCAACGGCAAGCGCAGCGGTCTGGTCAACATCGACCAGACGCTCAGCGACGTCGAGGGCATCAGCTTCGTCTACCTGGGCACCAAGGACGTCGTTCGCCACCGTATCGTCGCGGACATCGTCGCGGCGTACGAACGACAATCATGAGTATCGACATCTACGCGGCGGACGAACAGCACGACCACGAGATCGATCTCGAGCGCTGGGTCAACCTCGCGCGTGGTTCGCTGACCGACGAGGGTGTCCGCGGACTCGCGGAGGTCTCACTCATCTTCGCCGACGAGCCGACGATCGCCGATCTCAACCAACAGTTCATGGGACACGAAGGTCCGACGGACGTCTTGAGTTTTCCCATTGACGACGAACCCGAACCCACGGGTCGCGTACCTGACGCCGGAGGGAGTGGCCCTGGAGAGCCGCCACTGGCTGAGATTCCCCAACTCATCGGCGACGTCGTCATCTGTCCGGCCGTCGCCGCGCGAAACGCCGTCGAACACGAAGTCACCTTCGACGACGAAGTGGCGCTCCTCGTCGTGCACGGGGTGTTGCACCTCCTGGGTTGGGATCACGTCATCGACGACGAAGCCGAGCGAATGGAGGCGCGCGAGCGAGAGTTGCTGACTCGCCACTACCGCGCGAGTCCGGCGTGATCGCCGCCGTCTGGCACGCGGGTGACACGTACCTCACCGTCACCGTCGTGATCTTGTTGATGCTCTCGGGTTTCTTCGCCATGTCCGAGACGTCCTTGACGAGGATGAACAAGGGCCGAGCGCGCTCGCTTCGCGATCAGGGTCGCCACGGCGCGAAGGCGTTGGTGTCACTCACCGAATCGCCGGAAAAGTTCCTCAACCCCCTTCTCTTGCTGGTGCTGATCTGCCAGTTGGTGTCCGCGACGATGGTCGGTGTCTTGGCAGGCCATCTGTTCGGTGCCGCCGGCGTCTTCATCGCCACCTTCGGTGAAGTGGTCATCATCTTCGTGGCCTTCGAAGCGATTCCGAAGAACTTCGCGATCCAACACCCCGACGAGGCGGCACTCCTTAGCGCGCCAGTCGTCGGGCGCATTCTTCGCTTCTGGCCCGTCCGGGGGATCTCCACGATCCTGCTCTGGGTGGCCGACAACGTCATTGGCCTCTTTGGCGGAGGCGGCAAGAGCCAACGAATGACCGAGTTCGAGGTCCTCGCAATGGCCGACGTCGCGCACGAAGACGACGCCATCGAAACCGACGAGCGCAACTTCATTCACTCCATCATCGAGTTCGGTGACACCATCGTGCGTGAGGTGATGGTGCCGCGTATCGACATCGTCGACATAAGTGGCACCGCGACGGTTCGTGAGGCCCTCGATCTCTCGATCCTGAGTGGACGCTCGCGCTTACCCGTGCTCGGCGACGGGGTCGACGACGTCGTGGGCATCGTCAACCTTCGCCACCTCGCGCGACTGCTCGCGAACGACCAAGGGAATGAAGTAGTGAAAGATCACATGGGCTTGGCCCAGTTCGTACCCGAGACGAAACGCGTCGCCTCACTGTTGAACGAGATCCGTAACGCCAAGAGTCACCTCATCATCGTGGTCGACGAGTGGGGAGGCACGGCCGGACTCGTGACCTTAGAAGACGTCCTCGAAGAGCTCGTCGGTGAGATCACGGACGAATCTGATCCGAGCGTCGACGACGACAGCACGCGCTCGATCGACGGGGGCGTCGAGATCAGTGGCCGTCTCAACATCGACGACGCGAATGACGAGTACGGTCTCGCCCTGCCGAAGGACGGATGGGACACCGTCGGAGGACTGGTGCTCGACTTGAAGGGCGGCGTCCCGACCGTGGGCGACGTCCTCACCACCGAGTTCTACCGGTTGACCGTCGTACGGATGGACGGTCGTCGCATCGAAGAAGTCCTCGTCGAGCCACTGTCGGTGGCACTGTGACGAGGGCCGGTTTCGTCGCCGTCCTCGGTCGACCCAACGTGGGTAAGTCGACGCTCGTCAATCAGCTCGTCGGCGCGAAGGTGTCTATTACGGCCGCGTCACCCAACACGACGCGTCACGCCATCCGAGGGATCTTGAGCGAAGGCGACACCCAGATCATCCTGGTGGACACGCCGGGTCTCCACCGACCTCGAACGACGCTCGGTGGTCGGCTCAACGAGACGGCTCGCTCGGCGGCGGACGGCGTGGACGTCATTCTCGCGGTCATTGAAGCCAGTGCAGCCATTGGCCCGGGGGACCGACACGTCATCGAGACCATGTTGGGTCACGCGCGTGGGCCCAAGGGGCCGCGACTCTATGTAGTCGTGAACAAGATGGACCGACCCGGTCGTGAGGCCGTGGCCGCGCAACTCCTTGCCGCGAGCCAAGTCGTCGACGAGATCGCCGCCGAAGCGAACCTCCAAGAGGCCGCCGAACGCGTCGAGTATTTGCCCGTGTCCGCGAAGACCGGCGAAGGGACCGCAGCGCTGTTGGTGCTGCTCACGGCCGCAATGCCCGAGTCGCCGTTCCTCTTTCCGGACGAGGAAGTCTCGGACGTGCCCGAGGCGATGTGGGTCGCAGAGTTAGTGCGCGAACAGCTCGTTCGAAAGACGAAACAGGAACTTCCGCACTCCATCCACTGTCGGGTGAGTGAGTTCGAATGGCCCCACGTCACCGTCGAGATTCTCGTCGAACGTGAGAGTCAAAAGGGCATGGTGATCGGCAAGGGCGGACAACTCTTGAAGGACGTCGGGATCGCCGCGCGCCGTCAACTGCCCGAGGGTATGTACCTCGAACTCCGCGTGCGCGTGGAGCCGAGCTGGCAGAAGCGCGACGACGTCCTAGACCGCTTCGGGTATTGATTCGAACGTCGTCACGAGACGACGACGTTCGCGGGCGTGTTTCAGCGACAAGACAATGATGCCGGCCGCGAGTCCGACGGCTACGAAACCGAGTGCCGTCGTTGTCACACCGACGTACTTGAGACCGCTCAAGAGCACGGTCGCGGTGATGATGCGGCGAAGCGCTATTCCGTTCGAACGTGACGAGAGCAACGAACCCACGATGACCATCGGCACGGAGCCGATAATGATCGACGTCGTCAGCGAGAAGTCGACGTGGCTGAAGATGAGCGTGCCCACCGTGGCCGAGAGCGTGAGGGGGACGGACTGGGCGAGGTCGGTGCCCACAAGTTGGCTGTTGCGAAGGCTCGGGTAGAGGAAGAGCAACAGCACCAAGATCAGCGATCCCGCGCCCACCGAGGTGAGACCCACCATGAAGCCACCGACCGCGCCGATGGCGATCGTCGCGCTCGGTCGAACGGTAATGCCCTTGTCGCTCGCCGTGGGCGGCAACATAGTGCGGCCAAGCATCGCCAGTGCGCCAATGATGAGCGCGGTGCCGAGCAGGATCTGGAGTCGATGCTCCGCGACGGCGCCCTGTCCCAAGAGGTGCATCGCGAAGGTGCCGAGGAAAGCGCCGGGGAGCGAGCCGTAACAGAGGTATTTGACCAGTCCCGTGTGCACCGTCTTCTTTCGCCAGTGGATGAGGACACCAGCGGGCTTCATGAAGAGGGCCGCCACGAGGTCAGACGTGATGGCAGCTGTTGGGGTGATCCCGAAGACGAGGACCAACATCGGTGTCATGAGGGCCCCACCGCCCACGCCCGTGAGGCCAACGAGGAGACCTACGACGGCGCTTCCGAGCACCAAGTAAAGGTCGATGTGCATGCGTCTCCGTAACTAATACTAAAACCAGTGAAATACTAGTTTATTCGACGAAAACTGCACGGACGGTCAGATTTACCTAATTATTGCTGGGAAGTGGGTCAGTTGAGTGCGGGATCACGTCGGGTCTCCGATTCGAACCCTCACTCGATCTCCTGTTTTCGAAGCGAGACTCGAGCCTGTACTAACAGCCCAGTGAGAGCGACGAGAGCGGGACCGTCTGGGCATTCGGTCCCGAGGCACTACCAACAGTGAAGGTACCAACGACCGTGACGCCATCGCTTTCGTAAACGGGGATCGTGATATTCCGGTTCTGGCTCGCTTTGTCCCATGCGAGAGCTTCCGCCCGCGATGTGGGGTCACCACCTCCTGCGCACTTCAAATCGCTCTCCTTGACGTAGCCGTTAGTACTCCCCTGATTGATAATGACGGCGATGAGGTCTGGGGTGCCGTTCTGATTCTCCACGCCGTACGTCTCTCCGCTCGCGTTGACACCCCAGGGGGTCGTGACTTGGTTCACGTACATAGCTTGCAACGTCCATGTTGCGTTCGGGCTGGTCTTGATGGTCACTGTGTCTACGCCGGCAGTGAGCGGCACAACTTCGCTGGCCGGTCCGTCGCTTGGTGGCACGTGAGTCAGATCGGCGGAGTCACAGTTCATGCTCGAACCGTTGGGAAAGTAGAACGTGCCGACGGTGAGGCACGTCAAAGCGAGTGAAACATCCGTCGCTGTTGCGGGCGGCGTGCCGATATCGATCGTCGCGGTTCCGGTTCGCGTTGCGGTGATGACATTGCCGAGGGGAGAGTCCACCGGCGCGCCGGGGGGAGAAAACATTCCCGACGCCAAGGCCACTCCGCCGGCCACGAGGGTTAAACCGAGAAACGTGCCAGTTCCCACGCGCCACCGCCAGCGACGTCGTACGCGAGGAGTATCCTTGACGGTTGCCACGAGAGCTTCGCGCAAGGCCGCTGTGAAAACCGGATCCATCTCCATGGTGCTCATCGATTCGTCTCCTTTGTAGCACCGATGTTCTCGTCGTCGTCCAAGGCTTCGAGCGTCGCGGCCATACGGGTTCGCGCGCGGAATATGCGCGTGCGTGCTGCGCCGTCGGTGATGCCCAGGGCAGCCGCGGCTTGGGCAGGTGAGTAGTGCTCGAACACGGTGAGCGTGATGAGGGCGGCGTCCGAGGGCGACAGGCCGCTCAGCGCATCTCGTACCCGCACAACGATTCGAAATTCTTCGATCTGTTCCAACGCGACGTCCTCTGCACTTCTCGCGACGTCGGCACGGGGGAGCGTAGCGATGAGTGCCCGATAGCGACGAAGACCGCGCGTCAGATTTTTCGCCAGATTTGTTGTCGTTACGAGGAGCCAGGGCAGCACGGAACCGTCGACCACCCGAGCCGCCTTCCGGCGTCGCCAGAGCTCAAGGAACGCACCGGCCGTGACATCTTCCGCGTCGTGCACGTTCGCGGTCATTCTGAGAGCGTGGCGATACACACGGTCGCGATGCTGATCGAAGATAGCGACAAAAGCATCGCCGTTGTTGTCGAGAACGGCCGCCCAAGCGGTCGCTTCGTCCCCATTGGATCTCACCACCTGTACTGTCCGCACCAGGGCCAGCGTTACACGGATCCACGAATCGGGGTACCGCGCGGTGCCGGAAAGCGGAGTTGCCTAGGTTAGAGGAGCCGCCATTTTCTGGCGGCGGATTGTTCGCGTCGAGTCTCCGACGCCAGATCATTTCAAGCGACTAGCTTCCAGTGCTTGGTAGCAGATCCAACCCCAACGAAAGACATCACCATTATGAGAGTTGCTTCGGGTCTTCGAAACGAACCCAGACGCTCCATCGCCATATTGCCGAGCAAAGCGTCCCGCACTGGTACAAGAGTCCAGCCAATAAGCATCGGTGTTTCGTGATCGTGTGCTCAGCCAATTGACGGATGAACGTCGCGGACGGCGCCCTTTTGAACTGACGGACCGATTCCCTCGTGATCGATTAACTAATCGATTGAGCGATGCCGACACTATTACGACTTCCGTACTAACATACAAACGGAGGGGTACCTATGGCCCGGAGCAAGATTGGACGAACGCAGGACGCGACGATACTTGTGCTCACGAGTTTGGCCGAGGGTCCGAAGCACGGATACGCGCTCATCAAGGACATCGAAGCAATGAGCGGTGAAGCGATGGGGCCCGGCACTCTCTACGGTGTTCTCGTCCGCTTGGAGCAGGAAGGCCTCGTCGAGCCTCTCGAGTCCGAGGACCGCCGCCGCCCATACCGCTTGACCGGAGCCGGCGCAGTGGTGCTGCGCGAGCGCCTCGAGGCCACCACCCGCGTTGCCAAAATCGGCCTCCGACGACTCGGGGCAATGTGAGAATCGACCTGGTCCGAATCGCCCTCGCGATGCACCCTCGGTGGTGGCGACGACGATACGCAGACGAGGTCGCGACCATCACCGCCGATGTCCTCGAGGAAGGACGATCCCGTTGGCTCGTCGCCGGTGGCCTTGCCATTGATGCCCTGCGCCAATGGGCGCGCGGGCCGGTTCCGGACCTGACGCACTCACCGGCGATCCGTCGTCAAGTCGTCGCCTCCGCCGCGGCCCTCCCCATTGCGCTCGTGATTCCCCTTGTGCTCTACACCACGAGCTATCAGAGTTACCGCTCAGCTTTGTGGTTTCAGTCGGGCGCTCTACTGCCGTCGCCCTCATGGCCAAGTCCGCACGCATTTGATCACCGTGCGATCAAAATGATCACGAACGGCACCAACACAACCATGACCCCCAGCGGCCCGATCGTTCACGGGTCGATGTCGTGGCCGACGTACATGTCGGGCATCGGGTACTTCCTCATTACGGTCCTGGCACTAGTAAGTCTTTTGGGCCTCCTCACCGTCTGGTCCTCTATGAGGGGCGCACTGCGGCACCGCAGCCGGCACTCACGAACCCGGCGTTTCCTCGTGTGGTCGCCGGCCATCGCCATGGTGGCCATAACTGGCCTCTACCTCTGGTCGAATTATCTCAGCCAACAGCAAAAGCCCAGCTTCGTCACGGTGCACGGGCGCCCCGTCTTCTCCATGACAGTCCTCCATCCGTTACTCGCGCGAATGGTGAGCGATTCAAACGTGACTCTGGGCCTCGGCACCTTGGTTGGATCAATCGTGGCCATGGCCTTTTTGGCATCTCGCGTCGAATTGAGTGCCGATGAGGCTCGAGTCCCACTTGGTCTCAGTCGAATGATCGGTCGTATCGTTCCGCTAATGACCGTGGCGTATTCGCTGTGGGTGTTGGGACTTCGGCTTCAAGGAGATCCGAGTTCGCGAGGGCAGGTAATTGTGAGTTATGCCCATAGCGGGTGGTGGCCACTGGCGTTGGTGTGTTTGGTCTTTTCATCAGTGGTATCCGTACGCGCGATCGGTACCGAGTCGCATCGACTGCAACACCAAATGCTGCCAATTACACACGGCTAGTTGCGCGAAGCAGCGAGGTGAATCGGGAGACTTCGCGATTCCACAAAGCGGTTTCAGGTGCGATCAGCTGCTCTCACCTAGTTGACCCAACTGAACCGGTCCAGGTACTCGAGAGACTTTGACAATTGTCAGGCGCTGTTCTCGTTCTTCGGCTTGGTCTCGAGTGTTGCAAAAATCGGTGGCCTAAAATGTGGCCTGACCGGATCTCGCAGCTCGCAATCTGCTCGGCAAGTTTTAAGATCGGATTGTTAGAGTTCGCGTGTGGTTTCGCATCAGGTCTCCGACACCAACAATCACCGACTGGTTGAATTCCGGTCGCTGCCTGGAAATTGATACGTCATTGAGGACCCAGTGCAGTATGCGGGTGCTGTGATAGAGAGAGCGCACCCGTCTCAGGATCGGCGATAGAAATGTCCCTCTTGCAAATTGCCCCTGGACAGCAATTGAGTGAAAGCATTAGGTGACTGCTTTTGGCCCCTCGGCGGAAGTGACGCGCCTAGTCACTCTTCATAATCAGACAGAACGGGTGACCTACTGGGTCCAGGAACACTCTAAAAGTCTCCCCGGGCTGGTAATCGGCCTTTCGAGCACCGATGCTAAGGACGTGACGTTCTCCCTCGTCGAGATCATCAACTTCAAAGTCGAGATGCATCTGTTTCGGCATGACCCCGTCGGGCCAGGTGGGCGCCACGTAGTTCTCGACTCTCTGAAAACTCAAAGCCGGAAGGGAATCATGCACCAAGTCGATGTCTGGCATGTCTTCCGGGGCGTAACCCGGCCAAGTCTCTACCGCAATGCCGGTGAGGGCCGAGTAAAACTTTGCGAGCTCGAACGGGTCGGGACAGTCAAGCAGGACAAGGTGCAGTCGTGGAAAGTTCATACCGCCCCGTTAATATCGCACTTCGATGTGCCGACCAACCGCCGAGTCTCCGCTCGGAGAATGTGCAAGTCGGCCCCACCGGTACCCATTTGCCGGCGCGCCTTGAACGCGGCGATGTGCAAACATTCCTGGCGTGACCTCGTTTGAATCGGCCTCCACGTGGCGACAGCCGCAGCCCGAACCGGCATCAAGCTCTCGGACAAGGCTCATAGGGGACGTCGCGCAGACGATTAGCCATCTCTCCACGCGCCGGCTTCGCATCGCCATCGATGGGCGTACCGGCGCTGGAAAGACTTCCTTCGGTCACGAACTTGCCGCGGCGCTTCGCGAGCGCGGGCGCTCAACGCTCAGAGCGAGCTTTGACGATTTTAAACATCCATGGCGCGACGCCCGCGAGCGCGGGTATGACCGCGTGACCGGTGAGGGGTACTACCGCAATGCCTACGACTTCCGATCGGCAGTGGACCTCCTGCTTGTTCCTTCGGGGCCCGGCGGGAATGGCGAAGTCGTGCTCTGCGCACATGATCCGCTCACCGGCGCGGACCGTCGCGACATCTTCGTGACCGCTCCCGATGACGCAGTCTTGATCGTCGACTCAGTCTTCGCGCTGCGACCCGAATACAACGCGTATTGGGACTTTCGGATCTGGTTGGAAGTGGAGCCCAAAGTCGCCGTCGCGCGAGGAATCGAGCGAGACCTAGATACAGAGGGCATTGACGAGGCAACGAGAGTTCGTCGAGATCGGTATGGCCCGGCAGAGGAGATCTACATCGCCGAAGTACACCCAATCTCCAAGTCTGATCTCATCATCGACAACAACGACTACTCATGTCCCTTGATCCTGCCTTCAGTCTCGGACTAACGAGTCCTTTCGACCGTTGCGACCTTTAATGCAGGGACAAGCCCACCGTCTGAGTTGCCTACCCCACTGAGGCTCACCGCGGCTGCGGGTAAACCGAAAGCCTGTAATTTGAATGCTGGTGCAGATAAACCGGACACCTTTGAATGGCAGCGCTTAGGCTGCAATTCGTTTCCGAACGATGGCCTTTTCGATCGACACCGAGCGATTGTCATTGCGACTGCGCACGAAGGACGACGTTGAGTGCAACCTCGAACTCCTTCGAGAAGACGAGGGGGGCACGACGTTGTCACTAGATGACGTTGCGCGGCGAATGGTCGAGCGCAACATACAAGCTCGCGCAGAGGGCTTCGGTGTACTGAGTATCCGGCGGCTTAAAGAGGCGAACTCGATTGGGTATTACAGCCTGATCGTTGGACGGGCATCCTTTGATGAACCGGAAATCGCCTTTGAGATCCTTCCCCGATTCCAGGGCCACGGCTACGCAACAGAAGCCGCTGGCGCTGTGATCGATGCAGCCTTCGCAACTGGCAGAAAGAAGATTTGGGCAACTGTCGCTAGTTGGAATGCACCTTCGTTCTTGAAAAAAATATGTTCGCCGCACATCACAGAGGTACCGGTGAAAACGGCGAATTTGTTTGGATGGTTCGAGACGCGCCAGCGGAATATGACGGAAACAGAATCAGACTCCGGGTAACGGCTACGGAATCCACGAATTGATCCTCCACCCGGAGATTGTTGACGTCGGCCCTCCGACGCCAGCGATCGACCGTAATAGCGATCCGCGGTCGCATTCCCTCGATCGCAGGTCATAACGAACTCAGCTTCGACCATCAACCTGTCTGAGCATCGCCTCGAGTTCGGGGTCCTCTCCAATCTCCCAAACCTCCTGCGCACAACGGCACGCGACAGCGATCTTGGCGGCCCACTCGAGCGCCTCCTCGCGTGTGGGCACGTCGACAATCGTGACTCCTCCCATGGCCTTCGGCTCCGGACCTTCGGTAACTGTCCCATCGATGGCCACGATGCTCGCCATTCGATTCGCCAGTCCACCGGCGACTACAAATACACCTTCGTTGATGATCTCCCGGACTACGCCGCGAGCAGCCTTCGCAACTTCGGGCATTACCTCGTCGGGAAGGTGATCCATCGCGTTGGCACCGAACGAGATCATGAACTTCGACATCACTTGCCTCCTCGCTTTCGCGGCCGTGTCAGGCAGCCGCACAGAACCTACCTCGACGGCATAGGCAGATTCCGAAATTGATTCGGGGTCTCGCGGGCCTGCAGCTGTTTGGCCAGTCGCGTTCGAACTCCGTGCTTCGAGTCAATGGTCAAATTCTGGAAGACGCTGGCCGCCATTGCATGGCTCGACGTCGTGGATGTCGAAGTGGACTCAGCTGTCGGGTGTGACCGCGTCCAGTCGGCGCCGAACCTCTAAGACGTTCACGTCGAGAGCGCCCAGCAGTGCTGCCGCGGGATCTGGTGGTTGGAGACTGAGAATCTGGGCAAGTACCTGCTGGGCCGTCACCTGGGTCTTCCGGCGCGTGGGCTTGACCGCTTCCTCCAGCACTTTCTTTGCCGCGGGGGTCATGCGGAGACGATTTTTTTTCATGACGTCTCTGATTTTTGGCTTCTTCGGCACGGCGCGCGTCGGAAGCAGGGGAGCGTCGGTGCCGGATCCCACGCCCAGGGTACCGAGGGCTTCCTGATCGAGCGACTCAAGGGCGTATCGAGTTTGCTGCAGGCTCACGCCCAACACGGCTTCGACCGAGGAATCCTCCAACAAGCTGAGCAAGAAGTGATCGGTACCAGTTCGCCGGTCACCTCGGCGACGAGCCTCCTCACTGGCCTCTATATAGATGGCCCAGGGGTGAAGGATCTCTGGCACCACGGATTCGGCGGTCATGAAGACTCCTTGCAGTACTTGGCATGCACGGACTGGCGGGTGACACCCAAGGCGTCTCCGATCTGGTGCCACGACCAGCCCTTTCCCCGGGCCGACGCGACGTGGTTCGCTTCGACCCTTTCGGCCAAGCGATGGAGTGCCAGCGAGGCGCGTAGCCCAAGTGCCGGGTCATCCGACGAGAGATTCTCGTTGAGTTTTTCGATGTCCATGCTTGTCAGTTTAGACTGACGACTTCCGTTTGTCCTCCTAAACTGACACAGAGGATCGCCACGTCGCCGCGCTTTGTCGCCGCTGCCCTTCCACTCAACCGTCTCGCCGAGGACCCCCGATCGCTAGCGCCTGAAACTACTGGCGAAGTTCCTTGAGGAACGCGTGCACATCGGCCTTGTCCCGCGTGCGTCGCATGGGTGGAAGCTTTTTGAACATCGTGCCCCGGTACCTCGCTATTGCGAGTCGCGTGTCGAGTACGGCGACGACGCCGCGATCGTCCTTCGTGCGAATGAGTCGACCGACGCCCTGGGCGAGCAGCATCGTGGCGCGTGGCAGGTCCACCTCGAAGAAGGGATGATCGGACTTCTCGCGCCGGGCTTCCGCCAAGGGATCGTTAGGAACGCTGAAAGGCAGTCGGTCAATGGTGACGAGACTGAGCGAATGGCCTGGCACGTCGATGCCCTGCCAGAAGCTGGTGACCGCGAAGAGACTCGCTTCGGCGCTGTCGCGAAACTGTTCGATGAGGCGTGCGCGAGAGAGCGTCCCTTGGACGAGTACTTCGGTCTCGAGTCGGGGTTCGACCGCTTCCGCAACCCGTTGCATGACCGAACGGTTGGTGAAGAGCGCGAGGGTTCGACCGTTCGCCGCAGTGATGAGTTCTACGAGCTCTTCGATGATGGCCGACTCGGCTCCCGGCGCGTTACGTTCGGGAAAGTTCTCCGGCACGTAGAGCAGTCCATGGTTGGGGTAGTCGAAGGGGCTTTCGAAGTGATCGAACACGGCGTCGTCGAGCCCCAAGTTCTTGGGCAAGCTGTCGGGGATGGTGGCGCTCGTCAAGATGGCCGTGACGTTGCCCCAGAGTTCGTCGCGTAGTCGTGGTCCGACGTCGACGAGGGAGATCTCGACGTCGATCTCTCGATCACGTCGCGAGAGGAAGAGCAGCTCGCCGTCCTTTATCTTGTTGACACGGTCGAGGTCGTTCGCGAGGTGGATCGCGGGACCGAGCGCGCGAACTTTACGAAACTCCGCGTCGGACGTCGCGGTTTCGAGGTCACGAAGTCCCTCGACGAGGGCACTGACGAGTTCGTTGGCCCGCGCGAGCTCGAGGACGCATGCTTCGTCGAGACCCTTGAGTTCGTTTCGTTCGTACTGCGCGAGGAGCGCTGACGCCAAGCGATCGGCGCTCGAGAGCAACTGATCGGCCCGGGCCCGGTCGTCCTCGCCGAGGAGCGACCGCCCCCCCGAGGCGAGCGCTCGAAGTCGCGCCGCGTTGAGCGACGTGCCCAGCAGCGTCGCGAAGATGTCGAGGATCTCGTGGGCCTCGTCGAAGACCACGAATTCGTGAACGGGGAGCAGCATCGATCCCGACGCCAAGTGTGACGCGTAGAGGTGGGCGTTGACGATGAGGATCGAGCTCTCGTTCGCGCGGTCCTTCGCGAGCTCGGCGAAGCAGTTCGCGCCCTGGGGACATTTGGTGCGCCCGAGGCACTCTTGAGGAGTCACCGAGAGACTACGCCGCGCGCGTGAATCGACTTCGAAGGGAAGTTCGTCGAGGTCGCCCGTTTCGGTGTCGTTCGACCAGCGAAGGATGCGTCGCATCTGATCAGCAACGCCCTTTGGCACGTCGGCGCCGTCATCGAGCGTCAACTGGGCGCCCGCGCCAAGGCTCTGCGCCCGATTGCGACAGAGGTAGTTCTGCTTTCCCTTCAACACGGCGACGCGCACGCCCTTCACGTGCGCCGCCACCTGGGGCGCGTCCTTCGAAGCGAGCTGGTCTTGGAGGTTCTTCGTGGCCGTGGCGATGACGACGCGTTCGCCCGCCATCACCGCCGGCACGAGGTAGGCCAACGACTTGCCCACGCCGGTCCCGGCTTCAATGACGTGGTGGCGCCGTCGCGAGATTGCCGACGCCACGGCGCGGACCATTTCGCGTTGACCCTCGCGTGATTCCCCTCCGCCCGGGAGGTCGTGCGTGATGGCGTCGAGGAGCGCGAGCGCTCGCTCGGCGTCGACCTCGATGACGTCATCGTCGATCTGGACACCGTCGTGAGCGTCCACGTCCGCCTCGACGGTCTCTTCGTCCGGGTCGAAACTCTTCACTCATTGACAATACGTGTCGCTGAGGCGTTCTTAGGGTGAGGAAGTAAGTTTCATTCGTGCCCGATCCACGTCCCACACCTTTTCCCACGTCCCTCGACCGCTCGGGCGTGCCACGTCACGTGGCCGTCGTGATGGACGGCAGCGGTCGCTGGGCCCAACGTCGCGGACTTCCGCGAACCGAGGGTCACGGAGCAGGCGAGGTGTCCCTCGTCGACACGACCTACGGCGCTCTCGCCGCGGGGGTGAAGGCGTTGACGGTCTTCGCCTTTTCCACGGAGAACTGGCGCCGACCAGTCGACGAAGTGCGCTACTTGATGAACTTCAATCGCGGCCTCTTAGAGCGCCGCCAGCACGAACTCTACGCCGACGGCGTGCGCATCGTCTTTTCCGGACGTCGTGACTGGCGCGTGCCGAGGGGCGTCGCGTCGCGCATGGACGAAGCCGTCGAACTGACGAAGAACAACAAGGACCTGACCCTCAACATCGCCTTCAATTACGGCGGCCGGGCCGAGATCGTGGACGCGGTGCGCGAACTCGTCGAAGACAAGGTTCCCGCGAGGAAGATCGACGAGAAGAAGATTCGCGAACGTCTCTATCACCCCGAACTGCCCGACCTCGACCTGGTGATTCGCACGTCGGGCGAGTACCGGATCTCGAACTTCCTTCTCTGGGAGATGGCGTACTCGGAGTTGATCTTCACCGACGTGCTGTGGCCCGACTTTCGCCGCGAGGACCTCTACCTCGCACTCGAGGAGTACCAGCGCCGTGAACGGCGATTTGGTGGTGTTGATAAGTGAGCGTGTTGCGCGCCACGGTCGTTCCCGTCCTGCTCGTCTACGTGTTTCTCTGGGTGTTGGCCTTCAACGGTGCAACCAGTCTCATCGGTCCGTTGGTGGTGCCACTCGTCCTCGGCGTCATCGTGGCGCTCGGTGTCGCGCTGCAGCGTTTCATGGGCATCGCGCCTCGAAAGCAGAACTTCAACAAACCCGAGGACGACCCCAAACCGTGAACGAGGTCACGGATGACGCCGTGGTCCTTCGGACTTACAAGTCCGGTGAGGCCGACCGCGTGGTCGTGCTCTGGACGCGCCACCACGGAAAGCTCCGTGTCTTGGCGAAGGGCGTACGCAAGACGACGAGTCGCATGGGCGGGAACTTAGAGACGCTCGCCTACGTGAACGTGGACCTCGTGAAGACCCGCGGAGAGTTCTACGTCGCGCGTCACGTCCTGCATCGTGAACATCTCGCGACGCTGCGCTCGTCGTACGCTCGAATCTCCGCCGGCTACGCGGTCGTCGAAGCGGTGGACGCCATTCCCTCTGACGGCGTGCCCGACGAGGAAATCTTCGATCTCTTGACCCGCGTGCTGCTTACCCTGGACGATGACTCGTTCGAACCGGCACTCGTCCCAGCGTCATTTTACTTTCGCCTGCTCGCTCTCGACGGGTCCGATCCCGTCGTTGACGTCTGCGTCAACTGTGGCCGACCGGGTCCGCTCGTCGCGTTCGACGCGCAGATCGGCGGCACGCTCTGTGACGAGTGTCGCCAGGGCGTCGCCCTTTCGAATGACGCGCTGGTGTTGATACGACGTGTCGTTGGCGGCGACCTCGCGAACGTACTTCGCGAAGAGAATCCGCCCGGCGCCGGGGAAGTGATGGCCGTCGCCCAAGAGGCGATCGAAGTCCATTTCGGCAAACGTCTTCGCGCGCCGAGTTCCGTCGCGCCCTTGACGGCGCGACCAAAGGTTTAGGTTCGTGTCGTCAACCGTCAACTTCGGTGTCTACGTGCACGTCCCGTTCTGCGCGCATCGTTGCGACTACTGCGCCTTCGCGACGTACTCGGACCGCGATCACCTCATGGTCGACTACGTGGAAGCCGTCCTCATCGAGATCGCGCTCACGAGAGAGTCGGGGCTTCCCCCGGCGACGTCGGTGTTCTTTGGCGGCGGTACGCCGTCTCGACTCCCCGCGGACGCGCTCCTGCGCATCCTCGACGCCATCGAACGCACGAGCGACGCCGAGGTGACCGTCGAGTGCAATCCCGAAGACGCCAGTCTCGAGCGACTGAGGGCCTACCGGGCAGGCGGGGTCAATCGAATGAGCTTTGGCGTGCAGTCCACGCAACCTGCCGTCCTCGCCGACCTCGGTCGTCGCCACGGCACGATGGCGCACCGCGAGGTCTCCGAGGCCGTCACGCAGGCTGGCTTCGCGACGTGGAACATGGATCTCATCGTGGGTTCACGTGCTGAAGGTCTCGAGGACGTTCGCCACACATTGAACGATCTCTTGACGTTAGAGAACCCGCCGCCGCATATCAGTTGTTACGCACTCACGCCCGAGCCGGCGACGCCACTCGGTCGCGACCCCGCGCGACACCCCGACGAGGACGCCACGGCCGACGCCTACGACCTCGTCGGCGAGGTGCTCGAACAACACGGCTATCTCTGGGAAGAGATCTCGAACTGGGCGAAACCCGGACACGAATGCCGCCACAATCACGTCTACTGGGACCACGAGGATTACGTGGGCTTCGGCTCGGCGGCGCACTCGCACCTGCACGGTCGACGGTGCTGGAACGTTCGAACCCCCGATCGCTACGTGGAGCTTCTGCGCAAGGGTGACTCACCGCTCGGTGGCGAAGAGTTCCTAGACGAGACGACGCAACGCTTCGAAGCCGAGTCGCTCGCGCTTCGCACCGCGCGCGGTGTGCCCCTCGAAGCGTTCGACTCACTCGACGAGATCGCGCACCTCGTTCGAGTGCGCGATGGCCGAGTCTCGTTGACGCCGAAGGCTCGACTCGTCGCCAATCAGGTCATCGTCCGCTTAAGAAGCAGTAACTAGTCCAGTAACCTTGCGTAATGGACGCAACATCCGAACTCGACCCCGACCTGCTCGACAAGGTCACGAACCTCGCCAAACGGCGAGGTTTCATCTTCCAGTCGGCCGAGATCTACGGGGGATTTCGCTCCACCTACGACTACGGTCCCTTGGGCGTCAACATGTTGCGCAACGTGAAGAACGCCTGGTGGCGATCGATGGTCCAAACCCGCCACGACATCGTGGGCATCGACGCCGCGATCTTGGGACCGCCCGCCGTCTGGGCGGCGTCGGGGCATCTCGAGACCTTCACGGACCCGCTCGTCGACTGTCTCGTGTGCAAGGAACGCTGGCGAGAGGACAAGATCGACGGGGTCTGTCCGAACTGCGGTTCGACCAAGTTCACGAGTCCCCGGGCGTTCAACTTGATGTTCAAGACCCAGGCGGGTCCAGTAGAGGGCGAGGGCTCGACCGCGTATCTCCGTCCCGAGACCGCCCAGGGCATCTTCACCAACTTCGCGAACGTGCTCTCGACGACGAGAAAGAAGCCGCCCTTCGGCATTGCTCAAGTGGGTAAGTCCTTTCGTAACGAGATCACCCCGCAGAACTTCGTCTTTCGAACTCGCGAGTTCGAACAGATGGAGATGGAGTACTTCGTGCCGCCCGCCGAGGCTGAAGAGTGGTACCGCTACTGGATCGAGACACGTTTTCAGTGGTACGTCGATCTCGGCATCCCGCCAGAGAAACTCCAGTTGCACGAGCACGCGAAGGAAGATCTCTCGCACTACTCGAAGGGCACGACCGACGTCGAGTTCTTCTTTCCGTGGGGCTTCGATGAACTCGAGGGCATCGCGAACCGCGGCGACTACGACTTGACGCAGCACGCCAAACACTCGGGCGTCGCGCTCGATTACTTCGACCAGTCGACGAACGAGCGTTACACCCCTTACGTCATCGAGCCCGCGGCCGGTGCCACGCGCGCGATGATGGCCTTCCTTCTCGCCGCCTATCACGAGGACGAGGTAGAAGGTGAGACGCGAACCGTCCTTCGTCTCGACTGGCGCCTCGCGCCGTATCAGATCGCGGTGCTGCCGCTATCTAAGAAGCCCGAGCTCGAGGGTGTCTCCGCCGAGGTGCTCAACTCACTCCAACCGCACTTCATGTGCGACTACGACGTCACCCAGTCGATCGGCAAGCGCTACCGTCGCCAAGACGAAGTCGGCACGCCGTACTGCGTGACGATTGACTTTGAGACCTTGAACGATCGCGCCGCGACCGTGCGCGACCGTGACTCGACCACCCAGGTGCGGGTGCCGATCGCGGACCTGACACGGCACTTCTGGAACCTCACCTCGGGCTGACGATGGCGGACGACGGACGGGGGCGCAAGTTCGGCACGGTCGCCGAGCAGTACGACCTCTATCGTCCCGATCCGCCCGAAGCGGCCTCGTCGCTCGTCGGAGACCTCAAAGGTCTTCACGTTCTCGAAGTCGGCGCGGGCACGGGAAAACTCACGCGCTTCCTCTTGGCGCACGGCGCGAACGTCAGCGTGATCGAACCCGACGAGGACATGCGACGAATCTTGGTGCGGCGAAGCCCGGACGTGCGCGTGCTGATTGGTCGCGCGGAGTCCGTGCCCGCGCCCGACGGTACCTTTGACGCGGTGTTCTCCTCGTCGGCGTGGCACTGGTTCACGCAACCCGACGCGACGATCGAGCTGGCTCGCGTCCTTCGTGACGACGGGACCATCTACGTCTGGTGGAACGGCTTCAGCACCGAGAACCCCTGGATGACCGACTTCGTCTCACTTCGTGAGAGTCCGAGCGACCTGCGCGTAAGAGTGCGAGGACGCCGCGTCGAGTTCGATCCCGACGGCCCTCTCGTCGACGTCCATGACTTCGATCTCGAGTGGACCTGGCCGCGCACGATCGATGAAGTGGTCGGCGTCTTCGAGACGTACTCCGGCGTGATCATTCAAAGTGACGAAGAACGTCGAGCGTTGGAACAGGTTTTGCGAGAACGTCTGACGGAGCGATTCGGTGACGGAGTCATCGAACTCGAGATGACGCTACGAGGCACTAGCGCTCGACGGCGACCCCGCTGACCTACACGGTCTCGCTCTTTGGCGATCGCCACAGGAGTGCCGGTACCAAGAGCGCGACGCCGAGCCCGCCTCCGAGCCAGCAGTCGCCGTACCAACCGAAGTGGGCGTAGAGCTGGCCCGCTAAGTACGAGCCGATCGACGCGCCGACGAACGCGCTGACCATGTACGCGCTGTTCAAGCGCGAGCGTCCGTCGGGCAAGAGGCCGTAGATCAGAGACTGATTCGTGATCTGCATTCCTTGCATCCCGGTGTCCAGCACGATGATGCCCATCGCGAGCAAGATCACGGTGTTGCGACCGAGCGCGAGGATGACGAACGCGAGCAACATCAGCGTCGAGAAGATCACGGTGCTCGCGTGAGTACGTTGTCGGTCCGCCTGGTGGCCCGCGGCGTTCGCCGCCAACACGCCCGCGACGCCGAAGAGTCCGAAGAGTCCGATCACGGCGTTGGAGTAGTGAAAGGGTTCGCCGGCGAGGAGAAAAGAGAGCGTCGTCCACAGCGCGTTGTTGGACGCGAAGATCACGGCCCCGAGGTACGCACGGCGGCGAAGTTGGCGTTGGGTGAGAAAGAGAGAGAAGACGCCTCCGACGAGCTTTCGATACGCCACGTGCTCGCGAGCGGCTTCCTTTGGCAGCACGCGGTGCAAGACGACGGCCATCAAGGCGAGGAGTCCCGCTGCGCTCCAGTAGACAACGCGCCAACTCGACAGCTGGGCGATGAGACCTGACGCTGTGCGTGACAACAAGATGCCGAGAAGAAGTCCCGTCATGACGCGCGCAATCACGCGACCGCGTTGTCCTGGTTCGGCGAGGTCCGCCGCGAGCGGAACGAGTACTTGGCCACCCACGGACGAGAGGCCAATGACGAGCGTCACCACCGCGAGGATGGTGAAGGAGGTCAAACTGGCCGCTGTCGCCACGGCCGCCGCGGCGAGTACGAAGATGCCTACCACGAGGCGCCGTCGGGGCCACACGTCGCCGAGGGGGACCACAAACGCGAGACCGATTGCGTAGCCGACCTGGGAGAGGGTCATCAAGAGTGACGCGCGCGCCGTTCCAACGTGGAAGCTCTCAGAGATTTGGTGCAACAACGGCTGTTGGTAGTAGAGATTGGCGACGATGATGCCAATCGCGACGGCCATCAACGTGATGAGTCCGTTGGAGAGTGGTTTCTTAGTTTCGACGTTCACGGCCACACCTTCAAAGACGTTGTTCCACGCTACTGGTCGGACGGAGATCGAGAGCCGCTACGACGTCGCTCTCGGTGGGATGGAGTACGTTACTTGCGCTTTGGCGACGAGATCAGTCGAGCCTCTTGAAAAGAGTTCAACGTCCACGACGGCGAGGCGACGGCCAAGCTTGATGAGACGGGCCCGAGCCATGAGATCCGTGATCTCTGGTTTGCGGAGAAAGTCAATGTGGAGACTCGTGGTGACGGCGAGCAACACCGGCCCGATGTTCGCGAGGATGATGAGCCACGCTGAGTTGTCAGCGAGCGCCATCATGGTCGGTCCTGACAACGTGTCGCCGGGCCGAGAGTTTCGACTACTCACCGGTTGCGCGACGACGATCGTGTCGTCCTCGAGTGACTCGATACGCGGGACGTCGAACTGAGGAAAAGCCTCATCGACGATGGCTTGCAACTCGTCGATGCTGAGCACCGTCATTTTGCTAGGCGACCTTGCGGTAACGATTCACGGCGAGCGGCGCGAGCACAAGAATGGCGCCGACGGCCCACGCGAGCGCGATCCACGTCGACTGTCCGTGATCCGTCCCATCCATCAATCCTCGGACCGCGATCGCCGTTTGACTGACCGGTTGATTGATGGCGAACGGTTGAAGCCAGCCGGGCATGGTGGCGACCGGCACCAAGATGGCCGAGGCGAAGGTGAGCGGGAAGATTACCGGAAACGTCATGGCCTGCGCGGCTTCAGAGTTCGGCGCGGCGAGACCGACGAAGGCGAATCCCCACGAGAGGCAGTACGCGAAGAGCAGCATCAAGAGACACGCTTGGAGGTACGAGATGACGGTGCCACCCGGACGAAATCCGACGAGGAAGCCGACGCCGGTGATGATGACGAGGACGAGGACATTTCGTAAGAGGTCGGCAATGGTTCGTCCCCCGAGCACGGCCAAGCGAGCCATAGGTAGTGCGCGGAACCGTTCGATCAGTCCCTTTTGCAGGTCCTCGGCGAGACCGATGGCGGTGCCCACCGAACCAAAGATGGTGGTCTGGACCAAGATTCCCGGGATCAAGTAGTTCACGTACGTGTAGCCAAGAGGGTGGATGACGCCGCCAAAGACGTAGCGAAAGAGAATGACGAACATGATCGGTTGAATGATCATGAAGACGATCGCGACAGGGATCCTCACGAGCGCCAAAAGGTTCCGACGTGCAATGGTCATCACGTCACTGAACGCCCAACGGAGCGACGAGTGCGATGACGCGGACGCTGGCAGTGTGCTCACGCGTTGGCCCTTCTCTTGCTGCGACGGCCACTGGGCGCAGGCTCCGCGAGGGACGCGTCTTCTGCCTTGTGCCCGGTGAGGTTCAAGAAGACGTCGTCCAAGCTTGGTTCGCGTAACGCGAGGCCACTTAGACGAATGCCCGCCGTGTCGATTCTGCGCAGCGCGTCGGCGGTCACGAGTGGTCCGTTGTCCACGGTGAGCTCCAGTACCGTGCCCTCGAGGTTGGCGACTTTGTCGGACAAGTTCGCGAGGAGTGGTTGGGCCCGCAGCGCGTCGTCGATCGACGCGAAACTAAGGGCCAGGACGGTCGCGCCCATTTGTGCCTTCAATTGAGCCGAAGTGCCCTGCGCGATGATCTTGCCGTGATCGAGCACGACGAGTTGCTTGGCCAGTCGATCGGCCTCGTCGAGGTACTGCGTCGTCAACAGCACCGTCGTCCCTCGTTCGACGAGGCTTTCGATGATGCTCCAAAGATCCTGACGGCTCTGGGGGTCGAGCCCGGTGGTCGGCTCGTCTAGGAAGAGGATCGGTGGGTCGGCGACGAGCGCGGCCGCTAAGTCGAGTCGGCGGCGCATGCCACCGGAATAGGTCTTGGTGATGCGATTGGCCGCGTCGCTGAGGCCGAAGTCGTCGAGGAGCTGGCGAGATTTCGCGATGACGTACGCCTTGTTGAGGTGGTTGAGGAGCCCGATCATGCGCAGGTTCTCGAATCCCGTGAGGTTCTCGTCCACGGTGGCGTTCTGGCCAGCCAGACCGATGTGGCTGCGGACCTGATTGGGCTGCTTGACGACGTCGAAGCCGGCGACGGTGGCGCTCCCGCTCGTGGGAGAGAGGATCGTGGCGAGAATGCGCACCATCGTGGTCTTACCCGAACCGTTGGGACCGAGGAGCCCGAAGACCTGGCCCGTGGGGACCTGTAGGCTCACGCCGTCAAGTGCCCTAACGTCTCCTCCGCTGAACGTTCGAACAATGTCAAAGGCCTCAACGGCGTGGTCGGACATAGGCAGCAGTTTAGAGAGAGGTGCGAGGGCACTAGCGCGTCATTCACAGAGAACCGGTACTTTCTTCCTATGGCCATTTCAGAGAATGAGATCGCGCAAGTGCGCTCGGCTACTGACATCGTGGCCCTCATCGGCGAGACGGTGGCCCTCAAACGATCCGGACAGCGTTGGACTGGACTGTGCCCCTTTCACGGAGAGAAGACGCCGTCGTTCTCGGTGAACGCGGAAGAAGGTCGCTACTACTGCTTCGGTTGTCGTGTCTCGGGTGATCAGATCACCTGGGTTCGAGAGATCCAACATCTCGACTTCATCGAGGCGCTTCGCCTGCTCGCAGACCGTGCGGGCATCGAACTGCACGAGGACGTGAACGCGGGACCTGCTCGAAAAGAACGTCAAGAGGCCATGGCCGCCATGGAGAAGGCCGTTGAGTGGTACCACGAACGGCTGCTCGAGTCGCCCGACGCACGGGCCGCACGCGAGTACCTTCGTTCGCGCGGTATCAACGGCGAGACGGCCCGTCAGTTCAAACTCGGCTGGGCGCCCGACGAGTGGGACGCGTTGACGAACGCCCTCAAACTCAATGAAAAGGTCCTCCTCTCCACCGGGCTCGGTTTCGTGAACAAGCGCGAACGGCGCCAAGACGCGCTGCGCGCTCGCGTGATCTTTCCCATCTTCGATCCCGCTGGAAAGGCCATCGCGGTCGGTGGCAGAGTCCTCCCAGCGACAGCGCAGAACCCGGGACGAACCGACGGTTACGTCGAAGCGAAGTACAAGAACAGTCCCGAGACGCCGATCTACTCGAAGCGCAAGATGCTCTACGCCCTCAACTTCGCGAAGGACGACATCATCAAGTCGGGCGAGATCATCGTCTGCGAGGGGTACACCGACGTGATCGCCTTCTTCGCGGCCGGTTTGCCACGGGCGGTCGCCACGTGTGGCACCGCACTCGGTGAGGACCACTTTCGCATCATGCGCAACTTCGCGAAGCGCATCGTGCTCGCCTACGACGCGGACGCGGCGGGCCAGAGTGCCGCGGCGTCGGTCTACCAGTGGGAACGTCAACACGAGGTGGACGTCTCGGTGGCCCGACTCCCCAGGGGTTCGGACCCGGCGGAACTCGCGCAGCGTGACCCTGACGCACTTCGAAAGGCCATCGCCGACGCGGTGCCATTCTTGAAATTCCGTCTCGATCGGGTGTTGGAGGGTGCCAACGTGGCGACGGCTGAAGGTCGGGCTCGGGCCGCGGAGTTGGCGATGGCGGTGCTCGCCGAACATCCGAACGATCTGGTTCGCGATCAGTACATCCAAGAGCTGGTCGGACGCTTCGGTCTCGACCAGACCTTGTTGCGCGCCCGCGTGGTGGAACTCGCGAAGAATCCACGTGAAAGGGGCGTGCGAGAGATCGCGAACGAAGCTCCGCCGGCTCGCCCTCAGCCTCGATCGTCTCTGCCGAGGCCCGGCCTCGAAGCATTGCGGCTGTACGTCCACGGTCCGGACTTGGTGAAAGAGCGCCTCATCGCGCCCTACTTCGTCAACGAGGTGCAGCGCGAGATCTTCGAAGCATTGATCACGAAGGAGACCCTGTCGGAGTTGATCGACGGGCTGCAGCTCCGTGGGCAGGACGACGCGGCACAAGTCCTGAGCGAACTCGCCGTTGAGGAACTCGATCATCACTACAGCCAGAGTGACGTGACAGCGGTGGTGGCGCAACTCATGCGTAGTGCAGTCAAGGCGGAGCTTCTCCGACTTGACCGTGACATGCGCGAAGGTCGCGTCACGCCAGAGCTCGCCATGGCGACGAGCCGTGACGTGAAGGAGCGCCTCGAACTCCTTGAGACCGCGGACGGCGACGTCGCCGAACGAGACCTCCGCCAGTGGCTCGTTGAACGCGCGTCGCTCACGTCATCGTGACGAAGGGTGCGCTTGGCTTCATCGGGGGATTGGCCATGCTCGCGCCACTCGCCGTTGAGGAAGAACGAGCGCTCTATCCCATCATCCAAGAGGGACGACGGGCGAGCGAAGCACTCGCCACGGACCAAGTACTCGAACCGTCTCGCCGACAGCAACTCCTTCGCGCCCGCCAGGTAGGTCAAGAAGCCGAGTCGATGCTTTTGCGCGCGACGTTTGGCTTGGTGCGCGCGCGCATTGTCGAGCGTGGCTACCACTTCTACAACGAAGACCTCGAGGCGGCTGGCGTCGAGGGTCTCGTGAACGCGCTCCAACGTTTCGATCCGGAGAAAGGGACACGATTCTCCACCTACGCCAACTATTGGATCACGAAACTCGTGAACCAGACCGTTCAGCAACAGTCGGGACTCAGTGATGGCGAGATGCGACTGATCCTGAAGTTTCAACGATTGGAGCGTTCGAATCTTGAGCGTCGACTCACGAAGCGCGACGTCTCCTACGAGCTCGGCATCTCGCAAGCGAAGGCTCAGGAGATCATGCAACTCAGCCGCGAACTTCAATCTCGTCGCTTCACCTCCGTTGAACTTGAGGACGTCGCCGATCCTCGTCACGCGAGTGACCTCAACGACGCGCCACCCTGGGTCATCAATGAACTTCGACGACTCACCGGTGAGGATTTCGACGCGTTCTGGCAGTACACGTTCAAGACGATGTCAATGGAAGAGATTGCGAAGGCGCTCGGCATCTCGCGTCAAGGGATGGCCAAGCGGATCGAACGGTGTCGGCGTGCCGTCAGAGAAAGTCCGGAAGCTGAGCGACTTGAGCGATGGTTTGACCAACAGTGACCAGCTCGACGGGTGCTAACGTAAATAGGCTTTCCGAATCATTCCCAGATAGCTCAATTGGCAGAGCAAGCGACTGTTAATCGCTAGGTTGCAGGTTCGAGTCCTGCTCTGGGAGCTCAGACTGCTCTGGGAGCTCTCCTCGCGTCTTGACGCTACGGGCGTCGCATGAACGAAGACGCGTCGATGTCGAGGTCCTCGAGCACCACGCGCGCGGTGTTGCGACCCGGTCGACCGGACACCGATCCGCCAGGATGCGACGTCGATCCCGTGAGGTAGAGGCCGGGAACGTCGGTACGGAACTCAGTCCAACCGGGAAAGACGGAGCCGTCTTCGTTGACGAACTCACCACCGTGACACGAGCCACCGACGTTCGCCACGTTGTGTGCGGCCAAGGTCGTCGGCGACTCGACGCGCACCATGAGGATGTTGTCGTCGTCGAGTCCGTTCACGAAGCGTCGCGCGAAATCGATGAGGTGCTGGGCGTACGACGCGCCTTCCTCTTCGGTCCACGCGTGGCCGTCTACGAGCATGGGCGCGATGGTAAGAAATTTGAAGGTCACACCAGGCGCGCGTTGAGGATCGACGACCGTGGAGTCGACGAGGAGGAGCCAGGGGCTTGCGAGGTCGACGCGACCTTCGAGTGCGGCGTCCACTTGTCGTTTGAGTCCTTCGGGCGTTCCGAGACCACCAGCGACGGACTGAATTGGTCCGTTGGCGCTCGGGTACGTGACGTGCTCGCGGAGCGCGAAATGCACCGCGAAGACCGACAGGCCGGGGCGCCACTGCGCTGAGGCGCGTTCGATCATCGCGGAAGGCTGGTTGAGGGCGTCCGGAAGTGCTTGAAGATGACTGCTCGTGACAACGGCGCGCTCGGCGTGAAATACACGTCCGTCGCTCGTTTCGACCCCGACGCAGCGACCGTCCTCGACAATGAATCGATGAACCGTCGCGTTAGTGACGACTGATCCGCCGTGGTCTTCGACGTGTGCGCGTAGTGCGTCGGGCAACGCGCCCGAACCACCAACCGGTGTGCTCCAACCGAACTTGAGTCGGCCAGCCATGATCGCGGCGACCAACGCGCCAGTTCCGATTCGTTCGAGCGGTTGAATGGTGGCGAAACTCATCCAGGTCACTGCACGACGAATCACCGGGTGTTCAAAGAGTTCGTGAACCACATCCCAGGCGCTTTTGGCGCGAAGTGCTTTATATCTCGTGGACCACTCCTCGTCGGGAAGATCTAATCCCGCCTGAAAGTAGGCGTGGGCTACCTTGAGCCCGTCGTCCCACTCCGTCATCAAGTTGCGAAGGGCCTCGGCGTCGTGGGATGAGAAACGCTCGAACTCGTGAGCCGTCGCGTCGACGTCGGGGTGGATGACCAACGCGTCAGCGCCCTCTATCGGAAAGACCACGGCGGGATCGGTCACGAGGTACTGCAGACCGTAGGTCTCCTTGAGGCCGAGTTCGTCGTTCATGAGCAGAGGATTGGACTGAATGACGACGTGGGCACTTGAACACGAATCGTGATGCCAACCCGGCAACGTCAGCTCCTCGGTGACGGTATTGCCGCCAATGATGTCACGGGCCTCGAGCACTGTGACGCGTAGTCCGGCCTCGGCAAGGTAGGCAGCACACACCAACGCGTTGTGTCCGGCTCCGACGATTACGACGTCAACGTCCTTTGATGATTCGTTTGACACGCTTCTCCAGCATTGAGTTAGTCAAAAATGTCAGAGTAGTTGCTTCGAACGCCCTGCTACCTTGGAGGCGTCAAAGGCACTTCACATCTTGGCGTTTTGCAGGGCCGTAGCTCAGTGGTTAGAGCAGGGGACTCATAATCCTCCGGTCGTGGGTTCGATCCCCACCGGCCCTACGATGCCTCATATTCGCCCTCAGAAGGGGAAAGTTCTTGCCCCCAAGCGAGCAGATTTCCCAGTTGAACAAGGTACTTTCGGCGCTCTTCGATAGCGTCGGTCAATGAAGAATTGGATTGAACTGACTGCGTTTCGATCATCGCAAGAACAGCCATTTCGTGGCTCGTCTGTGGCAAAATCCCACGTTTTATCCCACGCTTTGGGAAGAGAGATAATTGTCGGCAACTGCCGTGCGATTGAGCAGTGTTATGTGGGCCCTGGATACAAGGTGGTGGCAGTGAATTACGCCTACAGAGCCCAGTGCCCTTTCGCACTCTGACTTACGTACATTCCTCGCCGGTTGGCCCTGACCTCAATGCGTTGGGTTGATCCGTGAAGACGAAAACGACTACCGGGCCAACGAGCAACCAACAGGCAAACGCGTAACGCCTGACGGAAAACGTCCGCCGTTACCCGGAGATGCCGCGCGCCGCATCGAGAAGTGGCGCGAGGTAGCGGCGGCTGCGCCGCTCGACGTCTCCGAACGCTGGGATCTCGCCGGGCAGGTAATCGCCAAGCTCCTCGTCCCAACGATTGCGGTAAGCGACCATGCGCCGCTCGAATGTTGGGGACCACTCGCGAGGCGATGTTCGCTGCCTGCCACGGCCCCGGTCATTCTCCGCCTTGCGCAAGTAGAGGTGCCAGGCTTCGAGCGGATCGATGTGGCCACCATCGAGCAGTTGGTGCATGTCGTACAAGTCGCGACACTGCAAACGCTCGGCGATGCAGCGCACCTTCTCGGCGGCTACCTCGTCGAGGGTGTAGCCGTCAATCGCGGCGCCTTCGGGAAGATCGGGCCACCGTGGTTGCAGGTTGATCCGGGTGTGCGACTCGACCAGCTCGGTGTCGGAGATATCGAGTTTGATCTTGCGCGCCTTGGCACCGAGCGGCCCGACGTAGTTCACCCAAGGGGTACCGCCCTCTTCCTGGACAACCTCCAACACGGGCAACTCCAACCGCTTGCGGCAGGTGACTGTGGCGGCGGCGACAAGAGCGGTGGCTTCGGCGCTGGACAGGCCGTTGACGGCGGAGAAGTCGAGATCGGCGGAGTAGCGGTAGTCGGCGAAGTAGCAAAGGCGAAGTAACGTGCCCCCTTTGAACACGAGCCGCGTGTCACCAGCAATTCCGATATCCGCGCAGATGTGAGCAAGGACATAATCGCGCTCGATGGTCTGGGCGGGCAGTCTCTCATCGTTGGCGCGCAGGGTGATGAGGCCTTTGGCAATCATGCGGCCACCACGGCCTCGAGCTCGGACGCCGCGTACGGCCAGGCGACGCCCCACTTCTTGTCGACCCAGCCATCCACCCCCCGTGCGTTGCGGTCCAACTCAATCAGCGAGCGCCACAACGGTGGTTCCAGCCCCCGCGCCACGGGAAGCGACAGCGTGGTTGCCATGGATCCAATCCGGCGGTAGGCGGGCTCAGCGTGGATCTCACTGGCGAGGTCGCGGAGTCCCCCGACGCTTTCCGCGGTCGCTAGGGCCTCAGCGACGCGCGACGCCCCGCCAACCAAGTGCGGGCGCGATGCCGCGTCGAGCAGTGCTCGTGGAATCGTCGCGATACGCGACGGGCCGAGGGGTTCGGTCCCTACGAGCACGGTTGCCTCGCTCTCGCGAATCACGCGCAGTGTCCGTCCGGTCAGGGCCTTCTCTCGAGGCCGGTACGGACTAGCCACCTGGATGGAACGCACGGGCCGCACGAGCAACCCGTGATGGTCAAGGGCGGTCAGGAAGCCGATTCGATGGGGGCGGCCGGCGAACACTGCGGCGACGGCCGAGCCCAAGTCGTCCCATACCGCGGCCGTGCCCAAGGCGCCAATCTGACGAACGGCGTATCTGCCAACGGCCAGGCGATCCACCAAGCCAAGACTGGTCCAGCGAGCGAGAAGGTTAGAGGTTGCTTGAGGCGATGAGCCGAGAGCATCTCGAACCTCAGCCGCGCTAAAGGCCGTCCGCCCTTCGCTGGTGAACCGGTCAAGGAGCTTCAATGCTCGATTATTTGCCATAGTTGTCTCCTATTCATGATTAATGTGTATTAGTGACAACTATAGCAACTTTTCCTTGTTGAAGATGCCGTTTCTACACGCTGCACGTGAACTATCGCCTACTGAAACAAATAACTCCGTTCTAAGCCTAAGATGACCCATGACACGCCGGAGGGGCAAAGCAGGTCATCGCCGGCGGAGTCCGTCTAATCCCTCAACCGACTCTGGGTTCCTCCAGCGACGTGGCCGATCCCAGCATCCGCGCAAGGGCCGCGGCGGCTGCCGGGCCAAATGCAGACTTGGCTTTCAAATTGGGTTCTGGGGCTTACCCAAAGCGCCAACCCCCAATGTCTGGAACGGATACTCCCTCGAAAAAGATTCACGCCGGTTTCGGCGCAACAACTAAGTCGAGCCGACCGTTAGTGCATGAGGGTTGACGTCGGGCCTCCAACATGAATCCTTGCGCGGTTCCCAATGAGAAAATCCCACGGAAAATCCCACAGACCAATCCGACACCACCGGACAGATTTTCTTTCAAATCCAGATGAATCCGACCTCACCGGACCATTCCGACCGTTTGCAGCCACCTCATAATCCCTCGGTCGTGGGTTCGATCCCCACCGGCCCTACTCCGTCTCATTTTCCGTAGTGAAAGCGCGCCTGGAGGACGACAATGTCGTCTCCGTCAACTAGATATACCAGCCTGTGCTCTTCGTCAATCCGACGCGACCAACAGCCCGCCAGCACGTGTCGAAGCTGTTCGGGTTTACCGATCCCTTCGAATGGAGCGCGCGCCGATTCTTCGAGAAGACGATTCAGGCGCTTAAGCATTGCTTTGTCGTGGGACTGCCAATAGAGATAGTCCTCCCACCCGAGGGGGGTGAATACGAGACGCACTACGAAAGCTTGTGAACGCTGCGTTCGCCAGCCGTTGCTTGAGCGAGGCTCTTAAGGAGTCGGCGCGCGTTGGCGGGGGTGCGCAAAAGCAACGCAGTTTCGTTCAGCGCATCAAAGTCGGCTCGAGACATGAGCACTGCGTCGCCGCGCTTGGATGTGATCTCGATCGGTTCACGATTTTCATTGACTTGTTCGATGAGAGGGAAGAGGTTCTTTCGAGCTTCGCTTGCAGTAATGGACATGAACTGACTTTCTATGCAAAAGTGGTACCACTTATAGTACCAGTTCTGGGAGTCCTTCGCGAGCGATTTGGCAACCGTAGAACTCGGAGTTCGCCCGTAATTGCTACTCCTTTGCTACTCCAATCCCTGGACCCAAGGGACGTTCGCAGACACAAATGGATTTAGGCCAGAACTCTGAAGCACTGAACGGATCCCAACTGACGCCAAAGACAATCGGTGAGCCCCTCATAATCCCTCGGTCGTGGGTTCGATCCCCACCAGCCCTACTCGTTGGCATAGGTCTCATTCAATGGACAATCGTATGTGCCGAAGGTTATTGGAGATAGCCAGACCGATGAAGTTCACTAGATTTCGATGATGAGCGCGACCCAAGAAGTGGATCTCGTCATCGTTGGCGGCGGTATCGGCGGTTCTTCACTTGGAGTGGTGATGGCCAGGGCCGGGTACTCGTGCGTTGTCCTTGAACGCACGACCGCGTTTCCTGATCGGACACGAGGAGAGTGGCTTGCTCCGTGGGGCGTCCTTGAGGCTCGACGAATCGGCGTTGAAGCAGATCTACGCTCGGCACGGGGCCACGTTCTTCGACGCCTTGTCATTTATGAACCCGAGATTTCTCACGCGCAAGCTGAGTCGGACGTTCTTGACCTCTCCAGCATGGTCCCTGACGTTGAGGGGGCGATGACCCAGCGACACCCTGACGCCTGTCAAGCGCTATTCGGCGCCGCGGGGAAAGCGGGCGCCAACTGCATTCGGGGGGTCGAGGACGTCAGCGTCGTAACCAGCGAGAGCATCCAACGTGTGACATTCAAAGTTGAAGGGAGTGTTCGAGAAGTTCTATGCCGACTTGTCGTCGCGGCGGACGGACGTCAATCGGCCATACGTCGCCAACTCGATATCGAGTTGCGTACCGACGAGCCTCACCACTTATTCAGTGGCCTCTTAGTCGAGGACGCCGATGGTTTTCCCGAAGATCTCCAGGTGATTGGATCAACCGATGAGGTTCACTACCTGGTGTTACCTCAGGGGTCGGGGAGAATTCGGCTCTACCTTGGATTTCCATTTTCTGACCGTCATCGCTACACCGGAGAGGTCGGAGTCCGGAACTTTCTCGATGCCTTTGAAACTCCTTCTTTCCCCTACGCCAGAGAGATTCTCAACTCGACACCGATAAGCCCGCACGCGACCTATGCCAATGAAGATGGGTGGATTGATGAACCCTTCGCACCCGGCGTGGTGTTCATCGGTGACGCCGCCGGATGGAATGATCNGATCAACGGACAGGGCCTCTCGATAACGTTTCGTGACGTGAGAATCATTTCTGAACTCCTGACNTCGACGAGTGACTGGGGCACGTCAGCATTCTNCGAGTACGCCACGGAGCGGCGGGTTCGAATGAGTAATCTTCGGTTCGCTGGGAGGGTGGCATCGAAGTTGAACAACGAATTCGGTCCAGAAGCCGTGGAATGTCGTGTGCGCGCAAAAGCCCGCATGGCTGAAGATCCGATGCTGGGCTTGGCGCAGGCGGTCATAATGATTGGTCCCGAGCATGTGCCGGAGGGTCTTCTCGGAGCGAGTACTTGGGAAGCTCTGTTCTCATGATGCCTCCGCAGTAAGTCACCGCTACCTTCGAAGTGGTTTACGTTGAACCGATTCGCACAACCATGTACGCGTAAACAAGAAAGGACATTGATGACAAAAGACATAGTCACCACATCGGGTGCGCCAACCTCACCGCTCTACAGTCAGGCAGTGAAAGCAGGTGGTCTGGTCTTCGTCTCCGGACAGATCGGCCAGGATCCAAGCACGGGACTACTGGCTGGGTCGACCATCCAAGAGCAGACTCGGCAGTGCCTGAAGAACATTGCGACAATCTTGAACGCGGCGGGAAGCTCCATGGAAAAGATCGTTAGTGCAACGTTCATTCTTCGTAACTCTGGCGACTTTGCCGGGATGAACGCTGAATGGGCGACGTGGTTTCCGAAGAACCCCCCTGCTCGTCAAGGTGCTTCGCTGCCGATCGACGTGGAGGGCTTGTTGGTTTCCTTCGCAGCCGTCGCCACGGAGTAGCGCGGCGCAACTCTTTGCGGGAGTTTGCTACTCCCTTGCTACTCCAATATGCGGACTCGGTGGACTCGCCGCTACTCCCTGGACGAATGAAAGTGCGAGAATACTGTGGTCTGACACAATGGAACCCAGAACACGGATTCCGTGCCCCTCATAATCCCTCGGTCGTGGGTTCGATTCCCACCGGCCCTACCGAAAAAAACACGGTCACCGACGGTCCTTCCGGGGATGGGGGGATTCGCCGCGAGCGAGCATGTCGACGTACTCGGCCAACTTTCGGTCCCGGGTCGTCGGGCGCTTGACAGCGTTGAGTCGGTAGACGATGGCGAAGCGGTTGGCCGCGTCCAACTGGTCGAACGTCGCGGCTGCGGCGGGATTGGCCGCCAGCGCCTGAGTTAGATCGGGCGGGGTCTGCATGTCGCCCTGCCCGCGGTAGGCCGCTTGCCACCGCCCTTGCGCCTTGGCGGCGTCGACGGCCGTGATGCCAGCTGGCTGCATCCGCCCCGCCTGGGTGAGGCGGCCGACGTGCTCAACGTTTCGCTGGGACCAAGCGCTGTTCGGTCGACGGGGCGTGAAACGTTGGCGATAGCTGTCGTCGTCACGTCGAGCGATCTGCCCGTCGATCCAGCCGAAGCACAGCGCCTCGTCAAGCGCTTCCGCGTAGGTCAGGGCCGTCGTCCGCCCGCCCTTCTTGTGCAGCACCAGCCAGACCCCAGGGTGGTCGGCCTGGTGGCTGTCCAACCAGGCGTGCCACGCCCCGGCGTCTTGTACAAGCAGCTCCGCGAGACCGGACACGGCGCGGCGCTACCGCGTGGCCCGTGTGTGACTCATAGATGAAACCTAGAACGGTATTGCGTTCACAGTCAAGCTGGCAGCGCGCAGCCAACGCCAGTCCATCAAATCTCGTGGCCAGAGAAGCGACGTCATTCCCTTCCGAATTTGCGATAGAACGGGACGAGGTCAACTATGCGAACAAGAGCCACTCGTCACATCTGCGGAACGTGCATTGGGATCTTCGCGTCCGTCGACGCCTTACGCCGGCACATCGTGCAGGAGCATCCTCGCATGAAACTCCCCGAGGCATTGGAGCGGCGAAAGGAAGTTCGTCAAGCGTCGTGACGGAGACCGTGTTGAGCGCCTGCTCAATTCAAGGTGAAATCTGAGAGCTGCTTTAATATTGCGCTGATGTTCATCCGGTCGTGGATTCGATCCCCACCGGCGCTGCTAAAGCGGTAGCGTGTCGTCGAAATCGTCGCCAAGGAGAACTTTCCCATGACTCTCACTTCACAGCTATCCACCGACGACCGTGAGCGGGTCGAGAATCGGCTGCGCAGCAACCTCATAGGGTGGCTGACCACGGTACGAAAGGACGGACAGCCTGTCACCGTTCCGGTGTGGTTCCTCCTGCGAGAGGACGACACGATCCTCGTCTACAGTCAGCCCGGGTCGGCCAAATTTCGCAACGTTGGCGCCAATCCGAGAGTGAGTCTCGTGCTGGACGTATGCGACCTTGGCCGGAACATCGTTCGCATCGAAGGTAGTGCGGCACCAAACGACGACGAAGTGCCAGCTAACCAGCAATCCGCGTATCTCGCCAAGTACACCGAGCGCATCGGAGCACTGTTCGATACCCCCGAACGCTTCGCCCCGCTGTTTTCGGCTGCGCTCATCATCACGCCAGCGAAGTTGCACGCCGACTAGCACGTCGCTTGAGCGACGGCGAATTTAGGGGACGAGCTCCGGCCACGCCTCGTCAACTGTCTCGCGAGCCAGGACGACCATGGCGTCAATTGTGAGACCGCCGCCACGAGTCCACGCGAGAGAGAACGCGTGCTCGTCGAGACGGTCTCCTACTTGTTGTTGGAGATGCTGGTATCTCGCTTCTTGCCATGTGCCGTCGGATCCGGGACCCAGTTGCAAACGGGCCACGCCGCCCGAGAGCACAATGGCGGACTCCGTCGCCACGTCGATGAGCGCTTCACTCAGCTTGAATAGTGAGAGGAGGACGCTCTGGCGCGCGCCCGTGTCCAGCATGAGGCCGATCGCCTCGGCGTAAGCGCGACAACTCGCCGCGACGTCGCCCATGGTCAGTCGCGCTAATCCGAGGGCGGCCCAGGCGCTGCCCTGGTAGTACTTTGACCCGATCCGACGTGACTGCTCGATCGCCTCGAGACTCACCTCAACGGCGCGCGCGGGATTGATCTCACCCGAGGCGTACGCCAGATTGGTGAGCGCCGAAGGGAGCCACAGATCGGTTGCACGTGCTCGAGAAATCGCCTGTTCGCAGATTGCCGCCCCCTCCTTCGGTTCTCCCGAGAGCGCGAGCACCGCGCCTAGTGTTCGCTCTACCACCATGAGGCTCTCGCCCTCGGTGCTCAGCTCTCGGGCAATCGAACGCGCCATTTCACACAGTCGCAGCCCTTCGGCGGGATCACCCGCGAGTGTGCGAATCGAGCCGAGTCGCACGAGTGCTTTTGGTGGAAGCGTTATCTCAAGGTTCTCTGCCGTGGCGATGGCGGCTTCGAGGTATCGAACCGCCTCCTTGGTGTTGCCCATCATCCAGGCGAGCGTCCCTGCGTCGTCGAGAGCCACCACCATCTCTTTCGACAGCGGTGCGCCGGCGATCCCGCCCATGGCGTCGATCGCCTCCTCGAGCCAGCGCCGTCCGTCGGAGATCAAATCTCGGATGAGCCACAACGCGTAGAGATCGGTCGCCATCGTGAGAGCCGACAATGGGTCTGAGACGAGGAATCGCTCAAACGCACGGCGCAGATCCGCTAACTCCTGACGGCATCGGTCGAGCGCACCGAGCGCCCCCTCGCTCCACGTCACGTCGTACAGCGCTCCCGCCATATCGGCGTAGAACATTCCGTGGCGCTGTCGAACCTCGCTCGCGTCGCCGGAGCCTTCAAGGCGCAGGGAGGCGTAGTCGCGCATCGTTTCGATGAGCCGGTAGCGAATATCGTCACCGTTGTGAACCGTCGTCACCATCGAATTGTTGATCAACTCGCCCAGCTGGTCGATGACGTCCAACTCATCGCCCCTCGAGAGGGCGGCGGCGGCATCGAGAGCAAAACTCGACGCCAACGGGCTCAAGTTGGTGAAGAGGAATTGCGCCCCTGGAGTGAGATTCTCGTAGCTCCAGTCCAGCGTGGCCACGAGCGTGCGATGGCGAGAGTCCTGGTCCGGTCCCGCTTGTAGCAGGCGAAAACGGTCGTTGAGTTTCGAAGAGATTTGACTGAGCGACATCACTTCCGTACGCGCTGCTGCCAACTCGATGGCGAGTGGGAGACCGTCTAGGCGGTCACAGACCGCCAGAACGTCGACCATATTTTCCTCCGTCAGCGTGAATCCCGGTCGTGCGATCCGCGCCCTTTCAACAAATAATTGGACGGCGGGGCTCTTGAGCGCTTCGTCGAGAGACGTAACCCCCAATCGATCGGGCGTTGCGAGCGGGTCGATGCGAATCTTGGTTTCTGCCGAGCCCCCTAGTGGAATCCGGCTGGTGACAAGGAGCCGGGACGAAGAGTCCTGCACGAGGATTTGCGAGATCAAGTCACGTGTCGCGTCGGCCAGATGTTCGGCGTTGTCAACAATGAGGAGGGCTTGACGACTGGAGAGGACGTCGCGAAGGGTCGTTTCCAGTGACTGACCAGAGCGGCGGGCCACGCCCATGGCGTGGGTCACTGCGCCCGCGACACCGCGCGGGTCGCTTTCGGCCGCGAGGTCGACGAACCACACCCCGTCGGGAAACTTGGCTCTCACTTCATGGCCAGCGCGAATAGCGAGGCTGGTCTTGCCGACGCCTCCAGGGCCGATCAGCGTGATCACTCCGGGACGGTCTAGTAACTCGGCAATACGGCGAATGAGATCTTCTCGACCGACGACGTTGGTTGAGTCGATGGGGAGGTTGCCGACAGAGGAGTTGAGCGAGCGTGGGGGAGGGAAGTCCTTTTGTAACTGCGGGTGCAGGACGTGGAAAAGGCGTTGCGAACGGGCGAGCCCTTTGAGACGATGGAGCCCAAGGTCGACGAAGTCAATTGGTTCCTCTTTTTCACCGATTCGTATCGTCGTTTCGTTGTGAAGAGACGCCCAGACGTTCTCACTCGCAAGCACCTGGCCGCCGTGGGCGGCGTCCATGATCCGTGCGCAGCGATTCAGCGCGAGACCGTAGAGGTCGCCGTTACGGTTTTCGACCGGCCCGGCGTCGACGGCGCCCCGGATACGGATCCCTCCCACGGCGGAGAAGTCGAGTTCGGCGAGGCGAATCTGGGCGGTCACCGCCGCAGACGTCGCGTCTCTTTCTGAGTTGAAGCGGGCGAGGAAACCGTCCCCGGTGTGCTTCACGACCTCACCCTTATTGTCGAGGATCGAACTCGTGACGACTTGGTCGTGGCGCGCCAACTGTTGGCGCATCGCGGCCGCGTCGGCGTCCCACTTTTCGGTAGATCCTTCGATGTCGGTGAAGAGGATGGCGGCCTCAACCTGGTCAAACGCAGTCTGGCTCTTCTCGTTGCCCGCCATCGTTCTCTCCGTCCAGAGGTTTTATGGACATTAGTCGTGTATGTTCAAAAAGTTCGAACCAACGAACGGCGCTCGCGTTGTTCATCGTTACGAGGAGGAGAGTACATGCCCGTTATCCCAGCCCAACCGTGGAGCGATCTTGTCGAAGGAATGCAGACCGGCGATCTGGTCCTGTTCTCGGGAGTCTCCAGTGAAAGCGAGTGGATCAAACTCTTCACCGGCGGTCAGTTCTCTCACTCGACGATGATCTACCGGCCCGATCCGACGCAGCCACCACTCATGTGGCAAGAGGCCCCCGAAGCCATCGTGCCCGACCCTCACACCGGCACGTCGCACACCGGAGCGCAGTTGGGCGACGCCAAGCAAGCGACGATCGAAATCAACACCGCGTTTAAGGATGTTCCGTACTACGTGAAACTCAACTGGGACCGACCCTCGACGCTTAATGCGACGATGCTTGAGGTACTTACCCAGTACGAGGAGACGCCCTTCGGCAGTGTGCTGCAGATGGCGCTCAACTACGCGTTAGGCCATCTCTACGGTCAGGCCACCGCGCAGGATTTCATCTACTGCGCGGAGCTCGTGGCCTTGACGTTCCAAGCCATTGGCGTTCTCGACGAGTCGCACCCTGCCAACTGGTACTCGCCGAATAGCTTTGCTCCAAGTTCCCTCGACCCCATTCCATGGTTGGGCGGTGTGTCCGTTGACGTGCCCGTGGAGATTCTGCTCAAGAGCAGCGGCGTCACTGCTCTCGGCGCGCACGCGACGACCTGGCCCGCCGGATCGCTTGCGCCGGACCAACTGACAATGCCGCCCGCGCTTATCAGTCAGTTGACGAAGTAGTTCGATAATCCTGGAATTTGTGTCGATCACTTGCTTCGCGCGATTGGTGGACACGCGCTCGTGGAATGTCTCGTTTGCTAGACCTTCGCTACTCGAGAGCACGACAACGCCTTTGACACGCGTCTGATTATCAGCGAGTTGCGTCCGCGGTATCGACGACCTCGATCGTGTTTCGAAGTGTTCGATTCTTCAACGTGATAATGACGGTGAGGACCGCGATCAAGGCGATCACAAGAAACAGCGAAGTCTCCATCTGCGTAAATGGCGCTTGCCAGGATCTGTCGAATCCGCCTGCCAACGTCCACCCCAAAAAGCTCAAGAGGAAGGAAATCATGGCGAGTGAAAGAAGCTTTGTGGCTACGCGCGCAGAACGATTTGCGCTCGGAGAGAAATCAAGACGACGAGCGAGTATCGCGATACCGACTGCTAAAGCGAAGACAGCAATGGGCGTACCGTAGTGAAGAGGTCCTTCACCGGAAAAGAGATGCCACCCGGCCCATGAAGGACCCCAAATGGTGCTTTGAGTTATCCACTGCGTACTACCCGCGACCTCCTTTAGGGCGATGCCTGGTCGCGACCAATCAATGCCGCCGCGCGTGATCACCCAACGGTTGTACTGGTACACCGAGTTGACGATCGCCACGGTCGAACCGAGGACGACAAGTAAGGGCCAGAAGAGTCGCCGCTCGTGCGCAAGAACTACCTCCTTCGTCGCTTGAAAGATCAATACCAGTCCGATGGCTAGCAGCGTGAAGGTAAGCAGCATGGTCGCTACAGTGATCGCCCCCATCCAGATCGACTCGGCGAAAGGCGTCGCCAGCGTCGGATTCGAGTTCCACGACACCATCGCGCTGGACCAGTAGAACAAAGCAAAGACGGCGAATACCGACGCCAAAAAAGTGGAGGTGCTTAGAGTGATTTTTGAAGCGGCCGCTTGGTCCAGGGTCGGACCGACCACTCCGACATCGCTGAGTCGAACTTTGGCGCTTTTGTAGACGATATTCGCCGTTCGCTTCGCGTCGTGAGGGTTGTCCGCGATGGACTGTTCCATGAAGTCGACGAACTCATCGCCGTAGCGCTCACGCCAGATCGGCGGGTAGAGGGCAAGCAGTCGCCGAGCGCGTCGGTCTGACTCCATCGAGGAGTTCACGAGATCGACCAACCTCGCGAGAGGCGACTTTGGCCAACTTTGACGACCTGTCGTTGGTTCGCCAGATAATTGGCAAGCGCGGTCGCCCCGGTTCCCGTCAGACGGTAGGGGCGCCTTCGATCTTCGCTGGCGAGAGCCTCGATGAGACCGTTGCGCTCAAGTCGGGCAAGCGCCTCGTAAAGGGTCCCAGGCTGAAGTTCCACACCGGCAAACTCGGCAACGTCTTTTACGAGCGCGTATCCATGTTTCTCGCTGCCCGCGAGACTTGTGAGAATCAGTGCGGAGACTCCGGGATTCTTCCCGAGGACATCCAATCGGGTGGGTGCAGTTGCCATGGAGGCGACACTACTCTGATTACCGATACAAAGCAAGCCGATGTAACGGCTCATCGCTGCCGTGAAAAGCTCTATGGCCATTCCTGAGGTCAGACGTTCGGGTCATCCATAAGTTCGCGGACTGTCTGAGCACAGCGGCAAGCGACGGCAAACTTGCCGGCCCACTCCAGGGCCTCCTCGTGTGACGGCACGTCAACAATTGCGAAACCACCGAGTTGCTCCTTTCTCTCCGGGTAAGGACCGTCGGTGGCCGTACCGTCGGTGGCTACCACGCTGACCTCGTCATGGTGAGACCCGAAAGGTCCTCGAAGACGCCGAGCTCTTCTGGATCTCTACCGTCAGGGGCGACGGTCGCCCGCACGTCACCCCCGTTGTCGCGGCGTGGGTTGAAGATTCGGTCTGGTTTGCCACTGGCGACGAAGAGCAGAAGTTCGCCAACCTACTCACGGACCCGCACGTCGTACTCACTACCGGCTGCAATGAGTGGCAATCGGGCCTTGACGTCGTGATTGAGGTCGACGCCGTGCGGGTGAGCGACGATGTTCTGCTCAGTCGCGTAGCCGCAGCGTTCACGACCAAGTGGGACCGGCGGTGGCAGTACTTTGCACGCGATGGTCGTTTTCGTGGGACCGACGGTAGCGGGGGCCGATGGTGTTTTCGGTCGCCCCTGTCAAAGTGTTTGCTCACGCCAAAGGAGATCCATTCGGCGCCACGGTACACAGGTTCGCGTGATTCCTTAGTCTTCGAATTTCAAGTCGAGTAATAGGTAGCCTGCCGGAGATCTGACTTGGCGAGTGAGTGTCAGGCGCGATAGAGGGCCCCTATCGAACAGTTTGAGGCCGTGCTGAGCGCTGGTGGGATGACCAGTCGCAGCTCGTCCACCAAGCCAACTTCGAATCGAGATTGAAGAAGTGTGATGCTCTCGTGGAAACCGATGTCCGAAATGAACGCCGACGATGATCAATCGTTCCGTCGAGATCCCTCAGGCTCGTCTCGCATCGAAGAGTGCGTCGCCGTCTCCTCGAGTTTGGAAAATTGGATTGTGCCACGATAGGTACGTGAACGACGCAGAGGAGACTGTTCTCTCGGGTGGCGGGACCACGAAGGTCACCAGGTTAGGGGACGTGGTTTTCCGTTCTCCGAAGCCCCAGAGCGCAACCGTGCTCTCGTTTCTCAGTTTCCTGAGCGCGGAGGGTTTTCCGGCGAGTCCGCGGCCAATCGGCGGAGGTTTCGCACCTGATGGTCGCGAAATGTTTTCGTTCATCGAGGGCACGAGCCCACAACCGTACGCGTGGTCCGATGAGGCGTGCTCTCAGGTCGGCGAACTTCTCCGTGCGCTTCATGTTCTTTCGACGCAGTGGACGCCGCCAGCCGATGCGCATTGGCGACCATGGTTTGCGCGAGAGCTAAAGGGGGAGAGGTCAGTCATTGGCCACGGCGACCTCGGACCTTGGAACATTCTGGCGCGAGGTGGCCAGCCGGTTGCTTTCATCGACTGGGATCACGCCGGACCGGTGGATCCACTGTGGGAACTCGCGCACGTCGTATGGCAGAACGCACAACTCTACGACGACGACGTTGCCGAACTCAATGATCTTCCCAGCGCACGACATCGAGCAGCGCAAGCGAAGTTGATTCTTGACGCGTACCAACTCGACCGTTCGGCGAGGTCGGGTTTCGTTGACCGGATGATCCAGTTGTCGATTTGGAGTGCTCGCGAGGAAGCAACGGAGTACAACGTGGTACCCGATTCCGAGAGTCCCGATTCCGGCGGCTTCCCAATTCTTTGGGCAGTGACGTGGCGAACCCGCAGCGCCGCGTGGATGCTTGACCAAAAGCAGATGTTGCAAAACGTCCTTGAATCTTGACTTGCAATGTCGACAACGCCCAAGAGAGCTTGATAGTCATCGGCAATCACAAGGAAACTGCATCATTCCTGGTCGATTATCGATAGTCGAGGTTGAATCCGTCATGACGCACGATCGATGAAGTTAGCGGCGCTACAAGTCCCCTGGAACGCGACGTGACGAACTGATACCGTGACCCAATCGACTCACAAATTAGGGCTCGGAGGGGATAGGGGAAATGGCGCTAGGCATTTATTTCATGCACGGGGGATTCACTCCCGACAAGTACAAAGAAGTAATTAAGAAGTTGGACGCCGCGGGCGCAGGATCTCCGAAGGGTCGATCAAATCACTTTGCTCTTGAGTCAGACGGCGCGATACAGGTCTTCGACGTCTGGGAGTCGCAGGCGGACTTCGACGCATTCGGCAAGACCCTCGTTCCACTTCTCACTGAACTGGGCGTTGAGTTGGGAGCGCCGATGGTAGCGAACGTGTACAACGTGATCAACGGCTAAAGAGTCTCTCACTAGAACAGCGTTCCGGTGCCGGATTTGAGAATGCTTCGTGAGACCCGCGAAGGGTCACGTGTTCGATTGAAGCGTTCCGATAGGTCGTTGATTGCCGCGTCGCAGCGTACGAAGTGGCGGATGCGTCGTTAGCGGAACTCTCCTCCGACCCGTGCGAGAATTCAAGTACCAGCGATCGGTTCTGGTTTGCCTCAGAAGCCAGGGAAGACTTGACGGAGGTCGTTCACCACGTCCGCGGGCAACGACGCCGGAGTGTGCTCCGTATCTAAGCGACCGTAAATAAGTCTCACCAATGCTTCGGCGGGAATCTCGAGGTCGACGACGCCGTCGTGCGGCGTTTCGACGAGTTCGACAGAGTCGGTATCGAGCTTCAGCGTGAAGTGGCGAACAGGTTCGCTCGTTCGAATCGTGATGTTCTTCTTCTCGCCGGTGGGCTTGCCGGCGCGAGCGACGACGAACTGTATGCCGTCGAGAATGGCGCTCGCTGCGTCGACGGGCAAGGTTGCTTGAGGATCGAACGGCACCTCCACGTCCCAGGTGTGAAGCACGTGTTCACCAAGACGAAGACCGACAAAGCCATCAAAGTCGAACGCGAATGGTCCCATCATGAGTTGGAACGCGTCGCGCTCTTCCTGAGTAGAAGATTCGAGAGTGGAAAGGAGAGCCGCGTCGCTCGCGAGTGAGTCCCCGACTTGGCTCCCCGGTTCCTTGGCGTTCCACTCGTCCCATACCGAGGTGTTGAACGCCGGATCGCTTTCACGTTGCGCTAACGAGTCCTCAAAACGACGTTGGCCAATGACGGCGCCGGAACCGAGATGAGAATAGGTCTGCGCAATCGTCCATTCGCTCGGGTAAGCGGATGAGGTGTAGTCGGCGGGATCGAGGCTTGAGGCCACGTCGTTCAAGTGCTGCACTGATTCCCGTAATACGTGCAATCGGTCGGACATTGTTCCGGCCCCCTTCGTCGTTGGGGCTCAGCGTAACGGGGACTCAATTCCACTGAATCAATGAGTGGTGAGGTGTTCGAGCAACTTCGATTTTGGAGACTGAAGACTTCGTAGGTCTGGGCGACTACAGAGCGCCAGTGACTTTGAAGTTCTGGTTGAGGAAGACGTGGTGGGGCCAGTTAACGCCAATGTAGTGAATGTTGTACTCGCCGTTGCTGAGCTTGACCACACGATCGACGATCCCACCGGGGTAGGACGCCAACGCGGCTTCGGTTGCTTTGTTGGCTGTCGTTCCACTCACGATGGTCCCCGACCCCTGACTCCAGTTCGTGGGTATCGTGCCGACCTGTTTCGACGCGGTCGGTGCACCTTGCTTGAAGGGAATCACCTTCGAGGAAGAGGATCCGCCAGCATTAGCTGATGACCTGCGTCGCCTTGATGGTCGATCCGCTGACCGTCCCAACTACGAGGACCGGCTCGCCTTTCTTGACGTCAGTCGATTTGATTGAGGTCGTTTTCTTCGGGTATTTCGTGGCGGACGTTTCATTGACGGTCACCTTCTGAGCGGCTGACGTCGTCAACGTGAAACTCGACTTTGACAAACTCGTGATCGTGCCTGATGACCCTCCCGCTGCCGATCCAGACCGAGCGTTCGAATCACCGAATCCCGATCCGATGGAACTGTGACTTCCGAGCGCGACTTGACCCGCCTACGCTGACTGGGTCGCCATCAGACCAACAGAGAGACCGAGAGCGACGGATAACACCGTTGCGGTGACGACTCGTCCTCGCCGCAGCTTTGTCCGCATTCGTCGACCTCTCGAACGATGAGCGCGTCCGAACTCGGGCGTTGAGGGTGACCAGTCCGGAGAGAATACGACCGGGGAGGGAAAGATGGGACCGTCGCCGGCGTTCTCGGTGCCAGGCGCGTTGTTCGTCGTTCCCGACACGGGTTGAGAGTTGATGGTCTCGTTCGGGTTCCTGGGTCCGTTCTCGCTCATGCTGTTACTCCTTACTCAGACTGCTACGTCGATAGTGCCAGGCGCACCTAAGTGGCGGCTTGGTTCTGGCTAAGAAGTCGATGCGAACTTTTACGACGCTTCTTTCAGTCCATTGATGGCGTCAATCAGACGCGGGATCAGAAAAGGAAGAATCGGTGACATTGAGAAACGCGCACACGTGCCCCGAGTGCTCGGAGGTTGCGGAGTCGCTGAACAACAATCAATCGGTGGTAAGTAAAACTCCACCAACCTCACCTAATGCTCGAAACGCGCAATGGTTTTGACTCCTACGCGAGGCCAAGCGTGACGCGCTCGGAGAGCTTGTCCTCGAGCGAGGTCAGCCTCGGTGGCCGTGAGCGGCGATGGAAAGTGGTTCCCAGTCACGCCAGGTCGCGAGACGCGATTCGTAGTCCGCGGTCGCGACTGCGAGAGGTCCGTCACCAAAGAAGACGCGCAGTGGCGGCTTCTCAGCGTCCACGATCTGAAGCACCGCGTCGCGGGTCGCGAACGGGTCCCCAGGGGTTGCCTGCCTCGCCGCTCGGGCACGTACACCCGCTTCACGAGTTCCTTCGTACGCAGGAAGCGGCGCGGCGTGCCTCGCGGACGAACCGCCCCAGTCCGTTGCGTAGCCACCGGGCTCGATGATCGTTACTTTGATGCCGAAGTCCGCGACCTCTAAGGCGAGTGACTGACTGATGCCCTCGAGTGCCCACTTTGAGGCGTGGTACATGCCGATATTGGCGAACGCGGAAATCCCACCGATGGACGTGACCTGCAGGATGTGGCCACTCTTCTGCGCACGAAGATAGGGGAGTACGGCTTGCGTCACCCAGAGAGCGCCAAAGAGATTTGTCTCAATCTGGTCTCGGGCCTCTTGCTCACTGAGTTCCTCGACCATGCCGAACTGGCCGTAGCCCGCGTTATTGGCGATCACGTCGAGTTGTCCGAAGTGCTCGCGACCTTGGCGCACCGCGTCGAAGACGGCGTCGCGATCGGTCACGTCAAGGGTGAGCGCCAATACGGAAGGGCCGTACTTCGACTCAAGGTCGTCCAACGAGCGCACGTCGCGCGCCGTCGCCACGACGGTGTCGCCCCGGTCGAGCGCCGCTAGCGCCCACTCGCGACCAAACCCACGCGACGCGCCGGTAATGAACCAAGTCCTTGTCGTCATTTTGCCGCTCCTTTACGAAAATCTCGGAGCTCAATTCACTGAGCGCCTAGGTTGCGACGTCCAGCATAAGGGCGACGGCATTAGACCGAAAGAGCCTTTCGAAAGGCGCTCTGATCCCAATAACCGTTGGCGCGAAGGATGAGCCCTTCACTCGATACCTTCACGACGTCGATGCCATCAATCTTTGCCATCGCACCAGAGCTGGACACCGCGCGCATGTGCCAATGGGCGGCCACCGAACCGCCGCAGGCGTGTGCGAAGACGACCTCAATCTCTACGTGTAGTGCAACGGAACAGAGTCCCTCAGAGAAGTATTGCGCCACTTCGTCGCGGCCGTGGCGGACTCGAGATCCCACAGGGTCTTCCAACTCCCCGGACTCATCGAACGCGGCCGCGATCATCTGCGGATCGAGCGCACTGAGGCCCGCAACATAGGAATCGAATGCTCGCTTCGCGACGTCGTCGCTCGCGAGTCCTTGTTCCCCCATGGCCGACCCCCGTCCGTACGCCCAAACGGCCAAGAGTATCGCCGCCTGCCTTTTGCTGCTGAGCTTCGCGACGGCTCAAAGAAGTTGCAGGTGCCATGGCCGACGTCGCGCCAACCTGCGCTCCTTAGCGCCAGGGCGCGTGGACGAGCATTGCGGCGACGTCGTCGGCCGGTACGGCTGGAGAGAAGTAGAAGCCCTGTCCGAGTTCACAACCAAGAGCGATAAGGCGATCCAGCTGCGCTTTCGTCTCGATTCCCTCGGCGATCATCGTCATGTTCAGTTTGTTGCCGAGCGTGACGATGGCTTCGAGCAGCGTGTCGTTTCGAATGCTCTCACTCGCTGGACTCACGAATGACTGATCGATCTTGATGATCCTCGGTCGTAGCAACGCGAGATAGGACAGCGACGAATACCCCGTTCCGAAGTCGTCGAGCGCGAATCCGATCCCGAGGTGGATGAGACGCTCCATCACGCTCATCGTCTCGGCGACGTTATGGAGCGTCACGCTCTCGGTGATCTCGAGGACGAGCTTCTCTGGATCCAGGCCGCTCGACTGCAGCGCGCCTTCGATCATCGGCACGAGCCCCAGATCGTGGAACTGGTGAGCTGAGAGGTTGACGGTGACGAACGGTTGACGGTTCTTCTTGCCCGCGCTCATCCACGTACTGGCCTGAGCCACGGCTTCGTGGAGGGCAAAGAAACCGAGATCAAGAATGAGGTCGCTCTCTTCGGCGAGTGGGATGAACACGTTCGGAGGGATTTGGCCCTGCTCCGGGTGCGCCCAGCGCATTAGCGCCTCAAAACCAACGACATCGCTCGTCGAAAGGTTGATGATGGGCTGATAGTGCATCGAGAGCTCTTTGGCGCTGAGGGCTTGCTCGAGTTGTTGCGTCAACGTGAAGCGACCGGCCGCTTGTTGTTGCATACCGGAGCTGTAGACGATGGCGTGTCCCTTGCCCTGACGCTTCGATTCATAGAGGGCGACGTCGGCGTTTTGGACGACCTCGGTCGTACCCCGGCTCGTCTTGTTCCAGACCACGAGACCAACACTCGCGTGTTGGTCGATCGTCGCTCCCGCGAATGAAAACGGTTCGACGAGGGTGTTGAGCAGTCGCGCCGCCACGATCTCCGCCTCCTCGGGAGAGTTGAGGCCCTCCGCCAAGTAAAGAAACTCGTCGCCACCAAATCGACAGATCGTGTCGGACGCGCGAGTCACCTCTTCGAAGCGACGTGAGACGGCGATGAGCAACTGGTCGCCGACGAGATGTCCGTGGGTGTCGTTTACCGTCTTGAAGTCGTCGAGGTCCACGATCAAGACGGCGCCGAGACCTCCCTGACGAGCCACTCTCGCATGGGCTTGGGCGAGTCGGTCATCGAAAAGGGCCCTGTTTGCCAGCCCCGTCAAAGGATCGTGCAGGGCTTGGTGAGAGAGCTGCGCGGTCAGAGCGCGCTCTTCGGTGATGTCGCGCACCGAGGAGACGAAGTACAGGGTGTCTCCATTTTCGTCGCGGGCGGGTGACATCGACACTTCGGCCGCCACGGTGCGCCCGTCCTTGTGTTGGAACCTCTTGACGTAGCGAATGCGGTCAATCTCGCCTGACGTGACGCGCCGATAGACCTCTTCCGTGAGCCCGATGTCGTCGGGGAAAGTGAAGGCCTTTGAGTCGAATCCGAGGAGTTCTTCCCTCGTTCTTCCGACGATGTCGCAAAAGGCGTCGTTGACCGCGAATAACAAGCCCTTCTCGCTCGTGAAGACCATGGGTGCCATGTTGTCCTCGAAGGCCAGCCGGAAGCGTTGCTCGCTCTTGGCCATCGCGAGAGCTGCGAGGCCTTCGATCTCGTCGGCGCGCGCTTCCGCGTCGCGACGAGCGCGTTCCAGCGCCCGAGTGGCGCTGTTGTCACGCACGGAAGCGACGGCCCACGAGCGACCCTCGTAGGTAATCGGCGACAGTGTGAAACTAACGGGTCGTTCGCTGCCGTCACGACACAACATGGAGAGGTCTTGGTCAGTTGAGGTCAGCCGGCCGTTCTCGTCGCGCCCGTCATTGTTCTTCGCCGCGATCTCTCGGTCTTTGAGGCGAGGTGGCACGAGCATCGTGACGTTCTGACCAACGAGTTCCGAAGACGAGTAGCCAGTAAGGTCCGTAAGCATCTCGTTCACGTAGAACATGACACCGTGCTCGTCGAGCACGGCCGTGCCGTCAGGGAGGGCTTCGAATAAATCTGACCAAGAAAGAGAACTGTCCTCCGTTTGGTTCACAGCGCGCTCTCTTTCGTCCATCTCGCCCAGGGAGCAATCTAAGACTCTGCAGTGCATCCTGCCACAGGATGGAAACCCTCTTCAAAACCATCCAAATGACTAATTCTCGACCCCTTGAGGGTAGGTGGCTCGCGGTGGTGGTCTTCGTACAGAGAGGGCGAAGTCACGTTACTAAGAACTGCGCGTGAAACCCATGAAGGTTAGCCACCGAAAGGTATTCTCGATTGGTCAGCACGATCAGGAAAACGAAATGAAAGCAAGCATCGAGGTCCGAACGACGCTCTTGGTCTTCACGGTCGCGTTGTTCAGTATTGGATCTCTCAGCCTTGGTGTGCAGTCGGCGAGCGCGGCGAGTGTTTCGCACGAGGTGGCCATGCTGGGCTGCCTTTCGCAGCGCATGGTTCGTCCTTCTTCGTACACGCTGGGATGCGGCAGTGGTACCTACGTGATCACGAACGTCCACTGGAGGGCGTGGGGACGAAGGGACGCGCGCGGAATTGGCAAGTACGTGTTGAACACGTGCACGTCGACCTGTTCGGATGACAACAACGTTTCCTACCCCGCTACCTTCAACGCGCACGGTCTTCGATCGACCCCGAGCGGCACGGTCTATCAATCCCTCACGATCAGCTATCTGAAAGCTGGACACCGATCGTCCGTGACGTGGGCCCTTCCGCCGTTTTGATCCAGGCGCGAGAGAAGCTCCTCCAACCGCTCGGCCGCTTCTAGAGGCGTTTACGAAGAAGGTTCCGTAGCGGTGTTGGTACGAGGCGTTTGACCATGTTGTTCTGATGGCGTAAGCGAGCCAGGTCCTGCACGTCGATGTCACGTTGGCGTTCGAGAGCAACGGTCGTCGCTCGTAGCTCCTCGACCGTGATCTCGAGCGCTTCGTTGCGCTTCACCTCGTCGTGGAGTTGATCGATGAGTTCGACCAGATCCGTTGAGAGTTTCTCGAGTGCCCGCGTCCCGTCGTCTCGAACGGCCTTGACGACGAACTGGTACGTCTCTGACTCTCGGTCCTTCAGGACAGCTTCCAGGACGTCATTGTCAACTTCGTCACGCCGCGATCCGATCTCGGTGCCGAAGACGGGCACGATGACGCGCGTGACTTCCGTTACGACTAAGCCAGCTTTGCGCACCAGATCGATCAGACTGTCTTTCGTGAAGAAGTAGATGTGGGTCTGGTCGAGGAGCCCGCTTTCCGTGTACGGAAACGTGCCCTTCATCAACGCAATCTTCACGTCGGCGTGCGCGATATTCGGGACGGAAATGACGACGAAGCCAGCGGGTTTCAAGTGACTCACCGAGTGGGTGAGCGCGGCGAGGGGGTCCTTCAGGTGTTCGAGGACGTCCCCAAACAGGATGGCGTCGAACGATTCATCGACGAGTTCGCCCCAGAGACCTTCGTCATCGAGATCTCGAACGATGACGCGCTCAAGCCACTGCATCGCCGGTTCGACCACCTCGGCGTCGTTTTCGATCCCGACGACGGTGCATCCTTGGGCGTTGAGAATCTCGCTGACGTGACCGGACGCGCAACCGGCTTCCAGCACACGTTTGTTGAAGCCAACCATCCGCAACATGAGGGCGTGCGAGTTGTTGTCATCATCGGGATTAATGGCGGCGTGATAGTGAGATCGCATCAGAAAAAATCTACTCGTACTCGTTTGCTAGGGGAGGGCGCTCGTATCGCTGCNTAATTGAATGGTTTAGCGAGGGTCGAACGGACCTCACTTCACCTTGATGACACCGCTGACGGACGTGATCGTGAAAGCAGTGAGCGGGAACTTACCCAATATTCTCGAGCCGCCGATCTTCCCCGTCAACGTGAGCGAGATCGTTCCCGCGGAGGACGTCCGAATTACGCCCGTCGCGTTGAGGGTGCGATTTCCTATCGATCCCTTGGCAGTGAAGGTCACGGCGTTGGCGCTCACTCCTTCGACGAGAACGACGTGCAGCGCGAACCCGTCGATCAGTCCTTTGAGTACGTAAGTGGTCATGTTCGGATTCGGCTGCGTGACCTGACCACTTATTCGAAACTTCCCCAGGGCACCGACGAGCGCAGATCCCGTGGCACTCGTGCCCCAAGAGAGGTGGAAGTTGAGGTTCCCTTTTGCGAGGGGGATGGACTTGGGCGCTGTCGTCGCCGCGGACGTACCGGCGCCGACGCCGAGAACGCCGACGCTGAGGAGCGACGCCGACAGCGCAGCCGCTGCGAAAACACGCCTGAATTTCGTGCTCGTCGCCATCGGGACCGCCTCTTACGTGTCAAGCCCCCGCGTTACTCGATGCTAACTCGCGTCGGACAGGGCTGATTGGACGGTTCGACACGTCATTGCACACGGCGAGTTCGTTCGTTCGTGAACGACGTGCTGATCGTGCGACGTTAGGGTCACTCGTTCACGGTCGTCGGGGTGAACGAACGAGAGCATCTTTTGCCCGATGACGTGCGACACGTCGGAGTCGACCAAACTCGCGGCGACGGCGTTCGCGTAGAGAAGGGTGCTGTCGGGGCGCTACAACGGCTACGGGGGTCGGCAATCGGTCAACGACTTTACCGAATGCGGCGTAATCGAACTCGCTGAAAGACTCCCCCCGGACTTTTGTCACCGAAACAGTCTGTTCTATCGCCGCATCGCCGCGGTATAGGCAGAGTGTCCTTTTGCGTGGACGAATCGTCCCCGCGTTCGTTCCGGGTGGGCGACGCCGCTGGCGGTCCCGCGCACGTTCGAGGATCACGTGGAGCCCTTTCTTTTTAACCCTTTTCTGGTCTCGCGAATGTCCTAGCGCCGTGGAATGAATATAGCTATGCTGACAAAAAATCAAGGACGACGGTTTAAGTCCAGATTGAATCGGGGGGAACAACGTGAGCGATGTTTCGAATGGACCGGACTGGTGGCAGGCTTCTGACGGAAAGTGGTACCCGCCGGGGCAGCAGCCCGGTGCCCAGACATCGGCTCCCCAACCGTCCGCCGGGTACACGCCTCGAGCCACTAGCTCCTCGTCGAGTAAATCGGGCTTCGCCTTTGACATGAAGAAGTGGTCCCAGACCGAGCGCATCACCGCGATCGCGTCACTCGTCCTCTTGATTTCGCTGTTTCTTCCATGGTTCACGTACAACTTCGGCATTGGGTCAGTCTCCGTTGACGGTCTATGGCACGGCTGGATGTACCTCGTGTTCATCCTCTGTCTCGTGATTTTGGTCTACTTGGTTACGAAGGTCAGTTATGCCGACATGCCCTTCAAGCTCCCCATGGCCGAAGCGCAGTTACTTCTCTACGCAACAGCCATCAACTTCGTGCTGACGCTGCTGGCCTTCGTCTTCAAGCCGGGCGGCATCGGGTTCAGCGGGATCGGTTGGGGCTTTGGCGCGTTCGTCGGTCTCATCGCGGCGTTCGTGGCTGCGGCTCCGCTCGGCGTGCCCGCGATACGAGCACGGCGCCACTAACTAGGTCGATTGACTACTCCTCGTCTCGCACTCAGAGGGACGGGTGGCGTCTCAGTCGTTCGCGTCAGCCCGCGACCGGCGTCGAGGTGTAGCGGTTAGCGGACGACGGGGCTACGACGAGCCGGACGGACGTTGATGCACCGAAGACGAACGAGTGAGGTTACGCCGCGCGGCGCTGTGACTCGTTGGCGTCATGAATGCGCCGGTGCGCGATCGGTGCGACCTCGCGGCGGTAGTCGTTGCGCCGGTGCGTGTGCTTGGCCATCGAGACCAGCGATAACAACACGACCATGAGTCCACTCAGCATCAGGCCGTATCCCATGAAGTAGGACGACAGCAGATTTTGGCACTTGGGACTGACGCCCGTTCCGGTCAAGGGGCTCGACAGTGCACCACACGCCGCGTTGTTAGGGGCCGTTCGAAAAAGAAACCAAACCCCCACCAGTAGCGTCGCCACGCCGAGGAGAATGAACGTTTTTCTCATTACGGAACAAACCTAGGTCGCGCCTGTGTCTTTTCCTGGCTTTTGTTGTTGTTATTTTGTTACAAAAGTGGGGATAACTTGTTCTTCGCGGTCGCGCGACTGTGGAGAGTAAGTGAGCTCACTGAAAAATACACGTCGCGTCTTCGCGAGAGCCCGGGCGTCTGTGCACAACGTTCGTGACAGTCCCGTCAGCGTTGAAGGGCTTCCTCGTCGATCACGAGGTGAGCTTGTCGACGTGCAATGTCGGTGCTACCCGATCGTCGAGCTTTGAAGAACGAACTGTTCAGTCGACCGAGGGGGCGACGAGCGTCTTGACGTCTTTGGCCTTGAACGACAGTTTGTTCGCGGGCGACGGTCGACTGATGAAGTAACCCTGCGCAAGGTCACAGCCGAGGTCACCGAGCAGGTCCAGCGTCTCCACGTCCTCGATGCCTTCCGCGACGACCCGAAGCCCCATGTCGTGTCCGAGGTTGATGGTGGCGCGCACCAACTCCATTTCACGCCCGTTGCCCTCGGCGCTGAGTGAAGTGATGAACGTGCGGTCGAGTTTCAACTCACCAACGGCCAAACTGCTGAGGTAGGCGAGCGACGTGAAACCCGCACCGAAGTCGTCGATCGAGACCACGATGCCCATGTCGCGAAGCTGCGAGATGACCGCCTGCGCGCGCAGGAAGTCGGTGATGATGGTCGTCTCGGTGATCTCGATCACTACCGCCTCGCCCGGGAGGTCGTGCCTCTCGAGCAGTTCTCTGATCAGTCCGAGAAAGCCATGCTCCAAGAGGTCGGACGTCGCGACGTTAACGGACACGGCGAGGCAACGACCGTCCGCGCGCCATTCGGCGCACTGCGTGAAGGCCTCGTTGAGCACCCACGTGGTCAAGGGCCACATGAGTCCGGACTCTTCGGCGAGCGGTAGGAACTTCATGGGCGGCACCAAACCGAGTTTGGGGTGTGGCCAGCGTACGAGTGCTTCCACGGCCAAGATCTCACCCGTCTTCAGGTCGAGTTGCGGTTGGTAGTGAAGGACAAAGGCACCTTCCTTTACGGCTTGGCGCAGTTCGTCGAGCAAGTTGGGCTGGTCTTGGCCACCGTCGAGTTCTTGGTCGTAGAAGACGAACGGAGTGTTCCCGAGCTTGGCTCGGTACATCGCGACGTCGGCGCACCACATGAGTCCCGGTCCGTCGCTGGCGTTCGCTGGCACGAGAGCGATGCCGATGCTGGCGCCTACGGTCGCCTTGATGCGGTTCAGCGTGAAGGGTTCTTCGATCCCTTCGATAATCTTTCGCGCCACCACGACGGCGTCGTTGGCGTCCGCGTCCATGAGCACGACCGCGAGTTCGTCCCCACCGAGACGCACCACCGAACCCGAACTTCCCACGGCGCTCGTGAGTCTCGGTCCGAGTTGGCGCAAGAGTTCGTCGCCCGCCGGGTGTCCGAAGGAGTCGTTGATCTCCTTGAAATGGTTGAGGTCGACGAAGAGAAAGGCTAACTCGCGGGCTTGATCCGTGGAGTCGTGCTGGTCAGAGAAGAAGAGTTCGAGCATTTGAGAGAGCAGGCGTCGATTACCGAGTCCCGTTAATTCGTCGGTGTGCGCTTGGCGATGGCGTTCTTCGGTGAGGACACGAAGGCTGCGGGCCGATATCGCGAGACGAATCCCGACGGTGAAGAGGGTGGCGACGGCCAACCACAACGCGACGCGACTGATGTCGTGCAACGTGCTGATAATCAGGATGACGAGTCCACCAGTTGCCGCGATGCCGGGAAAGAGGAAGCTCGACACCTTTTGGGGTCGCAGGGGATCGAGGCGGCGTGACGGCAGCCACACGGATAACGAGATCAGGTAGATCGCAATTGGCCACGCGATCGCGTTCGCGGTACTGCCAAAGCGCGACGCCACTCCCGACGTATCAAAGAGATTAAAGGTGTCGCCGACGACGATGGCACTCAGCCCCGTGGCGAGTACGTACCACTGGCGCGACGCTCCCCCCGAGAGCAGTACCGTGCCGCCGATGACGAGTAGAAGGAGAAGAAGGTCGCCGACGGGATACGAGAGGTTTGTCGCCGTCGCCAATGAACTTCCGCCAGTGGCGTTTTGAATCGAGTGAAAGGCGAAGGCAGCACACAACGTTGAAGCGCCAAGACCGGCGACGACGCCGTCGAGCCAGTTCGGACGAGCGAGACGTCCAAGGCCGCGCTGGAGGATGATGACCGTGGCGACGTAGGCGAGGGGATAGAAGAGCAGATAGAAAGCGTCGGCGCCCGATGGCGTTGGTGGTGTGGCACCTCCGATGGACTCAGTCGTTAAGACGATGTCACCGAGTGACCACGACAGCAGACTGAAGCCGAGGAGCAAGGGGATGACCCGGCCCGGTCGGCGCGCGAGACCCTTGTAAATACAGATCAACGAGACTACGAACTCAAAACCAGCCACCGACCAGCCGTCAAGCCAGAGCCAGTGCTGGTCTGATCGCCGAACGAGAAGTGAGATGAAGTAGGCGACCAGTAAGACGCCGAGAAGGACGTAGCCCAGGCGCACCTTGGTTTGTTGTCGACGAAGCTCTTCAGCGTCAATTGCCGGATCAACCGACGGCATGACGACGTCCGCGGACGGTTCCAGCGCTGGACCAACGATCGAGCCGAGTTCAAATCGCAGACGGCCGCCGTGGCGCCGTTCCTCAGGTACCGGCGCCATTTTTCTCCCCGTTACGTCGTGTCATCCGTAACAAAAAACTTTTCCGACATGTTGACTAGTATTTCGAGTCATCATCAAAGTGCCCCCAACCAGGTGCCAACGCGAACCCATTTTAAGACGCGGTACAATAGAAGCGTGGCTTTTGTACACTCTTTGTTCTGCCGCTTGAACAGGAGTTTCGTCACATCCGTGCGGTAGTTTTCTTGCCGGCCTGGCGGCTCAACTTAGTAGTTTGCCGCGCGCAATGATCGAACGTCGACGTCAGTCACTGCTGTGAATTCTTGCGGCGAGACGGACAAAAAATACTGGAATGTCGCGGATCTATTGGGGCGAGTCGGCGACGGCGACGTACGACTCGGCTTCCTCGCGGCTCTCGAAACCCACGATGTCATTGATCCTGCCGTCGCTGACGGTGAGCACTTGCCAGCGGGAACTCAGACGAGACTGCGGCCGAGCGTCCCTCGCGCCCATGACGAGAAGACCGACGAGGAGGCGGTCGCCAATGACGGTGACCTCGGTGACCGAAGCCCTCGTACCCGCGGACTTTCCTCGCTGGTACCACGCCATCACTTGGCCGCGATTTTGACACGGCGGCGACGGATCACCCGGAGGCCCCCAACGGACGTCGGGGTCGAGCAGTTCTGCGTAGGCGCTGAGGTCCGCTGATTCGAGTGCGAGCTTCACTTGAAGCGCGAGGCCCTCCAATGCTTCCGGATTTTCCATCCTGTGCCCCTGCCTTTCGACGCGCCAACGTCCTTACAGGCGGAGTGTAGTGCTCGAAGGCACCGTCGTCGATGAACGTCTAGGTCACTGGGTAGGCGTCGCAGCGCGAGACACGCTCGGGCGTCACGACGTTCGACCTTCGACTCACGTCCACCCACGTTTCAGCATCGCCGGTACTTCGTCCGACGCTACGGCCGGTGACCAGAGAAATCCCTGACCGAGCTCACAGCCGTAACTGCGCAGGCGTTCGAGTTGTTCCGTCGTTTCGATTCCTTCAGCGAGCATCGTCATGTTGAGTTTGTGACCCAGCGAGATGATCGCTTCAAGGAGCGCGTCGTTACGAGGATTCTCGAAGGAGGGACTGACAAACGACTGGTCGACCTTGATGATCTTTGGTTGAAGGAGGGCGAGGTACGAGAGCGACGAGAATCCCGTACCAAAGTCGTCGAGAGCAAAGAAGATGCCGAGGCGACTGAGTTGTTCCATGACGTTCAAGGTCTCAGAGACGTTGAGAAGTGTCACGCTCTCCGTTATCTCGATGACCAATTGATCGCGAGTGAGCTGATGTTGAACGAGAACTGTCTGGATGATGGAGACGAGACCGGGGTCGTGAAACTGGCGCGCTGAAAGATTGACCGCGACGTAGAGATCCTTTCTCTCGTCACCTGACTGCGCCCACGAACTTGCCGCCACCACGGCCTCTCGGAGGGCGAAATACCCGAGCTCTAAGATCAAGTCACTCTGTTCGGCGGCGGGAATGAAGACGTTCGGCGGTACCCACCCGCGAACGGGGTGGTACCAACGCATGAGTGCTTCGAATCCGACGGTCTCCATCGTTTCCAGATCGATGATGGGTTGGTAGTGCATAGCGAGATCGCCCGTGTTGAGTGCGTGGCGCAGTTCTCGGACAAGTTCGAAGCGGTCGACCGCCTGTTGGTGCATGCTCGGCGTGAACACGACGAATCGGCCCTTTCCCTCCCCCTTCGCCTCGTACAACGCCACGTCGGCGTTTTGAACGAAGTCCGTCGCTTCAGACGTCGTGTCGTCCGAAACGGTGATGCCAATGCTGGCGTGCTGTTCGACTTGCGTTCCCGCGACGGAGAAGGGTTCGACGAGTGATTCCATCAAACGGGTTGCGGTGAGTTCGGCGTCCGTCGAAGAACTGAGTCCTTCGGCTAAGTAGAGGAACTCATCACCGCCGAATCGACACAGCGTGTCCGTGGCCCTCGTGACTTTTTCCAATCGACGTGCAACCAACTTCAACAACTGGTCGCCCGCAAGGTGGCCGAGCGAGTCGTTCACTCCTTTGAAATCGTCAAGGTCCAAAAGAAGAACGGCGAAGAGACCGCCGTCTCGAGCGATCTTGGCGTGGGCTTGTTCGAGGCGATCGTTGAACAGTGCCCGGTTCGAAAGACCCGTGAGGGTGTCGTGGAGCGCTTGGTGCGACAGTTCCGCAGCCAACGAGCGTTCGTCGGTGATGTCGCGCTCGGAGATGACGTGGTAGAGAATGTTGCCGTCTTCGTCGCGCGCCGGCGAGCGCAAGACTTCCACGTAGATGAGTCGCCCGTCTTTGCGCACGTAGCGCTTCACGTAGCGCGACTGACCTACTTCTCCGCGCAGAATACGACCGTGAGACTCTTCGGTGATGCCGATGTCTTCGGGATACGTGAACGGGGTCGAATTTTGACCGAGCACCTCTTCACGAGTGAAACCGATCATCGTGCAGAACGCGTCGTTGGCCGCGAAGACACGGTCATTCAGGTCCGTGAAGATCATTGGCGCCATGTTGTCTTCGAAGGCCAGACGAAATCGCTCTTCGAGAGATTGGAGCTGCTTCACGTACTTGGTCTGCTCGCTGACGTCTCGACCGTTCACGATGATGCCGCCGACGGCGTCGTTGTCGAGAGCGTTCGTCGAAACCAATTCGAACGCGAAGATCTCATCGTTGGGGCCGATCGTTCTCACGGTGTCGCGAACTGAACCGTTCGGCGTTTGAATGAGTTCCACGAACTTCGTGAATACTCGTTCAACGTCGTCGGGATGTAAGTAGGTGAAGGCGTTGGCGCCAATGCCTTCTTCGAGTGAGATGCCGAACGTCGTCAGTGAAATTGGATTGGCGTACTTGACTTTTCCTAATTCGTCGATGACGAGCAGGAGGTCCAAGGAGTTTTGCCCTACCGCCTTGAGCGCCGCGAACTGCTCGTCGCGATCCGATTTCGCTTTCGAATCCCTCGATTTCCCCTTCGCCTTCTTGCCGGCTTTGGCTTTTTGCTTGTCTTTTGGGACTTTCGACTTCGGCGAAGTCGATGATTTTTTCGCTTTGTCGCGCTTCTTAGGCTTGTCGGACGTCACTCGCAAATTTTACCTGGGCCAACTTGGCATTCCTGGCATGGGCGGCGTCGCCGTGCGTGCGCTTGATCACAAACGAGCGAACAATTGCTGACGTTGTTGACTCGGCCAGTTGAGCGGGTCCATTCATGAGGCGACCTCGTCGATGTGCAAGTATGCGCAGTTGAACCGCTCAAGGAGATTGCGTGGCGTACTGCACCAACTGTGGGGCTGAAGAACAGGAGGGGCAACAGTTCTGTGACGTCTGTGGCGCACGCAAACTTGGTGCCGGGGGAGTATCGCCAATGCCTCCGTTGACATCAGAGGGCAACCGCGACGAGGTGAACGTTCGCGTTGGCATCTCGTTGGCTCCGCCGCGTCAAGCCCGGTGGACGATTCTTCTTCGTGTCTTCATGGTGATTCCGCTGTACCTAGTCACCATGGTGATCGGTATCGCTTCGTTTTTTGTGCTCATTGTGGCCTGGTTTTGTGCGCTGTTCACCGCGAGAGTGACCGACGGCCAACAGCGCTTTCTCACCAACGCGCTTCGCCTGTACGCCAACGTCGAGGCGTACACGTATCTTCTCATCCGGCGCTGGCCCGGCGTCACGTTCAACGAGAAGCCTGATGATCAAGTCTCGATTGAGGTCGATCACGTTGGTCTGCGACGCTGGTCCGTCTTCTTTCGTCTAGTCCTCGCCCTGCCCGCGGCGTTCGTCTGGAACGCCCTCTATCTCGGCTCGATCCCGCTCCTCGTCGTGGCGTGGGTCTGGGGAATCCTGACCGGCCGCGAACCGCGCCCGATCCATCAGTCGCTCGCTCTGGTGCTGCGCTATCAGCTGCGGCTTCAGGCGTACTGCGCGCTCCTGACGCCGACGCAACCGTTTCGAGGATTCCTCGGCGATGGTCTCCCACCACGGTCGGCGATCAATAACGACAGTGTCTCGCCCCCTTCTTCGAACTTGGGAGCCCTTCCCTCCAGTGCTGATCCAAGCGTGGCGGAGCGATCCTCGGAGGCAACGCCGTCAACGCTCGTCACTCGTTGGCCGGTCTCCAGGTTCGCGAAGGTGTTAATGGTTGTGATGCTCATCGCCGGCGTACCGCTCTATTTCCTGACCCCTTCGTTCGAGAATCCCCTCATCGTTCGAATGCAGGATCTCATCTCGCGAAACGTGGTCACGACGTCACACACCGTCACGATCAGCGCGATGAACCAATTCGAGGCGACGACGGCCTCTTGTCGAGGAGATTACACGTTGGAGTGTCAACAGCGAGCGGCGACGCTCGCGTCGCCACGAGTGAGCCACCAAGCAGCGTTGCTGCTTTCGAACAACGTTTTCGTCCCCACGAGCGCTTTAAGTTCGGCGAAGATGTACGAGGTGGACATGCGGGCACTCGTGAATGAACTCTTCACCGTGCAGACGTCGAACTCCTTGAGCGTCCAAGCACGAGTCTTGAAGGTCGAGATTCCAGAGACTGTGGCCCATCTGAATCGTGACTATCTCGTAGAGGAAGCTCGCCTCAAGGGCTAGTACCGTCGCTTCTGCGAGGGGACGGTATACGGCCGGTCCTGTTCGTACGCTCAACGAGCTCGGTGCCACGTTGGAAGACGAGTGGCTGGGACAGACTATTGCAGAGAGTAAGCCCCGGCGAAACGTGGAGGATCGTTCATGAAGCGAAGGAACGCCCGACGAGTTGCTGCTGTCGCCTTGATCGTCACGATGACTGGTACCGCGATGAGCGTCTCGCTCACATCAGGACCTGAAAGTTCAGCGAGTGCCTCCAACGCGAGCTCGTGGACCGTGTACCACGGTGACGTCGCGGGCACTGGAGTCTCGACGTCGCTCCGGAGTGTGAACACGTCGAAACGGGCGTGGACGTCGCCGTCGTTGAACGGGCAGATCTTTGGTGAGCCTCTCGTGTACTCCGGACGTGTGTACGTCGCGACGGAGAATGACATGGTCTACGCGCTCTCGGGCACGAACGGACGAGTCGTCTGGTCTCGACACGTGGGAAGCGCTGTTCCTTCGTCGACATTGCCGTGCGGCAACATCTCGCCCTCCGTAGGGATCACGGGGACGCCGGTGGTGGACCCGTCGAGAAACGAGATCTTTATCGTCGCCGACAAGATCATGAACGGTGGTCCCGTTCATGAATTGATAGGACTCTCCACGACCTCGGGCGCGTTAGAGATGCGCCAGCGCGTGGACCCTCGCGGCGCCGACCCGGCGGCACTCTTGCAGCGCACGGGACTGAGCCTCGACGCGGGTCGCGTGGTGTTCGGATTCGGTGGTAACTACGGTGACTGCGGCGCTTACCGCGGACGCGTGGTTTCGGTCAAAGAAACGGGTTCGACTCCTTCGTTCTTCACGGTCGACGCAAATAGTGGGAATTCCCAGGGCGCGGTGTGGATGGGCGGCGCCGCACCCATCGTCGACGCCAAGGGCGACGTCTGGGTGAGCGTGGGCAACGGTTCGGTGAATTCGAGTGGTCAAGCGTACGACGACAGCGATTCGATCTTGGAACTGTCCGCTTCGCTTCGACTGAAGCAGTATTTCGCGCCCTCGACGTGGGCCGAGGACAACGCCGGCGACCGCGACATATCCTCGTCGCCCGCGTTGCTGGCCAACGGTCAGGTCGTCGCTGCGGGCAAGTCTCCGACCGTCTATTTGTTGAATGGCACGCACTTGGGTGGCATTGGCAAAGAAGAAGCGAGTGTGTCGGGTGTGTGCGGAAACGACATCGACGGAGGAAGTGCGGTCGTCGGTTTGACCGTCTATCTACCGTGTCTGAATGGTCCCGTTGCGCTTCGCGTCACGTCGTCACCGCCGGCGCTCAAGGTGCTATGGCAGTCGAGTGTGGGTGGAGGACCGGTGATCGTTGCCGCGGGGCTGGCGTGGACCATTGGACAAGACGGTGTGTTGTACGGCCTCGACGCCTCAACGGGTCACGTCCGTCAACAAGCATCAATCGGTTCGCCTTCCAATCATTTTCCTACCCCGAGCGTCGGTGACGGACTCTTGCTCGCGGCATCCGCGTCCCGAGTCGTTGCCTTTCACGCGGCCGCCGCTTCGTAACAGCGTTCGATGACCATCAAAGTGGATCGGGCGACAGAAAATCTGACGATCCCAGGACAATTGTGTGGCGAGATGCCCTTGGTGGCGTTGTACGCGAACCGACGAGTCGAGCGCTAATTCTTTTTTAAGAATTGAAGTGGTTGAAGGTTTGGCGAAGAGTGCTCAAAGTAACCTGCACTGTCGGGTCCGGGCGAGCGTCAGGCACGAACCAACTCAGCGTCAAGAGGTCGTGGGACCTCTGGCGTGAAGGTGCGGCGGGAGTTTGCACGTAGCGATCCGTCTCGGCGTCACGGATATAAAAGGGGATTGAAGAAGAGTGAATGTGTTGAAGGAGAAACTGCCCAGTCGTACGAGGTTTCTGGTGGCGACGTTCATCGCGCTCGCCGGTGTCGTTCTACCCGCTGTCGGTGTCGCGGGTGCGGGTGTCGTCGGAACCGACACGCACGCCACGGGTTTCTATCTCGACCTGGGCGCCTCGGCGTCGGTGGGGGTGCAGCCAACCGTCGCTGTTCCGCGCGGCCAAAGGACTCCTGACGGGTACTCGAATGATCTCGTTTCCTATGAATCGGCGCGCGGCGTGTCGCTGCAGTTGACCGAGTTGGGCTGTCCCGGTGAGACCACGGCCGCGGTGATCAACGGGGGCGACCACTGTTACCCCTCGCCATCAAGTCAGTTCAGCGAGGCGTTGACGTTCCTTCGGTCCCATCAAGGCGAGAACGGCATCGTGACGATCGATCTCGGTTTTAACGACCTTCTCCACTGTTTTCACCACAGTGTCGCGGACGAGAAGTGCGTCGAGAATCAGATCGACGCCGTGCGTCAACAGTTACCGACGATCCTTACGGGCCTGAAGAGCGTCTCGGGTCCCGGTGTCACGTTCGTCGGCCTCGGTCACTACGACCCGTTCTTGGCCGACGCCCTCAATGGTCTCGCTGGCCAACAGTTCGCGCACGAGACAGCGGTCGCCATCAATTCGCTCAACGAAGCGTTGCGCAGCGTGTACACCAACGCCGGCGTCGCCGTGGCGAACGTCGGGACGGTCTTCGAGAGTCACAACGTTGCGCGCGTCGCCATGGTGGGCAAGGGCATGGTGCCAGAGAACGTCGCCAACGCGTGCGAACTCACGTGGATGTGCGAGGCGCCACCGTTCGGTCCCAACTTTCATCCGAACGACGCGGGCTACGCGATGATCGCCTCGGCGATCGAAAGTCAGTTGAAATACCCCTGGTGAATTGACCGGGCCGATGGTTGAGTTCGTGGCCGACGGAGAGACGCACCATGGGGCGCAGATCGCAGCGAGCTCACCGGAATGCTCCTTGGTGAGGTTCTCGTTTCGACCACTAAAACGGGGTGAAACGAGCCGCTGAGAACGTTCCCAATTTCGGTCTTGT